>LADL02002336.1_pt1 | contig 13818 bp, 9 predicted proteins | sample 619721 | NCBI WGS metagenome assembly LADL02 (sample SAMN03397408, study PRJNA257561) | rock porewater metagenome | biome: terrestrial; feature: Opalinus Clay rock; material: porewater; isolation source: Opalinus Clay rock porewater BRC-3 borehole | place: Switzerland: Mt Terri URL, St-Ursanne ...
CGAACGGCATCGCCTGGAAGCTTCACCGGGGCAGGAAAGACTTTCGCTCTGAGCTTTCTCCACAGTGGTGTCCTGCTGCGATATGCGCCTGCGCTTGCGTTCCCGTGATCGTGTCGGCCTGCGTCAGATATCCGCCATGGCATCCACACACATGTACGTCCGCGAAATACGGAGACGGGTTTGGGTTCGTCTGACTGCAGACATGAATTCACCGTACGCCGGGCACGAGTGTCTGATCTGCAAGGCTTCTGGTGCGGTTTTGCGAGCGTGACCAGACGCCGGCAGCCCACACCGGGCGGGTGAAGTCAGTGGGAATGGAAGTCAACTGGCGCATTTTCAGGGTTTGGCCCCAGGGAATCCTGGAAAATCCGTATGGCGGTCGAATGAAGGCGGGTCCGCACCGGACCGGCACATCCCCCTTGGATCTCAGTGGATATTCTGAGCGAAATTGTCCCCGCCAAACTGTTGGCAGCAGCCCTTGCCGCTGCACTTGGCGGCTTCCAAGTTGTTTCCAGAGTTTAGCAGGCAGTCTGTTTCCGGCCCGGGATCGTCGTCGGCCAGACTATCGCCAGTGTTGAACATCAGTCTATGGCAGAAGCGAAGGTAGATCATGCGAGATAAGGAAAAGTCCGAGGCGTTCTACGACGATGTAAAAAAGAAGTTTCAAGAGGAACGAGACTTGCGCCTGGCTTACCGGCCTGAAGGAACAGCGCAGTATACGTCAGATTTTACCGGAGACCTGGCCGGCTATGCCGTCGACCCTTTCCTGAAACAGCAGGATGTTCGGGCGCCACTCAACGACTATTCGGAAGTTCTGTTTATCGGGGGTGGATTTGCCGCGCTGCTTACATCCGTGCGCTTGCTGCAAAAAGGTGTATCCGACATCAGGATCGTGGAGCGTGGAGCAGACGTTGGAGGCGCATGGTACTGGAACCGGTATCCCGGCATCGCCTGCGATGTCCTTTCCTACGACTATTTGCCATTGCTGGACGAGATAGAATACATCCCGGCACGGAATTATTCCAGCGGCAAGGAAATACTCAATCATTGCCAGACGATAGCCAAAAGATACGGGCTTTATGAGAAAGCGGTATTCAATACGACCGTGACAGAAACCGTCTGGAATGAAGAGGAGCAGCTTTGGCATCTGGGCACCGATCGCGGTGATTCCATGCGAGCCAAGTTTGTAATCTGTGCCAACGGCACCCTGTCACAGCCCAAGCTGTCCAGGATTGCGGGGATGGAAACGTTCCAGGGGCATTCGTTCCACAGTTCCAGGTGGGATTATGAGTACACCGGACAAGATCTGGAAAACCTGAAAGACAAGGTGGTGGGCGTTATCGGGACGGGCGCGAGCGCTGTGCAGATCGTCCCGGCAGTCGCCAGGGCTGCGAAGGAACTCTATGTTTTCCAGCGAACGCCCTCATCTATCGATATCAGGGCTGAGCAGGATACAGACCCGGATTGGGCGGATTCGTTGCAGGCGGGCTGGCAGGCAGAACGGCGCAAGCAGGCTATTGAGCTGTCGAACATGTCCCTGTTTCAGCGGATGTCTACAGCCCAGGATGTGAATTCTGTAGACTATTTCGATAAAGCCAAAGCCGCGATGGAAAATGACGCGCATGCGGATATTCCCCGAGAGGAGAAAATTCGCGAGCTGGAGAAGGCCAATATCGACTACATGATGGGGATCCATCGGCATATTGATGAGGTCGTTGAGGACAAGCAGACGGCGGATGCGCTCAAGCCCTGGTACATGTTCATGTGCAAACGCCCGTGCTTTTCCAACGATTACCTGCCGTCCTTCAACCGGCCCAATGTGCACCTGGTGGACACACATGGAAAAGGCGTTACCCGGATTGCTCCGGAAGGTCCGGAGTTTGATGGAAAGATCCATCACCTGGACTTGCTCATATACGCCACTGGTTTCGAAATTCAGAAAACGGGCACGTATAACAGGATTGTCGGTGAAGAGGGGCTGGACCTAAATCAGAAGTATGCGTCCGGCGTCCGCACGCTGTTCGGCGTACATACGCATGGCTTTCCCAATCTGTTCATCATGGGCGGCTTGCAGGCAAGCTATCAGTTCAACCTGACCGACATGCTGCAAACCCAGGGAGATCATATCTCCGAGTGTATCAGCCATGTGAAACAGAACGGATACAACACCATATCGCCCCGGCCGGAATCCGAAGAGAACTGGGTACAGCAGGTCATAAAGCATCGCGGAAAAACCAGTTACAACGAAGAGTGTACACCTGGTTACTACAACTTCGAAGGCGCTTCGATGCGCCGGCAAGACGGAAATTACAACGGAACATTCAGCCGGTATTTCCAATACCTGAAAGAAGCGGAAGCGGATATGGGCGGGAGTTTCTCCTTCACATAAGCCGGCCAGTTGACGCGCGAGAAATCATTCTGCGGGCGAGACGCAAAACAATATTTTTGCTTTGTCGGGCAGAGAGCACAAAGGGAATATATCAGGTGCATCCAGGTGAAATAGCAGCAGCAACGCCCAGTAAGCCGGCCTATATCATGGCGGGGAGCGGCGAGGTGATCAGTTACGGCGAGCTTGAGGCGCGAGCCAATCAGGGCGCGCACCTGTTCAGGAGTCTGGGGCTCAAACGGGGGGATCACATAGCGATCATGCTTGAGAACCATCCGCGCTATCTGCAGATTTGCTGGGCGGCGCAGCGCGCTGGCCTTTACTACACGCCTGTGAGCTGGCGGCTTCAGAAGGAAGAAGTTGCCTACATCGTCAACAATTGCGAAGCGCGCGTATTTATCAGCTCTGTTGCCGTGAAAGAGGTTGTCCAACCCTTGCTGGAGGCCACACCCAACGTCATCGCTCATTACATGCTTGATGGCGTCATGGACGGTTTCGTAAGTTTCGAAGAGGCGCTGTCCCGGATGCCTGAAACGCCCATCCCGGATCAGAGCGAAGGTGCCTTGATGCCATACTCCTCGGGGACAACGGGCGTTCCGAAGGGCATAAAACAGGCCTTGTCTGAAAAGGAATACGGTGATGGGGAGCTGTTTGCCGTCATGACGGAACTATACGGGGCAACCAGTGAGTCGGTCTTCCTGTCACCAGCACCCCTGTACCATTCAGCCCCGCTTGGGTTCTCCATGACGTGCCTGCGTCACGGCATCACGGTCGTGATTATGGAACACTTCGATCCGGAGCGCGCGCTGGAGTGTATCCAAGCCTATGGGATTACCCACAGCCAGTGGGTTCCCACGATGTTCGTGCGCATGTTGAAACTGCCGCAAGAGTTGAGGTCACGCTATGATGTCAGCTCAATGAAATGCGCCGTACACGGAGCCGCACCCTGTCCGATTCCCATCAAGGAACAGATGATCGACTGGTGGGGTGAGGTCCTTTACGAATACTATGCGGGGAGTGAAGCCAATGGCTTCGTGCAACTGAACAGTGCGGAGTGGCTTGCTCACAAGGGTTCTGTCGGGCGGCCAATGGGTTGCGAAATCCACATTTGTGACGACGCCGGTAACGAACTCGCTGTTGGCCAGCGCGGAAATATCTATTTTGGCGGCGGCAACCGCTTTGAGTATCACAAGGACAGCCAGAAAACAAAGAAAGCGCAGCATGCCCGCGGCTGGACCACCCTGGGCGACATCGGCTACCTCGATGAAGACGGATACCTGTATCTGACTGACCGCCAACACTTCATGATCATTTCGGGTGGCGTGAATATTTATCCTCAAGAGACAGAGAATGTTCTCATCATGCACGAAAAGGTACTGGATGTAGCCGTGTTCGGTATACCCAATGAGGAATTTGGCGAGGAGGTGAAAGCGGCCGTCCAGCTCAAGGATCCAGATGATGCCAGCGCAAGCATGGAGGCGGCCCTTATCACATACTGCCGTGACAGGCTTTCACACATCAAGTGCCCGAGAAGCATCGACTTCCACGAATCCCTGCCGCGCCATCCTACAGGAAAGCTTTATAAACGCCTGCTGAAAGACCAGTACTGGGCACCCCGCGGCGCCGAGGAACGGATATGACCGGACGTAGTGAAAGGCTGGAAGAAAACGGGTTGGATTCCGAAAAAGTCGAACTGCTGCTTAATCGTGTTCAGCTGGAGGTGGATAAGGGACTGCTACCTGGCGTTCAAGTGGCACTGGCACGGTATGGGAAAGTGGCTGTGCTGGAGAGTTACGGCACTGCCAAACACGACTCACTGATTTGCATTTTTTCAGCCACCAAAGCCATTGTTTCAGCCGCAACCTGGCTATTGATTCAGGACGGCAAACTCGCTGAAAATGAACATGTCGAGAATATCATTCCTGAATTTGGAAGCCATGGGAAAGATGAGGTTACGGTTCAGCAGCTGCTCACCCATACGGCAGGGTTTCCGCATGCGCCTTTCGGGCCGTTGCAATGGCAATCGAAAACTGAAACCCTTTCCCGGTTCGCGCAGTGGCGATTGAACTGGGCACCGGGATCGAGAGTTGAGTATCATCCCTCTTCTTCAATGTGGGTTATTGCGGAGATTATCGAGCGGCGGAGCGGGCTGACTTATACTGATTTTATCCGCACACGCATGCTTGATCCACTGGGCTTGCGCGATCTCTTCGTGGGTGTGCCGGAAGCAGAGAACCATCGCGTCCTACCTGTAGAACACTGTGGCTCCCCCATGACGCCTGAAGATTCCAGAAAGGTCGGAATAGCATCGTTTCCGAAAACCGAGGTGACTGAACAGGCGCTTCTGGCATTCAATCGACCCGACGTACGTGCTCTGGGCATGCCGGGGGCGGGTGGCTTCACGAATGCCCATGACCTTGCCTTGTTCTATCAAGCGCTGTTGCATGGGGGTCTGGGTAACACGAAACTCTGGACCGAGAACACATTGATGGACGCGCGCAAGATTCGCACAGGCAGTCTTTCGGAGTCCATGTTCAACAAAGCCGCAAACCGCGGACTCGGTATCATTGTCAGCGGTGATGAGAACAGGACCTTCCGAGGATTTGGGGACGCCAACTCACCGCGGGCCTTTGGGCATAACGGAGCTGGTTGCCAATTGGCCTGGGCCGATCCATTAACGGGAATCTCCTTTGCATATCTGACGCCGGGCCACGACCGAAACATTGCGCACCAGTGGCAGCGTTCCATGGATATCGGTCATCTTGCGGCTGGGTGCGCTCGCTAGGGATTCCCCATTACGATTTGGGTCGCGCAACAGGCATATCGCGTCAACCGATCAAGGCGACGTGTTCGCAATGCGCAGTGGTGCGCATTACGAATATCAGTTCACATATTAAAATAGACCTCACAACTGATGTCCGGGCAGGTCCGCCCTGCTCTGATGCGCAGCAGTCGCAGGCGAAACTATGTCAATTCAACTCGGCACCTGTTTGAGCGAATTTGTCCCGTACAAACTGTTGGGAAGAGCCCTTGTTAGCCCCTTTCGGCGTTTTGTACTGTGAAAATCAATCTGCAAACAGAGCGAGGACCGAGCATGAAGTCAGTTATCCATACGAGTGCCGAAGTGATGATGGCGGCGCCAGGCCATGCGAGGCACGTGCAGGACGCAACCGAGTGCGCCCATGAATTCACCCGGACAATTGCGTGCTTTCCGCTCGCCAGCATTCCCGCTTCGCGCGGCAGGGAGGTTTGATCATGGCGACCTATGACCTCTTGCTGAAGGGCGGCACTGTCGTTGACGGAACGGGAGCCCCACGCTTTCAGGCCGATATTGGAATTAGCGGCGGAAAGATTGTTGATATCGGGGCCCTTTCCGGGGAAGCCGTCGAGATGGTGGATGCAACCGGGCTGATCGTAGCGCCTGGGGCGCTGGATCACCATACCCATTATGATGCCCAGATATTCAGGGATCCAACGTGCGCCGACAGCGGGCAAAACGGTGTCACGTCCGTTGTGATGACCAATTGCGGTTTTGGTTTTGCACCTTGCCGCACAGAGCATCAGGACCGTTACATGGTCATGATGGAGAACGTGGAGCAGATCCCGGTCGCTCACCAGAGGGCGAGCCTGCCATGGGACTGGCAATCGTTTCCGGAATTCATGACATCGCTGCGTGGGACCAGGAAAGCGGTCAACGCGATGGTCTATGTGCCGATGAACGCGTTGCTGATCTTTGTCATGGGGATCGAAGAGGCAAAGAATCGTCCCGCGACCAAAGGCGAACTCGCCGAAATCAAGCGCCTGCTGAATGACGCGATGGACGCAGGCGCCATCGGGCTGTCCTGTTCCTATCTCGGCCACAATAATGTTCATGTCGATTTCGACGGTAGCGCGATGCCGTGCGATGTCATGGACCTGGATCAGCTGGTCGAGATCGCCTCCGTGCTGAAGGATCGAGGCGAAGGTGTCATCCAATGCCTATCCGGTCTGGCTGGCCAGGACGCGACGGTCGAGGCTTCTGAACGGCTCGCGCGCGAAACCGGCCGTCCGGTTTTCCATAATGTCATTGCAACCAATGATGATTTTCCGATCCACACACCTGGCCTTGCATGGCTGGATTCCATGCGCGAGGAAGGGCTGGACATGTGGGCCGCATCATTCTGTCATCGCACCTGGGCCGAGATTTCCCTGACGACGCTTACATTGTTTGACTCCGATGAGACATTCAGGGAGCTGACATATGCGGGCTCCAGCGCCAAGGCACTGGAATTGCTAAGAGACCCTGAATACCGGAAGCGGCTCCGGGTTGCTTATGACCCCGAGAAGTTCATCATCGTTGGAGGTGATCTTGATCGGTTCATTGTCCTATCGGTCGCCGACAGTGCCGAGCACAAGGATGTCGAAGGCCAGCTGCTGGGTGCGGCCGCAAGCAAACTGGGCATGAAGACAATAGACCTGTTTGCAGACATCATTCTCAGCTCAAACGGCGCCGCCATCTTCCGGTCGCCCAACGCCACCGCGACAGATCCGGACATATTGCGGGAACTGTTTGCCCATGAGCGGGTCATTCCTGGCGGATCCGATGGTGGCGCACACCTGAAGATATTCAGTGGCGGTCATTGGGGCACCGATTTCCTCGTAAACATGGTGCGCGACCAGAAGATCGTGAGCCTGGAACAAACGCACCACAAGATGAGTGGCCTGCCAATGAAAGTCTTTGGCATCCAGGATCGCGGAACGATCAAAAAGGGCATGGCCGCTGACCTGGTGGTCTATGATCTGGAGCGTCTTTATTCCGATACGGACGCCTATAAGCATGCCTTCGATCTGCCTGATGGTGACTGGCGCAAGCAGGCGCGTGCCGGCGGATATGAACTTATCTGCGTCAATGGAGAGGTCACGTTCCGCAACGGGCAGTTTACTGAGGCATGTCCTGGCGAAGTTGTCTCGTAAAGACTTAACCGGATTCTTAAAGGATCCGAATGGCGCGCACGCGTACAGGATTGAATATGAAACTCGACAATAAAGTAGCCATAATCACCGGTGCGGGATCCGGTATCGGCCGGTCCCTGGCTCAGCGGTTCGCGGCCAATGGGGCACGTGCTGTGATCTGCACGGATCTGAATGGGGACAGGGCGGAGGAAACTGCGCGATTGATCGGTCAGCAGGCCTCCGCCGAAACCCTCGATGTCGCCGATGAGAACGCGATCAAGGATATCATCGCGCGCGTCGAACAAGCGTACAACGGGATTGATGTTTTCGTGTCCAATGCGGGATATGGCCGGCTCGGCGGCCTGGAAATGCCCACGCCGGAATGGCAGAAAATGATGAGCGTACACACATGGTCCCATCTCGCGGCAGCGCGGGCTGTCGTACCGGGCATGATTGCGCGTGGTGGCGGCTATCTGCTCAGCACCGCCTCTGCCGCTGGCCTGCTCTCGCAGTTCGATTCCGGTGCCTATGCGGTTTCAAAGCACGCTGCTGTGGCTCTGGCAGAGTGGCTTTCCATCAATTATGTGGAGCAGGGGATCGGCGTATCGGTCTTGTGCCCGCAGGCGGTACGTACCAATGTGCTTGATTTCATGAAAGATCCAAATGCCCTGGTGGATGTCGTCCAGGCTGGCGGAGATGGCGTTCTCGAACCGGATACTGTTGCTGACCTGTGCATCGAGGCCATGGCCGATGGCCGGTTCCTGGTATTGCCGCATCCGGAAGTGGGAACCTATTTTCAGCGCAAGGCGAATGACTATGATCGCTGGCTATCGGGCATGCGTCGTATGCGTAACCGTTTTCATGGTGTGGCGTCCGGCTGAGAGTCAGGCTCATATTAATCCCAATTCAGCTGGGCTTTCAGTGCTAGAGGACTGCAGGCACTCCAGCATCGCTCAGGCACCTCTAGCGATACGCGTCACTTAAAAAGCAGGATACGGAATGAGCATAGTTGTCAAAGATGAAAGCTGGCTGGCTTCGGTGGAGGAAGAGATAATCGACCCCGGTCGTCGTATTATAGATGCCCACCATCATTTGTGGCGCACGGGTCTGCAGTACCAGGTTGAAGACCTGTGGCGGGACACTGGATCTGGCCACAACATCGAAAAAACCGTCTTTGTCGACTGCGAAGCAGAGTATCGCCCGGACGGTCCCGAACATTTGAAGTGCCTCGGAGAGACAGAGTTTGTGGTCGAGCAAGCCAGGATGTCGGAAACCGGTGGCGATGGTAAGGCGGTCATCTCAGCCATTGTGTCACGTGCCAATCTGGAATTGGGTGACGCCGTCGGAGATGTTCTTGATCAGCATGTTGAAATAGGTGCTGGCCTGTTTCGCGGGATACGCCTGGTTGCCGCGCGCGACCCGCATCCGGAGATGCTGGCCATACCGGCCCAGGCACCAGAAGGGCTTTACAGCTCACCGAGCTTCCGCCGTGGCATGAAAGCACTGGGCGATCGAGGGCTCACTTTTGACGCCTGGCACTATCATCACCAGAACCAGGACTTTCTCGCGATGGCCCGCTCAGTGCCTTCCACGCAGATCGTTCTTGACCATTTCGGCTCGCCTTTGGGTGTGGGGATGTATGCCGGCCGCCGTGAAGAGATTTTTGAACAATGGAAGAAGGACATCAAGGAAATCTCCGAGTGCGGCAATGTTGTTGCCAAGCTTGGCGGGCTCTCCATGCCAGACAATGGCTTCGGGTGGGAAAGTAGGGATACGGCCCCGACTTCAGACGAATTTGTCGAAGCGCAAAGGCGGTATTTCCTGCATGCCATCGAATGTTTCGGACCCGATCGGTGCATGTTTCAGAGCAACTTTCCAGTCGACAAACTATCCATCGCTTATCCTGTGCTCTACAACGGGCTGAAGAAAATTGTAGCCGATTTCTCCGAGGGCGAAAAAGATGCGATGTTTTACGGTACTGCGGCACGTATTTATCGTATTGAATGACTGGTCCGACCCGCCGCGTTTTGGCGGCCGGCCAACGGGAGTGGCTCTCTACAATTGTGGTGCCATCGCAGGCCAGGTGGCCTGCGCATGATTGCTCAAAACAATGAGCTGATCGCGCTGATGCCCAAGGCGGACTTGCTGACCCTCGTCGGGCAGTCAACCTATGACATGGACCATGTCCCGGACCTGCTTGACAGGGTCGCTGCGCTCTCTCCCCTGGTCTCGAGCAGCGATGACTATGTGGACTCGGGCATGGTCTGGCACCTTTTGGCTTCCATCGGCTACGAAGTGGATGATGAGTTTCTCGGGCTAAGCACCCATCGGGTGCCTCCCGGGAGTACCGAGCTCATGATCGCCCGGGCAATGCAGGAGCCGACCCTGGGTGAGGCCATACGAGCCTTCGCACACTCTGTGAACATTCTCTGGCCGGATGTTCATGCTGAAGCCAAGATCCGTCTCGATGAGCTGCACTTCAGCATGTCCTGTAAGGGTGAATACCTGGAAGCCCGCCAGATATTCCTGGAGATCGCTTGCATTCCATTTTACTGCATATTCGAGTGGCTGGCGGATTCGCGCTTCCCGGTTCTCCGCTTTCGCCTGGACAGCAATCGCCCGTCCGGCGCTGTGCACCAGCTGGCGGTGCTTGACTGCGGGGTGCAGTTCGAGGGCAGCGGGGTGAATATCGTTTTACCCAGGAATGTTGAAAGCCTCGCCACCGCGAAAAGAAAGCTCGCAGGCTGGCAGCCTGAAATCTACCAGATATTCCTGGACATACTCGAAAAACGCAAAAAGAGTTTTTCCACATCGTCCTTGCAATCATATGTCATGAAGGCATTGCGGTGCGGCATCAGGAGCCAGCAGCTGGTTGCGGCTTCAGCCGGGATAAGCGTGGCCACTTTGCGTCGCAATCTGGCAATGGAGAGAACCTCCTTCAGCGAGATCAGCGATCACGTGTTTCGTGAAACCGTTGCCATGCTCATAGCTCACGGGGAGCCCGTTGAAGCGATTGCCGCCAAAATGGGATATGCCGACGCACGAAGCTTTCGCCGCGCGTTCCAGCGGGTCTTCGGCGTCAACCCGTCGACGTTCAGAAAAGATCCCCTGTCTATCCTGGTTTGAAACCTGCCGGCCCGTTCAGGGAGGGGGGCATCCTGCGGCGTCCACGGATCCTGACGGGCTTCCTCGCCCGGTGATGTCCGCCTTCAGGATTTCAGTGATGCCCGACCCAGGCCGGGAGGTAGGCCGGATCGGAGTTCCTCATCTGTCTGGGCCGGACGCTGAAGTTGCATTGTTCAGGGGCGAGCCGTATGCTGCCCTAGGGTGCCAGTTTCGGCTTGCCGCTAATCATGCCGGGGGCTCGGGAAAAACCATCAGTTGTCTGACGGTATCACGTTTGCGGCAGGCGCCCGCTCCTGGCCATTCCGGCAGGGATCGCGGCTGATTGCGAGGGCAATCAGCTCCTGGGTCCATCACACTCCCGCATCATCATCCACCTGAGCGAATTTGTCCCCTGCAAAGTGTTGGGCGAGGTCCTTGTTGGCTCTTATGATGACCCCTAACCTGAACCCAAGCACAAAATAATAAAAAACGAAAATGGGAGTCTAGAATGCTGAATACGACCGCGCTTCGCCGGATATCGGCGATCATTGCAGCGACTGCTGGTGTGACCATCTCGGCGCCCTTGCAGGCAGTTGGGGAGGAACCTGCGTTTGAGGCTGCTGGAGCGGAACGCATTCTCGATGAGGTCATCGTTACTTCCACACGCCGGGATCAAACTGTCAGCGAAGTGCCGTTGGCGATTACGGCATTCACGGGCGCCGAGTTGCAGAGCCGGGGTATCGGTGATTTGCAGGACCTGTCTGAAGTTTCCTCAAGCCTGATCATTACCACCGGACCTTCCGAACTCGCTGGAACCGAAATCAGAATACGCGGCGTGGGCACGGCCGGTGCCAATCCCGGGCTTGAGCCTTCAGTCGGCATATTCGTGGATAATGTGTACCGCAGCCGTACGGGCATGGCGGTCGGTGACTTGCTGGATGTCTCTTCTGTCGAGATCCTGCGCGGTCCCCAGGGAACACTCTTTGGCCGGAATACTTCGGCTGGCACGGTAAGCATGAACACCCTCAAGCCAGAGTTCAACTGGGGTGGGTATGGTGAAGCCACTGCACAGAACTACGATGGCTACAAGATTGCCGGGGGACTTACCGGTCCCTTGGTTGAAGACACCCTGGCGTTCAGGATTGCTGCAAGCTACAATAAGCGCGATGGCTATGTAACCGACCGCGTGGTTCCCTCCAGGGATATCTATGACAGGAATCGCAGTTCGCTCAGGGCGCAGCTTCTATGGCAACCAACTGCTGATGTCGATGTGCGATTGATTGTCGATGGCCAGCACAAGGACGAAACGTGCTGTGCGCCGGATTATTCGATTCTGGGCCCGACAGCCGCGGTTTTTGAATCCCTGGGGGCGGTCGTCGAAGCCGACCCTTTTGCCTATAAGGCTCAGCAGACAGCTGATCCTGAGGATCATCTTGACGAGTGGGGCGCGTCCCTCGAGACGAATTGGCATATCAGGGAAGATCTCAATCTGACCTGGGTTGCGGCCTACCGGGACGCAGACGCTTACTCCAACCTGGACCCGGATAGCTCGAACATTGATGTCGTGCAGGGAACGGACTGGAACCAGGAGAACAGCTTCATGAGCCAGGAGGTGCGGCTGAACGGGGTGTCCGGTCGTGTCGATTGGCTGGTTGGAGCCTATCTGTATGCCGATGAAACATCCGTTGATTGGCAAGTGACTTACGGAGCTGATTTCGGCGCCTATTTCAATTTGCTTACCGGCCTGCCGAGTTTCCTTTTCCCTGAAGGTGCTGGCGACAGGTCTCGCAATTTTCACCAGGATGCCAAGGGCTGGGCACTATTCTCGCACAACATCATCAAGCTTGACGAAAACTATGACCTGGTGGCCGGCTTCCGCTGGTCCGAGGACCAGAAGGATGCCGAGGTAAGGGTCGATAATTTCAATATTCACTGTGGTCTTGTCCCATCCATCCCTTATTGCGCGGTCGCCGATCTGGAGGGGTCCCGCACTGAAGCAGAGCCGTCAGGCACGATCAAGCTAGTCAGGAATCTCGATATCGGCAATATCTATATCGGCTACTCACGCGGCTACAAGGCTGGAGGGTTCAACCTTGACCGGGACGCAGGGAATACCAGTTTCGAGTTTGACCCAGAGACGGTGGACGCGTTTGAAGCAGGGTTGAAATGGTCTTCTTCCGACCGCCGGCTGGATATCAGCACGGACATTTTCTACAGCGAGTTCAGTGATTACCAGATCAATCAGTTCGATGGTGTGGCCTTTACGACGACCAACGCAGCGAAGGTTAAATCCACCGGCATGGAGGTGGGACTGAGCTGGCTGCCCCTGTCGGATCTGAAACTCGATGGCGGTGTGACCTGGAGCAATACAAAGTTCGAGGAGCACCCGGTACTTAACAACATCGGAGAGCCACTCGAGGGCATGCGCCTGCCGTTTTCTCCGGAGTGGGCGGCCACTGGTGCGGTTTCCTATGAAAGACCAATCGGCCGCTTTACCGGCTTTGGGACTATCAACGCGTCCTATATGGGCAAGCACAATATAGACACGAATCTTGACGACGAATCCAATGTAGGCTCGCACACAGTGGTCAACGCCAAGATAGGTCTGACGCCGGATGACGCCGACTGGGAGCTGTCGCTGTGGGGCCGGAACATCTTCGAGGAGGAATACAGAACCATCCAGTTCCCGTCACCTCTGCAGACGGGTAGCTGGAGTGCCTTCAGGGGTGAACCCCGGATGTATGGTGTAAGTCTTCGTTATAACTTCTAGTCTTGGATAGTGAATGATTGCGAGCGATTGGTCACGGGCGTATGGCGTGCTGAGACCCGCAGGACAGATCGGAGGGCATGTTCTCCAGGAGCGTGAGCCCGGGACAGAGACGGCACAAGGCTCTGACTGTTCACACGGGATGCGTGAACGCCCGGTTCGGCGGGATTCCCTACCCGTCTCAGACAAGCACCCGGCACGTTTCCTCCAGTCTTTCGGGTGTTCCTGTGCCCGCCAATTCGAGAGAATTGCGCGGGCACTTCTTTTTCCGGGGCGGTGGACGCTCGACAAGGGGGCATGTCCTGCTGACAGCACTCATCCAGTCGGCATGCTCCAGAACCCGAGATTTGCGTTGAATCTCTGGTTGATCGTTGTTCATTGAAACTACCTTCCTTCCCCAGAGGGGATATTAGAAAAGGTGTCTCGCTGAATTGTACATATCTACAACCCGGGACTAAACACCTAGGGCATCCCGCCAACAAACCCGCTCGTATCGTCATTGCGGACCAGCGACAGCCTGACGCCGACATGCCAGCACCCTGTGCGTGGACAGGCGAGATTGTCCGCCACTTCATCAAGATAGACATTGCGGTGACCAACCTTGATGAGAAGCTGTGTCGGACTTTGC
>LADL02001533.1_pt1 | contig 13817 bp, 12 predicted proteins | sample 619721 | NCBI WGS metagenome assembly LADL02 (sample SAMN03397408, study PRJNA257561) | rock porewater metagenome | biome: terrestrial; feature: Opalinus Clay rock; material: porewater; isolation source: Opalinus Clay rock porewater BRC-3 borehole | place: Switzerland: Mt Terri URL, St-Ursanne ...
CCTCCGCGCAGGCTGCGGTCGCGGCCGCCACAGGGCGCCGCGCCACGTTGTTTGAGCAGATCGAGCAGACCCGGGCACAGGCCGATGCTGCTCGCGCGCAGCTCGATGTTGCCGACATCAATGTCTCTTCGACCCGGCTGGAAGCGAGCAGGGCAGGGCGCATTGGTGACCTGTCGGTCCGGGTCGGGCAGTTCGTCCAGCCCGGCCAGCGGCTCATGACTCTGGTGCCGGTGAGCCAGATCTACGTTACCGCCAATTTCAAGGAAACGCAGGTCGGTCTCGTGCGACCGGGTCAGCCGGTCAGGCTCGAAGTGGATGCATTGCCAGATGGCAAGATTGCTGGAACGGTGGACAGCATCTCGCCCGGAACCGGGGCCGAATTTTCGATTTTGCCACCAGAAAACGCGACCGGGAACTTCACCAAGATCGTCCAGCGTATCCCGGTCCGCATATCCATCGACGCAGCACCCGAAGTGCGCCGCCTGCTCGTGCCCGGCATGTCGGTCGTCGCTACCATCGACACCCGCGGTGCCGTCGGCGAACTCGAAGAGATTTCGAGCGCTGCCGAATGACCGAGGCAGCGCCTGCCCAAGCTGGCCCGACCGGTGCTCCAACCAAACCGCAGAATGCCGACGTCACTGCCTGGGTCGCGGTGGCGGCGGGCGCGCTCGGCGCTATGCTGGCGACCTTGGACATCTCAATCGTCAATTCCGCGCTTCCCGTCATTCAGGGCGAAATCGGGGCGACCGGTACCGAGGGCACCTGGATCGCTACCTCCTTTCTCGTCGCCGAGATTGTCGTCATCCCGCTCAGCGCCTGGCTGGAGCGCCTGTTTGGCTTGCGTACGCTGCTCATCATCGCCGTGACTGCGTTTACAGGCTTCTCGATACTATGCGGGATCGCGACCGATCTGACGACTATGATTATCGGTCGTACAGGTCAGGGATTTATGGGCGGCGTACTGATTCCGACTGCGATGACGATCGTGGCGAAGCGGCTGCCTCCCCACCAGCAACCCATCGGTATGGCGCTGTTCGGCATGACCGTCGTCTTAGGTCCGGTCATGGGGCCGCTGATCGGCGGATGGTTGACTGAGAATCTTAGTTGGCACTACGCCTTCTTTGTCAATGTCCCGGTCTGCGCGACCCTCCTCTTGCTCCTATTCGTAGGTTTGCCACACGAAAAGCCGAACTGGGAATATCTGACCCAGGCAGACTGGGCCGGTATCCTTGGCATGATTCTCGGGCTTGGTGGACTGACGGTCGTGCTGGAGGAAGGCCACCGCGAGGAATGGTTCGATTCCTCTCTCATCCGATGGCTTACCCTGATCACTGTAATCGGGTTCGCGTCCCTCATCTACGGTCAATTGTACGCCTCCAAACCCGTTCTTAAACTCCGGCTACTCTTAAGTCGGCAATTCGGGAGCGTCGCTGTGATGGCGCTCGCGTTGGGGATGGTGATGTATGGCTCGATCTACGTTATCCCGCAGTTCCTGGCGATTATATCTGATTACAACGCCTTCCAGACCGGGCTGGTAATCTTCTGGATGGGTGTGCCGGCGTTCCTGTTGATGCCGGTTCTACCCTTCATGATCCGTCGCGTTGATATCCGCATCGCAGTAGGGGCTGGTATGCTCTTGATGGCCCTTAGCTGTTTTGTGAGCACCAGCCTTACAGCCGAATCCGGTGGCGCAGTGTTTACCGAAAGCCAGCTAATACGCGGGGTGGGTATGATCCTGGCGATGATGTTCCTCAACCAGGCGACTGTTGCCTCGGTGGCGAAGGACGAAGCCGGCGATGCTTCGGGCATCTTCAATGCCGCGCGCAATCTGGGGGGGTCATTCGCATTAGCGGGCCTCGCCTCGTTCCAGGACCAGCGCACCTGGCATCACAGCCGCCGGATGGAAGAAACTCTGAATGCAAACAGCGTCTCGCTGCAGAGCTACCTGGATTCGCTGGCGCGGACCTTCGGCGGTATGGATGAAGCAATGGCCGTGCTGGACCGGACCATCCAACGTGAAGCCTTTGTTATGACCTATAACGACGTGTTCTTCGTGATGGGTCTGTTGACGGTGATAACGGTGCCGCTTGTCGTGTTCCTCAAGCCGCTGCCCAAGAACGTTTCCCTCTCGATGCACTGATACCGACATGATCCGAAAATCAATTCCTTTTCTTCTGATTGCCGCCACTCTGGCAGGATGCACCGCCGGCCCAGACTATGCGGGGCCGCCCGAGTTGGCTGCCGCCGGCGGAGCCGGGGGTTTCATCCGGGCCGGCGACAAAGTGAGCAGCACAGTGCCGGAACTCGCCGAGTGGTGGATTCTACTCGACGATCCCGGACTCGATCGACTGATCGAGGCGGCGCTCGCCGATAATCCTTCGCTGGAGGCGGTGGGTGCGCGCATCGCGCAGTCCCGCGCATCCCTCGCGCAGGAAAGCGCAGGCCGCCTGCCATCGCTTGGCACCCAGGCAACGGCCTTGCAGGGCCGCCTGCCGGGGCTAGACATTCAGGATGGTCCGCCCCTTCCTCCAGAGACGCCCGGAATGGCGCAAGAAGAGGAAGACGATACCATCAGTTTTTATAATGCCGGCCTCAACGCCAATTGGGAGATCGATTTTGGTGGCGGAACCGGACGGCGAATCGAGGCAGCCAATGCACAGTTGGCCGCTGCCGTAGCGAATGCCGAGGATGCGCGAGTCCAGCTAACTGCCGAAGTCGCCAATGCCTATGTGAACCTACGCGAGGCACAGCAGCGGGCCGTGCTATACCGCAAGCAAAGCGGTCTGCAAAAGCAGATACGCGCGCTGACCTATCAGCGTTATCAGCAAGGCACCCTACCGCTGTTCCCGGTCGGAAATGCTAATGCTGAACTAGAGTTGCTCAAGTCGCAACTGGCCGAGGCCGAAGCAGATGAGGCCGTGTTGCTCGATGCGCTCGCCGTTCTGACCGGGCGCGCTCCGGGAGCGCCTTCTCTCGAAGTTGCACCGATTGGCGAGATCCCCCTGCCGCCCGAAAGAGTGGCGGTAGGTGATCCCGCTAGTCTCATCGCGCGGCGGCCCGATATCCGCGCCGCTGAACGCACCTTGGCCGCCGCGACGGCGCGGGTCGGTGTGGCCGAGGCTGCGAAGTTTCCGAAACTCTCGTTCATGGGCATCCTCGGGCTGGGGGGAACCTCGCCGGAAGATATCTTCGACGTAGGCGAGTTTTCTGCCATTGCGATTCCGCGCCTGCAATGGAATTTCCTTGATTTCGGAAGGGTCGACGCGTCGATCGACCGGGCAGGTGCGGCTCGCCGCGAGGCTGCTGCAAATTACCGGCAGAACGTGCTTGCAGCTTTGCAGGATGCCGAGCGCGCCTTAGCCCGTTTCGCGCAGCAGCGCGCTGCGCTGGCGGCTTTGATCCAGGTCAAGCGACATGCCGATAAATCGGCGGATCTCAACCGGCAGCGCTTTGAGTCGGGGGCGATCTCGCGCATCGATCTCAACCGGACTTTGCGCGAGCAGGAGAAGGCCAATACGGACTTGGCCCGGGGCAGAGCTGCCCTTACTCTTGCGTGGATTGCGGTGCAAAAATCGCTCGGCCTGGGATGGCAGGCGCCATCCTAGATGCCGACCCTACAGGTCACCGCATATATAGGCACCGCGCCCGCTAGCGAGCAATTTTTCATTCGGCCCGGTAACGCTGGTTTCGGCCACTGAAATTTGCTGACCGACTTTCACAATCAAACCGGTTGCGACGAGCGGGCCTGAGGTTGCCGGGCGATGATAATCGACCCGCAGATCGGCAGTAGCCTTTACTTTCGTGCCCTGTGCAATGAGGGCGTAGAAACCGGTCAGGTCGATCAGAGACGCAAGTACGCCGCCATGGGCCGATCCGATTATAGGATTGGAAACGATTTCGTCGCGCCATGGCATTTCGAGCTCCAGCCGCTGCGGAGTCAGCGACCTAACCTTCAGATCGAGCCACGCATGGAAAGGCGCGATACGGAGAATTTCCTCTATGCGTGCCCGATCTATTCGCGCTGGCGCCTCGCTCATGTTTCTCGCCCCCGCATGGAGTGATGTCGTTTCAGGAAATCGAGAATGGCGTGAGAAAACGAATCGTTCGCATCGCCCACAACCATGTGAATCTTGTCGCGAAATGCGTTGAGATCAACTTCCCCATCGGCCCATCTCACTGCGTCGAAACCAGAATTCCCCATTGTGCACCCCGTCAGCTATTTCAGGTGCCAGAGGATGAATCATACTCGATTCCACGTGAGCAAGGTCCGCGCGGCCAATGGAATCACACGTGCGACGACTTGTGGGTAATTGGAAGGTCCTCGCCACGCTTACAGCAAGCCTCGCCCTTGGGAGTTAGTCTCCATGCACGGCTTTCCTGATGGCAAAATGGCTGCCAATTTCCAGATATATCTAAAATCTGGATCAGGCCGTGCTTTCGTCAAAAAGCATCTTCGGCAGCAAAAAAAGCCCCGCCAGTTTCCCGGGAGGGCTTTCTTTAATTATTGTTCTTTTCAGATCAGAACTTGAAGCCAGCTCCAATACCATAGCGGCGTGGCTCAAGTGAGAAGATATTCGTGTACAAGCCCGACGACTGATCGGTGACATATAGTCCGGTCTCCGAGTTGCTGTCGAAAATATTCTGGACAAATCCGCGAATATACCAGCGGTCATCCGTGCCATTCAACTGGATCTGGGCATTGGCTTGTGCATAGCCTTTGATTCGGTTGACGTTGCCGTTGAAGATACTGCCGAAACTTTCACCCGTATAAGCAAGGTCAACACGCGGGACCAGGCTCATGCCATTGTCGAAGTTCATGGTATATTGCACGCCGGCCGAGAACTTATACTGCGGCGCCTGTGGTAACTGGTTTCCACGGATGTTCTTGGGAACACCGGCAGAGAAATACTCGATCCCGCCAAAGGCTGCCGGGTCAACGCCTGCACCGGCAAAAGCTCCTTGCGCCGCTGCGTCAAGCACAGCGCAGACACCAAACGCGCCGGTTGAAGCGATGCCACCATCAGCGGGGAATGCTGTGGTTGGTTGCAGGCCTGCGCCAGCTGCAAGCCCCGGCACCAGGCCGGCGTTGATCGCACCATTTATCGTGTTCACGAAAGCATTTACGCCAGCTGCATTTCCGGACGTGGAAGCCACTGCACAATTGGACGCATTGGTGATGTCCTTGATGATGACCGCGTCGGAACGGTTTCCGCCGAAGTCGCGCGGATCGCTATTGAACGTGTCACCCGTGACCTCGGTGTGCAAATAGCTGAATCCGAGATTGATCATCCAGTCCGGATCAGGGCGAATGACTGCCTCCACTTCCGCGCCGTAAATATCGGCATCAATATTCTCGTTCACAGCCGTTCGTGCAACAATCTTGCTGAGCTGCAAATCCTTATATTTATAGTAGAATGCGGTCAGATTGAGTTGCAACGCACCATCGCCAAATGTATTTTTCGATCCGATTTCAAACGCATCAACCTGCTCGGGCCGGAAGGATTCCGGAACTTCGAAAATTGGCTGCAGTGGCGGATTTATACCACCTGACTTATAACCGCGAGAATAGGATGCATAGATCAGATTGTCGTCGGTGATTTTATAGTCAAGAACCGCGCGGCCAGTGATTTCATTGAACTTGACCTCGCGATTCTGAAAAGGCTGATTGCCAGGCGTAGCTAGATCAGCATCAAAAGATCCAACGAAGGGAGACTCAAATGCATTTGTTGTTTGACTATAAGGAACGAGAAAGCTCGCCAGCGTCGAACGGGCCCGAAGACCTTTCTTATCGTTATTATAACGCAGCCCCCCTGTCAGTTTCAGTTTGTCGCTAATGTCGAAATAAACTTCACCAAAAAGACCATAGGATTTAACCGTCAGGTCATCTGAATGATTACGAAAATATGGCGTGCCGAGGAATGAAGGCGACAAGCCATTGGCAAGCGAACTGAAGCTACCGAGCAAACCTGCCCCATAATCGAGCCCGAAGGCGTTCACATAATAGCTGTTTTCGGTCAGATGAGAGTCAGCATAAATACCGCCGACCAGGAAGTTGAACGGACCATCCAGATCGCTTGAGATGATCGCCTCGATGGACCAACTGCTGTTATCCAGATTCGACCGGTCAAACTGAAGCGGAGAGGTGGCACAAATGCTGTTGCCTCCAAATGACCCGAGACCACTAGTGTCCGTATCCGAAGTACAAAGAACGCCGCTTGGACCACCGGGAATGATCGCAGCAGCTAGCGGTGAAAAATAGGCTGCAGGAAGGCCCGGAACTAGACCTGCTGCAGCTGCAGCAAGCGTGTTCAATGCAGGCGCATAAATGTCCCGGCGGCCAATATTGTTGTTATAGTCCTGCCGAGAATCCAGCTTGACCTTCTGGTAGGTACCGGAAAGTTGCGCGCTGATCGGCCCGAAGTCATGTTCGATCTTGCCCTGGAAGGTCAACTCGCTGGTAAAATATTCCGGCGTGAAGGCCGTGTTGACCGTCCGCGGATCCGCGGGAACGGAAACACCCGCATATTGGTCAGTGCCGTAAAGACTACCGAGAGCAAAAGCCGCTGGAATACCCTGAGTTGCAAGGAATTCGCGCGACGATAATGTAGCCGCAATAGTCGAGTTCGCGTTGAACGATTCTGCATTGCGGGAGTTGTTCAGACAACCCAAGATGCCTGTCGGGTCGCGTTGGCAATATTGTTTCTGGATCCGCATCCGGTTGTCGTCTTCACGGAAATAGGAAGCGTATAAATCAATCGTGGTATCTGCGGTTGGCTCAAAACGCAGTGAACCACGCACCGAATACAGATCGCGGTCATCAAGTTTGGGACCACCGTTGAGATTGGTCGTATAGCCATCGCGTTTCACATAAACGCCGGCACCACGGAATGCGATATTGTCACCGATGGGAATGTTGACCATGCCCTTGACTTTGATCGCGTTATAATTGCCATATTCGGCATCGCCAGAAGCGTGGAACTCGCCCATCCTCGGCTTGGCAGTGACAACATTGACCACACCCGCAGTCGCATTGCGTCCGAACAACGTGCCTTGCGGACCGCGCAGCACTTCGACCCGCTCGAGATCAAAAAACTCTGTTTCAAAAAGTCGCGTCGCGAAAAGAGGCGAATCGTTCAGGTGAATGGCGGTTGCCTGATCACACGACGCGCCGACACAAAGATCGCCGATTCCGCGAATTGTAAAACTGGAACTGACAAAATTGGTTTTGGTAAAGGTGATGTTTGGGAGCGTTAGCTGGAGATCGGAACTGTTCTCGATCTGCTGGGCTTCCAGGGCTGCCCCGGAAAATGCGGAAACCGCAATCGGTACATCCTGAGCACTTTGTGCCTGTCTCTGCGCGGTCACGATAATGACATTATCATCAATGGTACCATCGTCACGGTCCTGCGCCATGGCAGGTACGGACATTGTTGATATAGCAGTGGCGGCTAATAATAGCGATTTACGCATTTCTCTCTCCTAAATCCCAATTTTGTTCTCGGAGAGTGATATTTTTGCGCACCTCCCCATTTCCGTTATCACTTAACTAATCGCTCGATTAAGTCCAGGCTCAAATCGTGAAACATCTAGTTTTGCTCCATTTTAGCACGATACACAGGCAAATTGATGCAATTTTGCTACAAAAAAGCCCTGCCGATTTCTCGGCAGGGCCATATTTTGTAATTTTAATGTCTCACCTTTGAAGGAAACTCACCAGCTTATAGCTGGTAGAAGGCTTCAGCCGTTGTTGTTTGCTCAGCACTATCCTCCAGAAAATGACCGGCTCGCAGGCGAAGTCATTTTCTGGAGGATAGTGCTTATGCCATATTCACGCGGTTGCCACACGGCTTTTCATCACCGTTATCACATTGTCTGGGCTCCAAAATACCGCTTCAAGGTGCTGCATGGGGAGGTCCGTCTGCGGGTGCGAGAGATCATCCGGCAGGTTTGCAGCGAACTGGGCGTGAAGATCATCCATGGCGCTCTGTCACGCGATCATGTGCACATGTTATGGGATGGACGCCTCCTGTTTTCCGATCAATCTTAAATGATCTAATGGAAAGGAGAAATACGATGACGATTCAATTACTGGCGGTAGATTTGGGGAAGCGGTCATTTCATATGCACGGGATCACTGCTGATGGTGTAGTGGTTTCTCGCAAGGTAAGCCGCTCTAAGTTCGAGGCAGCTGTGACTAAGCTTGATCCAGTTGTCATTGCGATGGAAGCCTGTGCGAGTGCCCATCATTGGGGTAGGCGGTTCAAAGCATCTGGACGGGAAATACGTTTGGTGAATCCCCGGTTTGTGAAAGCATTCGTGCGCGGCTCCAAAAACGATGCGGTTGATGCCGAAGCGATCTACGATGCTGCATCCAGACCGACGATGCGTTTTGTGCCTGTAAAGACGACCGAACAGCAGGACTTGCAATCGCTGCATCGTGTACGGGAGCGATTGATCACTCAGCGCACATCGCTGATCAACCATACACGCGGGCTACTTGCCGAATATGGCGTGGCGTTGCCTAAAGGTGCTTGGCGCTTTCGTGATCAGGCTCCGGCGGCGATCGCAGAGACAGAATTATCCGAACTCGCTTACTTTCTGTTTTCTGAATTGCTGGATCAATTGCGCGACGTTGATGCGCGACTCTCCAAAGTCGATACCAGGATCGTCGCTATTTGCCGCGAGCATGACGCCTGCCGTCGATTGGTAGCCTTGCCCGGCGTGGGGCCCGTCATCGCTACCGCACTTGTTGCCGCTGTTGGTGATGGTTGCCACTTCCGTTCAGGCCGTGAGCTCGCGGCCTGGATTGGCTTGGTGCCCCGTCAATACACGACCGGGGGCAAGCCGAGGCTTGGCGGGATCGGTAAACGTGCCAATCATTATCTGCGGCGCCAGCTCATCCATGGTGCCCGTGCTGTCATTAGCCGATTGGCTGGCCGGGATGATCGCCGATCGGTCTGGTTGAAAAGCATTGTCGCGCGAGCAGGCTTTAACAAAGCATTGGTTGCGCTGGCCAATAAGACTGCGCGGATCGCTTGGGTGATACTAGCGCGCAACGAAGAATATGTGCCTGCATAATAGGGGCATGCTGACGGGATCGCCGCCAAGGCGGTAATGAATGCGAGGTGGATACTGATGGTGCAACGGCAAGGACCGCCGCTTCGAAGCCTGATTTCGACGAAGGCCTGTGAGGCCGAACATGTTCGGAGGCCGGAAGTAGCGGATTCCCATCAAGGCCAGGCGCAAAATTGCTCCAACAACAGGCCGGATAGATTCGTGCAAACCATGCTGACTGCATCATGCAAAAACACCTTGCGCAGGAGGCGTCCATAGATTCGTCGAGATCCCGCCACACATTGCAGTCAGCGACTTCGTGCGCCGGGCAAAAGGACGATCATCACGCAGGATACAGCAGGAGTTCGAGCATATCCGCAAACGCTACTGGGGCCAGCGCTTCTGGCAACGAGGCTATTTCTCGACCACCTCGGGCAATATCACCGACCAGGTCATCCTGAATTATCTCGACAAGCATCCCAAGACAAAGAAAACAGGCTTCAGCCCCAACCCGTGAACCTTCATGGAGTAATCGCGGGAGCGAGTCGCCTTGACGGCATTTATGCAGTAAAGGGCTTTATATTATATTGAATTTACGATATGGTCACTATCATGACAACCGAAACAGCTACAATGAGCGCAAACGCGCAAGACGGCTTCCTGAATGAGACCGATGAGTTTGCGTTTTTGCTGGAGGAAGTACCGCGAGTCCTGCGCAAGACATTTGATGAATCGATTGCCCAGTTCGGCTTGTCCCGCACCCAGTGGAGAACATTGGCCTATCTGATCAAGACTGAGGGAATGACGCAAACCGAGCTGGCAGTTTGCCTAGAACTGGAACGAGCTACGATCGGATTGACGATTGATCATCTTGAAAAACTGGAATTTGTCGAACGTCGGTCCGCAGAAGATGACCGGCGTGTCTGGCGGATATTCCTGCGTCCAAAGGCAATCGACATTATTCCGGAACTTCGGAAAGAAGCCAACGCCGTTTATCAGAAGATGTTCAAAGGCATTTCCAAAGCAGACTTGACCATCATACGAACCGCGATGGAAAAAATGGTTGGGAATCTAAGGGTGTGCTGAACACGTCAGATCCCAAAATCTAACTGGTTCTGATCCTTCTCTCCCATAGGATCAGCTGGAGCGAGTGGCTGGGGCCACTCGCTCCCTTTTTTGGTATAAGCCAGTTATTGGCGTTGCTAGCGATCGACTCCTGCCGGAGCATAAATCAGGCAGTCATCCGCGGCTAGAAGTTGCTTAACGGGATGTACGGCGTGGATAGAGTAGATATCCTCATCCTTATATACAGCGGATATGATCTACACTGCGCCATGTAGCCGTTGGACGGCATAGCGCCCGAGACTACCGAGAATCTCCCAGCGCGGATTGTGTTTGCTTGTAAGAATACCGAAGAGGTGGTCGACCGACCGACAAGAGGGCGGGTTGTGTTGAAAAACTCGGTCTTGTCAGCATTGTAGAGATGCGATTCAGCATTCCTGTAGAAGCGGGAGATGCTGCGATGATGGGCGAGCGGACGGTGATGCAGGAGGCGCTGTTTTTCGGGTCGATGGTCCGGCAACCAATTTGCTCGCTGTTTTCGGTGACTGGCAAGTGGTTCAGCCGAGCGTTGCCGAAGCACTTGATCGCCTATTTTCGGGGGAAGGTGAAGAGTTTGCGACCACCGACTGTGCTGCGCTGATGCCGCGCAGCTGGCAATGGCTCGACGGCTCTGCCTTTTCAACTCATGGAGACCTTATGCAAGTCGCGTTTGGTCTGGATCCAATCAATACCGACAAACCGCTCATGTATGAGGGTGTTCGGATCGGTTTTTCGGCCCGACCGAAGATGTGTCGTTGCCCACTATCGAACATGGTATTGATTTTGAAGGCGAGTTAGGTGTTATTGTAGATCATGTTCCAATGGGAACATGCGCTACGGACGCAACGAAACACATCAGACTAATCGTCAAAATCAACGACTGCTCTTTGCGCGCGATTGCTCCGATAGAAATGGCAACCGGCTTTGGTTGGGTGCAGGCAAAACCGGCCTGTTCGATGGTGCCCTTTGCGGTGACACCCGATGAACTGGGTGAAGTCTAGAAAGATGGCGTGTTTGACTCGACTTATAAATTGACTTGTACGGTGAACGTTTTGGTGCAGCCATGGATTTTGGTTTTCACGGACTGGTTGCTCATGCTGCATTGACGCGCGATCTGGTGGCGGCAACGATAATTGAGTCGGGTACCGTTTCCAATTCAAACTATGCAGAAGTCGGATCAAGCTGTATTTCAGAGGTTCGTGCGATCGAGGTGATCCGCGACAAGGGCCTAGCCACAACGCCGTTCCTGTCTTTTGGTGACCCTAATCGCATGGAAGGGCGCGGAATTGACGGCTCATCCCCATGTGGTGTGATCGACCAGCAGGTCGTTCAAGCCTGACGTGCGACTGCCACTTTCTGAAAATAGTATAGGAAAGCCTGATTTGTCATGCCAAGATCGCTCAATTGAAATTGTTTTCAATTGAACCTATTTGGTTGATCTTTTTGACCATGTTCTAGAATGAGCGTGAAATCCATAGGGTGCGATGAGAACAAAAAGAGAATATCCGCACTTACATTGCACTTACAGCGGTGATATAAGAATTCAGCATTTTGAAAAAATGGCTGAAAACTGGCCGGGACGAGAGGATTCGAACCTCCGATCCCCCCCAGCATCGACTGCTCAGGATAACGCGATCATCTTTAGCCAGGATTGTTCAATCAGTGTTTATTTTTGTCAGAAAAAAAGATTACCATGACACATCTTATTCGTCTGCCCTCTGGTGTTGTTTCGCTGAACACCTAAAGCTCTTGTTCGCATCGCAATTTGAATCGTGATACAACGCAACTATGACCAAGCCAGATCCAGTAACATTGAAAATTGTGGCGGCGCTAATTCGAACCCGCATGGACCGCCTTTCCGGCGATCAGCGACTTGATGGTCTAGAGCGCCTTGGAGCATATCGTGAGTTCAATCAATTGGCGAAAGATCTTGACGCGACCGCAGTCGAGTTTACTCGCGACGAGAAATGGTAGCAGGCACCGCTACCAGAAATCGTTTTAACATTTATCACTGTTTTGTATCACTGTTTTGGGTTGGATGGTTCGTTGGTTTAGCAATCAACGCTGTTGTATTCCCTACCTTTGAAAGAACTGGTCCATCATCAGTTCTTTGAATATTGGAATTTCTTCCATTTGCTACCCAAAATGCTACCCAAGTTGCAAATATTGCAACTTCGAATATCATTCTGTCAGAAAATCGTTTATTTTCAACGTATTATGGTGAGCCCTGCTGGGTTCGAACCAGCGACCTACTGATTAAAAGTCAGTTGCTCTACCGACTGAGCTAAGGGCCCCTCGACCGGCCGGTGCTGTGCACCACGCCTCCGGGAAGCGCTTCCCTAGGGGCGCTTTGGTGCATGGTCAAGCGGCTTTGGCGCTTTTTCCGGTCGTTTCCGGGGGTGCCGGTGGCGGGCGGCCAGCTGGGCGATCGTCAGGCCGGTCAGCGGATCGCGCCAATCACCGGCAATTTCTGCGGCCGGACCCAGAACAAAGCCGCGTTCGCGCATCAGCGGATGCGGAATGGTGAGGGCGGGCCTGGCGCTGGCAAAGGCACCGCCGCTCCACAGGATGATGTCCAGATCCAGCACCCGGCGCGACCAGGGCTGGCCGGTGCGGCGTCCGAATTCCGATTCGACTTGCTTGAACATCGCCAGCAGGTCGGGCGGCGGCAATGGCGTCTCGATAATCGCCGCGGCGTTGGCATAGGACCGCCGGGACGGTCCGACCGGGCGCGACGCCCATATGCCAGATGTTTCGGCAAGGACCAGTTCCTCTCCGGCCAGCCGCTGCCATGCCGCGACAATCACCTCGCGCGGTGCACCGAGGCGCTGGTGGCGCTGGTTCGATCCCAGGGCGATCAGGTAGAACATGGGCGGCAATCTGGGTCCTTCGGGCCACGAAAGGCAAGCAGCGGAACAAAAGGTTCCAAGGCAGCGGATCGGCTGCTATCATGCAATCAATCACAAGGAAATCAAGGAGAAGCTTCGTGCGTCAGCATCCCATCACCCTCTCAGGCCTGGTCCTGTTGTCTCTCGCTACGGCGGGTTGCACTTCGGAAGGCGTCTCGCCGGGCGAGGTTAGCGGCAATGTCGCGCGCGCCCAACTGGTCGGCGCGGACGAGACAGAATATGGCGAAGTGATAGTCGCCCAGGGAGACAATGGCCTGCTCGTCAATATCAAGGCCCAGGGCATGTCCCCGGGACCGCATGGCGTGCATATCCACCAGACCGGAAAATGCGAAGCCCCCGATTTCAAATCCGCTGGCGGCCACTGGAATCCGGCCGACAAGCAGCATGGATTCGACAATCCGCAGGGGGCCCATGCCGGCGATTTCTTCAATCTCGACATTGGCGCGGACGGCACCGGATCGCTCGAGGCGACGATTTCCGGTGGGAAGCTCAGCGACGGCGACGCGGCCCTGCTCGATGCCGATGGTGCCGCCATCATCGTGCACGAGGGCCCGGATGATCTGAAGACCGATCCGTCCGGTGACAGCGGCGGACGGCTGGCCTGCGGCGTCTTTGTCGGCGGCCGCTGACCCGACCGTCTGGATCAGCAGAACAGGTTATGAGCCAGTCGATATTGTTCGTTTGCCTGGGCAATATTTGCCGTTCGCCGCTGGCCGAAGCCGCCTTGCGCCAGGAATGCGGGCGCTCGGGAGT
>LADL02001041.1_pt1 | contig 13795 bp, 8 predicted proteins | sample 619721 | NCBI WGS metagenome assembly LADL02 (sample SAMN03397408, study PRJNA257561) | rock porewater metagenome | biome: terrestrial; feature: Opalinus Clay rock; material: porewater; isolation source: Opalinus Clay rock porewater BRC-3 borehole | place: Switzerland: Mt Terri URL, St-Ursanne ...
TCGCGAGCGGCGGCACCCCCGTGATCCGCGCCAACGCCTCGCCTCCCCAAGCGACGGGGTAGGCAAGGGCGAGCGGAATGCGCACAGGTGCGCGGTTCGCCCCCGTCATGTCGCCGACCATCGTGAGCAGGCCGCGCAGCGTCACGTCCTGTCCGCCCAGGATGTAGTTGGCGCCACGCGCACCCTTGTCGAGGGCCAGCAGATGGCCCTGCGCGACATCTTCGACGTGGACGATATTGAACCCGGTATCGACGTAAGCGGGGAGTCGCCCGTTCGCCGCCTCGACGATAATGCGTCCGGTCGGCGTGGGGCGGATGTCGCGCGGACCGAGCGGCATTGTCGGGCTCACGATCGTGGCGTTGAGGCCCTGTCCGGCACTTCTGAGGACGCACTGCGCGGCGAGATATTTTGAACGATGATAATGGCCGATGATCGCGTCGTAGGGAGCCGGCGTGTCCTCGCCTGCGGGAATACCGCCCGGCGCCAGTCCCATGGCTCCAACGCTGCTCGTATAGACCAGACGGGAGATACCGGTGGCGTGCATGGCATCGAGCACGGCCTGCGTGCCGCCGACGTTGACCGCGAGAAGATCCTCAGGGTGGCGTGTCCAGTGCCGGTAGTCGGCGGCAATGTGAAAGACGGCGTCGCAGCCTCGCATCGCGTCGCGGACGGCGCCCGGATCGCGCAGGTCGCCTTCGACAATCTCGAGCGGCAGACCTTCGATGTTGGATCGATCGCTGCCGCGTCGAACGAACGCACGAATGCGGGTATGGCGTGAGAGCAGGGCACGCACCACCGCGGAGCCGATAAATCCAGTCGCACCGGTGACGAAATACGTCATGTCTGCTTCCGCCCAGGACCGGTGTCCTGCGCGCGTTGCGCGCGCAGTCGGTCGCCCCTCGAAGTTAGTCCGGGATTGTGACGGAAAGGGGTTTCGCGGGTCAACGGCGGTGATGCAAACGGCGCCGCCTCAAGCGAGGCGGCGCCGCTCGGCTAACGCTTGGCGAGCGGAATGACGTCGCGCTGGGCGACACCGCTATACGCACTCAACGGGCGGATCAGCGCGTTCGAGGCGAGCTGCTCCATGATATGCGCGGTCCAGCCGGTAATGCGGCTCATCACGAAAATCGGCGTGAAGATCGGAATATCGAAGCCCATCAGGTAATAGGCCGGGCCGGTCGGGAAATCGAGATTGGGATGAATGCCCTTTTCCTCGACCATCATCTTTTCGAGGGCCTCGTACATCTCGACCCACTTTGCGCCGTCCTTGAGCTTGGCCATGCGCAGGAAAGCCTTTTTCATGGTCGGGACACGCGAGTCGCCGTTCTTGTACACGCGGTGGCCGAAGCCCATCACCTTTTTCTTGGCGGCGAGGGCATCGCGCATCCATTGTGCGGCCTTCTTGGGGTCGTCGATCTCGATCATCATGTGCATGACCGCCTCGTTGGCGCCGCCATGGAGCGGGCCCTTGAGCGACCCGACAGCCCCGGTGACGGCGCTGTAGATGTCGGACAGCGAGGAGATGATGACGCGGCCGGTAAACGTCGACGCGTTGAAGCTGTGCTCCGCGTAGAGAATGAGCGAGATCTCGAAGCAGTCGAGCGTGTCCTTGTCCGGCACTTCGCCAAAGCACATGTGGAAGAAGTTCTCGGCAAATCCCAGCTTGGGATCGGGCGCGATGCGGGCAAGACCACGGCGGCGGCGGAAATCGAAGGCGATCGCCGTCGGAATCTTCGCCATCATCGAGACCGACTTCTCGTAATTGGCCTTGGGATCGTTGTCGTCCTCGCGCGGGTCCTCCGCACCGAGCACGCTGATCAAGGTGCGCATCGTATCCATCGGATGGCAGGTGGCGGGCAGGCCGGCAATCACGTCGAGCATCGTCTTGGAGAGTTCGCGCTGCGAGCTCTCGCTTTTGCGGAAGGCATCAAGCTGCGCGGCATTCGGAAGTTCGCCGTGCCAGATGAGATAGGCGACCTCGTCGAACTTGCAGTTTGCGGCCAGATCCTGCACGGCGTAACCGCGATAGGTCAGGGAGTTGGTCTGTTCCATCACCTTGGACACCGCGGTCTTGTCGACCACGACGCCAGCCAGGCCTTTGCGGATTTCGCTGTCTTGAGTGCTCATCACTAACGCCTCTTCCTTTTGCGGCTCGTTCGTTCAAACCTTGAAGTTGAAAATCGAAGTGTCGAAATCGTTGTAGTCCTCGTAACGCACAAGCTCGTAGAGCCGCTTACGTGTCTGCATCCTGTCGATAACGTTGTTCTGGTGACCATCCTTGAGGATGGCCTTGAAGCCGTCCTCGATCGCGCCCATCGCCAGACGCCAGCTCGTGACCGGATAAATCACGAGATTGACGCCCACGCTTTCGAGCTGTTTGGCACTGAACAGCTCGGACTTGCCGAACTCGGTCATGTTGGCGAGCATCGGCACCGAAATGCCCTTGCGGAACGCCTCGAATTCCTTCAGGTCCGCCATCGCCTCGGGAAAGATCATGTCCGCGCCGGCGTCGATATACGCCTTGGCCCGGTCGATCGCCGCGTCGAGCCCCTCCACGCCGCGCGCGTCGGTCCGTGCACAGATGACAAAGTCGCTGTCACGGCGCGCGGATGCGGCGGCGCGGATGCGCTTGACCATGTCGTCGCGCGTCACGACCGCCTTGTTGTCGAGGTGGCCACAGCGCTTTGGATTCACCTGGTCTTCAAGATGGCAGCCCGAAAGCCCCAGATCCTCGAAGACGCGGATGGTGCGTGCGGCACTCATCGGCTCGCCGAAGCCGGTGTCGGCGTCGATGAACGAGGGCAGGTTGGTGGAGCGTGCGATGCCAGACCCGATCTCGCTCACTTCGGTGAGCGTGGTGAGGCCGATGTCGGGCACTCCCAGAAAGGTCGACATCACCGCGCCGGAGATGTAGCAGCCTTCGAAGCCGAGTTCCTCGGCCAGCATCGCGACGAGCGGAGCGAACACGCCGGGAAAGCGTTGAATCTTTCCCGACTTGAGGCCCGCGCGAAACGCTTTGCGCTTTTCGTTGGCGGTCTTGGTGGCGGTCAGCATTAGAAGATTCCCTTCGTCGCCTTCGCACCGAGCTTGGAGGGATCGACCGTGAAGGTCAGCGCCGCGACTTCGGCGGCGGAGAGGGTCGGCAGGCGCTCAACCAGCGCGATAAAGCGATCCTGCTCGGCCTTCTCGATGATGCCGTCGCTCAGGGTGCGGAACTTCTGGATGTAGTTCGCGCGCTTGAAGGGCCGTGCACCGAGGGGATGAGCATCGGCGATCGCGAGTTCGTCGGTGATCGTCGTGCCATCCTGCATGGTGACGACCACGCGGCCGCCAAACGCCTTTTCCTTCGGGTCGCTCGAATGATAGCGGCGCGTCCACTCGGGGTCTTCGGTCGTCGAGATCTTGTGCCACAGGGCGATGGTGCCCGGACGGTTCGCACGCTCGGGCGCGTAGGAGCGCTCGTGATGCCAGCCGCGATCTTCGAGCGCGACAGCGAAGATGTACATGATCGAATGATCGAGCGTCTCGCGGCTCGACTTGGGATCCATCTTCTGGGGATCGTTGGCGCCCGTGCCGATCACGTAATGAGTGTGGTGGCTGGTGTGGATGACGATGCTCTTGACCTTCGAGAAATCGCCGATCTTTTCGCCGAGACGGCGTGCCAGATCGATGAGGGCCTGGCTTTGATATTCGGCCGAATGCTCCTTGGTGTAGGTCGACAGGATCGCGCGCTTGGCCTCGCCCTTCTCAGGCAGCGGAACCTGATACTGCGCCTTGGGGCCGGAAAGCAGATACGCGATGAAGCCGTCTTCGCCTTCGTAAGCGGGCGAGGGTGCGCCTTCGCCGCGCATGCAGCGGTCGACCGCCTCGACGGCCATCTTACCGGCAAATGCGGGCGCGTAGGCCTTCCAGCTCGAAATCTCGCCCTTGCGAGACTGACGCGTCGTGGTCGTTACGTGGAGCGCCTGCTGAACGGACTGAAAGACGATCTCGACGGGAAGGCCGAGCAGGGTGCCGATGCCGGCCGCCGCGGACGGTCCAAGATGGGCGATGTGATCTATCTTGTGTTCGTGCAGGCAGATGCCGGTCACGAGATCCACCTGAATCTCGTAGCCGGTGGCCAGGCCGCGCACGAGGTCGGCGCCGGTCTTGCCGCAATGCTGGGCGACCGCGAGGATCGGCGGAATGTTGTCGCCGGGATGCGAGTAATCGGCGGCGAGGTAAGTGTCGTGGAAATCAAGCTCGCGCACCGCGACGCCGTTGGCCCAGGCGGCCCATTCCGGCGAGAATCGCTCGGCGGCCTTGAGACCGAAAACGGTCGAGCCGGGTGAGTAGGGGTGGGCCTGCGCTTGCGCGCGTGCACTGATGATCGGGTGGCGCGCCAGCGAGGCGGCGGCGACGGACGCATTGTCGATGATGCGGTTGCCGATCATTTCGACGACATCGTCCTCGACGGCCACCGGATCGACCGCGACTTCGGCGATCTTGTACGCAAGCTGGTCTTGGCGGGGCAGATGTTCGGCGGAGCGGTAGGTACGGACAGTATGAAGTTTCACGACGGGTGTTCCTTTTAGCGTGAGGGGGCCATGCCAAGCGTTCGCAATATCCGCAAATTAACGAGCAAAGAAAACCCCATAAGATGCGAAGTGTTGCAGGATATTTCGCGTAATCTTGCGAAGTTTGCGAATTTGCCCTAAGCTACGGCTCAAGGCGCGGGAGGCGATGATTAGCAAAATCTTTCTCGGTGCACGTATTCAGAGACTTCGCGAGGAGCGCGCACTCACCCAGGTTGAGCTTGCCCGGCGACTCGAGCTCTCCCCAAGCTATCTCAACCAGATCGAAAAAAACCACCGCCCGTTGACGCGCGCGGTGCTGGCGCGGCTGGTGGAAACCCTTGGCGTCGAGCCGGAGCGGTTCGCCGAGGAGGACGAGGCCCGCCTGATTGCCGATCTGCGCGCGGCGCTTCCCGATATTGTGCCGGGCGATCCGATCCCGCTGCGGGAGGTGCGTGAACTGGCCGCGCGGATGCCCGAGCTGGCACGCGCATTCGTCCAGTTGCACAAGCGGCTGCGCGAGGCTCTTGAACGCTCTGAGGCCATGGCGGACCTTCTGGGCGACGATTGGGGGCGGCTTCTGGCCGCGCCGCCGCACCCCTACGAAGAGGTGCGCGATTTCTTCTATGCCTCGAACAACCACCTCCCAGTGCTTGATGCAGCGGCCGAACGCATCTTCGGCGCCGAGGGTTTCGCGACCGGAGAGGTGACCGCCGGCCTGTCGGATTATCTCAAGCGGCGCCACGGCATCGCCATCAAGGTCGCAGGCGAGGCGTTTTCGGAAACCCAGCACCGCTTCGATCCCGCGCGGCGGGTGCTTCACCTGTCTCCCCATCTCGGTGAAAGCCGGTACGCATTCCAGATGGCGACCGAGCTGGCGCTGCTCGAGTGCCGTGACGAGATCGACCGGATCATTCAGGACGCGTCGTTCTCCAGCGACGAGTCGCGGGGGCTTGCCCGCATCGGTCTTGCAAATTATTTCGCAGGTGCCCTCATCCTGCCGTATACGGAGTTTCTGGCGCGTGCCGAGTCCGAGCGCTACGACATCGAGCGGCTCAGCCGACATTTCAATGTCAGCTTCGAGACGATCTGTCATCGCCTCAGCACGCTGCAACGTCCGGCCGCACCCGGCGTGCCCTTCTTCTTCATGCGGGTGGATCGCGCAGGGAACATCTCCAAATGGCATTCCGCGACGGATTTCCACGTATCGCGGGTAGGAGGGACCTGTCCGTTATGGAATGTCTATGAGGCGTTCTCCTCGCCGGGGCGGTTCCTCGTGCAGGTCGGTGAGATGCCGAACGGACGCAGCTATCTGTGGGTCGCGTGCGCGGTCTCGAACGGCCCGAGCGGCCATGGCGCGCCGCGCAAGAGCTTCGCGCTCGGGCTGGGATGCGAGCTGCGGCACGCCGAGCGCATCGTGTATTCGAAGGGCCTTAACCTTGCCGACCGGGCCGGCGCAGTCAAAATCGGGGTGGGGTGCAAGGTGTGCGAGCGCGCCAACTGCCCGCAACGGGCGTTTCCGCCGATCGGGCGGCGCATCGCATTTAACGAAAACGAGCGACCCTTCAGCCCTTATCCGTTTGCGTGAACATGGCACCAGCCCGGCATGAGCGCGCGGTTTTGCGAACGACCTGCAAGAGGCGAAATCCAATTCCCCTGAGACCGAAATCGCGATATGTTCAAACAAACGTTTGACCTATTCCCGTTGCACGCTGAAGCATCCTGAGGGGGTGCCCGGCAGGGTAGATACAGGCAGTCCAAGGGGTCACGCGATCGACAATGCCGGAACGGCGGATCGCAGCAACAAGATCGATACGGAGGAGCGACGATGACACACCACGAACCGCGCAGCACGGCCAAGGCCAAGGCGCAGAAATACAGGATTGCCATCATCGGCGCGGGGCCGGGGGCGATCTGCATGGCGATCCGGCTGAAGAAAGCGGGCATCGAGGATTTTGTCATGCTCGAGCGCGCCGATGGAGCGGGCGGCACCTGGTACAATAACCGCTACCCGGGACTCGCCTGCGATGTGCCCTCCGCGCTCTATTCCTTCTCGTTCGAGCCGAAGCCGGACTGGTCGCGCCCGTATGGAACGTACAAGGAGCTGCGGACCTATATGCAGCACTGCGTGCGCAAGTATGAACTCGATCCCCATATCCGCCTCAACACCGAAGTCACGGCCGCCCATTGGGACGACGCGGCGTCCCAGTGGCACCTCAAGACCGGCGTCGGCGATGAAGTGGTCGCCGATATCTGCGTCAGCGCGCTCGGAATGTTCAACGAGATCCAGTGGCCGGAGATTCCGGGCCTGAAGTCTTTCTCCGGGCAGACGCTCCACACGGCCAACTGGCCCGAGGGTATCGACTTGTCCGGGCGCACGATTGCGGTCATCGGCACCGCGGCCAGCGCGGTCCAGATGATCCCCGAACTCGCCAAGGTCGCAAAGAAGCTCACGGTCTTCCAGCGCACCGCGAACTGGATCTTCCCCAAGGAGGATACCCCCTACACCGAGGCGGAGATCGAGCAGATGCGCTCCGACCGGGCGTTGCTCGACAAGGCGCGCGCGGAGATGTTCGAGTTCTTCGAGCAGCTCCTTCTGTTCGATAAGCCCGAGCTGATGGAGCCGCTGCGTCAGGCGTCGTTCGACATCCTGGCTCAGGTGAAGGACCCGGTGACGCGCGAAAAGCTGACGCCCCATGTGCCGATCGGCGCGCAGCGGCCGCTTTTTTCGAACGAATATTATCCGGCCTTCAATCGGCCCAATGTAGAGCTGGTGACCGAGCCGATCGAGACGATCACCGCGCACGGCGTGAAAACCAAGGACGGCACCGAGCACAAGGTCGACACGTTGATCTTCGCCACCGGTTACGCCGCGATGAAGTATCTTTCCGTGATCGATGTCACCGGGCGCGGGGGGCTTCGCCTTGCCGATGCGTGGGACGCAGGCGCGCAGGCCTATCTGGGGATCACCACCTCAGGCTTTCCCAATCTGTTCATGTGCTACGGGCCGAACACCAACAACGGCTCGATCCTGTTCATGTTGGAGTGCCAGACCGACTACATCATGCGCCGGATCAACGACATCGACGCCAATGGGCTCGCCTGGATCGATGTGCGTCCCGACGTGATGGAGCGCTACAACGAGAAGGTGCAGGCGAAGATCGAGTCGGTCGAAGCCTGGCGCACGGTCGGTTCGAAATATTATCGCTCGTCCTCGGGGCGCATCGTGACGCAGTGGCCGGGCACCATGCGGGAATTCAAGGCGGAGACCAGCGTCGACGATCTTGATGCGTTTGAAACGTCGAAGCGGGAGACGGCCACCGTCGCGGCCGCCGAGTAAGTCCCCCATCATTGCAGCCCGGTCCCGGGTGTTACCCCTCCGGGACCGGGGCGTTGGATGGAGGCCACGCCCGGAATCGAACCGGGATATACGGATTTGCAGTCCGCTGCGTAACCATTCCGCCACGTGGCCCCAGAGTATCGAAATCGCCGCGATCCGCGGGCCCTCAAGGGAGGGCGTGCTATATCAAACACGCGCTTCGCTCGCAATGGCAGCGACGAGCGGCGCAATGTGCCATTGTCAAGCCGCATAGCCGGCTTTTATAAGAGAGGCTCGAAATCGGCCTGATTCTCCTGACGCCCTCGTCCGGGCATTTTATCTGGTGACTCATCATGACGGATCTCAACGCCGCGCGCGCGAATATGGTCGCGAGCCAGGTTCGGGCAAATGACGTGACCGATCCGCGGATCCAGGAGGCGATGGGTGCCCTGCCGCGCGAGCTGTTCGTTCCGCGTGCAGTGCGCGCGCTGGCCTATGCGAGCGAGAGTGTGCCGATCGGCAACGGGCGCGGGTTGATGGAGCCGCGCACCTTCGCAAAGCTCGCACACGCTGCGCGCGTCATGCAGGGCGATGTCGCGCTGGTGGTCGGCGCGGGCTGCGGGTATGACACGGCCGTGCTGGCGAAACTGGCGGAGACTGTGGTCGCCGTCGAGGAGGACGAGGACCTGCGCCGCGAGGCGGATATGGTCCTCACGAGGCTCGGGATCGACAATGCGGTCATGGTCGCCGGCCTGCTCACGGAGGGTTTTTCTGAGCAGGCGCCCTACGATGTCATATTCATCGACGGATCGGTGGAAGTGGTGCCGCCGGCGCTGTTCGTGCAACTGAGAGATAAGGGGCGCCTCGCCGTCGTCGAACAGGACGGGCCGATCGGGCGCGCACGGATTTATACACGCAGCGGTACAACTGTGAGCGGGCGCACGGTCTTTGACGGCGCGGCACCCGGTTTGCCAGGCTTTGCGCGCGCAAAAGAATTCAGCTTTTAATATTGAGGGGCTTTTTCATGATGTTGAGCAAAAGCGGGAGCCGCCGACCGCCGCCGTGGCGTCTGAGCCTTATCGTGCTGATGGCGGCCGCTGGGGGCGTTCTCGCCGCGGGCAGCGTCCGCGCCGAGACGCTTGAGGACGCACTCGTCGCCGCCTATGGCTCGAACCCCGATCTTGAAGGCCAGCGGGCGAGCCTGCGGGCGACCGACGAAGGCGTGCCGATCGCGCAAGCCGGTTGGCTCCCGACCATCCAGGTTTCGGCCAATTATGGCTACAGCCGTTTCCGGTCCGCGTCCTCCGGGATTGTGCTCAAGGATCATCTCAACCCTTTCGGAGCGAGCCTGACGGGAACGCAGACGATATTCGACGGTCAGACCTACTATGCCGTCCGCCAGGCGAAGGCGACCGTGCGGGCCGGCCGGGCAAGCCTTGATTCCGTCGAACAGAACGTCCTGCTCGCGGTGGTGACGTCCTATATGGATGTGCTGCGGGATATCGCCGTCCTCGATCTGAGGCGCAATAACGTCACCGTCCTGCGCCGTCAGCTCGACGCGACACGCGACCGCTTCAATGTCGGCGAGTTGACGCGCACCGACGTCTCGCAGGCCGAAGCGCGCCTCGCGAGCGCCATCTCCGCGCTAACGGGCGCCGAAGCGCAGCTCACTTCGAGCCGCGAAAGCTACGCCCGCCTGGTCGGTCACCAGCCCGGAACGCTGCAGGCGCCGCCGCCGCTTCCCATCCTGCCCAAGGGACCGGACGAGGCGCTGGAAGTCGCGCTTGCCGAGAACCCGACGCTGGTGAATGCGCGCGAAAGTGAAGTCGCCTCCCGGTTCGCGATCGCAGTCGCCAAAGGGGCTTTGATGCCGGTCGTCAGCGTCGTTGGCCAGATCAGCCATAATGAGGAAAGCTCGATCGCGAGCGATCAGACGGACGAAAAGAGCGTCGTCGCGCGCGTCACCATACCGCTCTACCAGGGCGGCGCCGAATATGCCCGTGTACGCCGCGCGAAGCAGGTCGACAATCAGAGCCTGATCGCGATCGTCAATGCGGACCGGCAGGTGCGCCAGGGTGTGGCGAACGCATGGCAGACCTATCTGTCAGCCAAAGCCCAGGTCGTCTCGGACAAGGAGTCGGTCCGTGCGAACGAGATCGCGTATGACGGCGTGCGTCAGGAAGCGCAGGTCGGTTCGCGCACGACCCTCGACGTCCTCAACGCCGAGCAGGAGCTTTTGAACGCCCGCGTATCGCTCGTCACCAGCCAGCGCAACAGCTATGTCGCCGGATATCAGCTGCTGGCAGCGGTGGGGCGCCTGACGGCACAGAAGATCGGGCTGCCGGTCAAACTCTACGATCCCGACGTTTATTATCGCAAAGTGCATAACAAACTGATCGGTTGGGACATCGGCACCCGGGAGTAGGGCACCAAAAAAACTCAATTGTGGGTTCTATATGCCGCGTTTCTTTGGTAAACCGGCTTTACTGGAATTTTAAGGGTCGCTGGCGTAATTTGGCGGCAGCTACTGTAACGAGGCGGAACGGGGCCATGGCACAACAAAACAGCCCACAAGAACCGACGATGGAGGAAATTCTCGCCTCGATCCGTCGGATTATCTCCGAGGACGCGGAAGAGCCGGCGAAAGCCGAGGAACCCGCTGCCGAGGCCGCGGCTGATTTTGAGCCCGAGCCGCTCGAACTTGAAGACGAAGTGCTGGAGCTTGACGAAGTGGTCGAAGAAGACCGCCTCGACGCGTATGCGGCCGAGCCGGAGCCTGAGCCCGAACCGGAGCCGGCACCGCCTCCTCCACCGCCCAAGCCCGTCGTCCAGGCCAAGGTCGAGCGCAAGCCTGCGCCGCCGCCGCCCGCGCCGGTCATGGAAGACGAAGATGAAGATGTCGATTTGGTCGATCAAGAGGCCGATATGAGCGAAGGTCTGCTGAGTTCTGCCACGTCCAGCGTGCTTGCCGATGCATTCGGCAAACTCGATGCCCGGGCAAAAATTGCACACGATCCCACCAACACCCTTGAGGATCTCGTGCGCCAGTTGCTCACGCCGCTGCTCAAGGATTGGCTCGAAGACAATCTTCCCCCGCTCGTCGAGCGCCTGGTCCAGGAAGAAATCGAGCGCGTCCAGCGCACCTCCGGTCGCCGCCGCTAGGCGACCAATGCATCGGCCACCTCCAGCAGGTGGCCGAATTGTATTCGGTCCGGCGCGAACATGGCTTGAAGCGCACGCTTCAATCGGCCACTTTCACGCCTTTGCAGCCCATTGACCGAACGAACGCTCATGCTTGAGAAGACATTCCGGCCCGAAACGGTCGAAACCCGCCTGTACGAGGCTTGGGAAGCGAGTGGCGCCTTCAAGGCCGGCCGCCGCCCCGATGCCGCGCCCTACACGATCGTGATCCCGCCGCCCAACGTGACCGGCAGTCTGCATATGGGTCACGCGCTGAACAATACGCTCCAGGACATCCTCGTGCGCTATCAGCGCATGCGCGGCAGGGATGTGCTGTGGCAGCCGGGGACCGACCATGCCGGCATCGCGACGCAGATGGTCGTCGAGCGGCAATTGGCGCTTGAGCAGGTGCGCCGCCAGGATCTCGGCCGCGAAAAATTCATCGAGCGCGTGTGGACGTGGAAAGCCGAGTCGGGCGGTACCATCGTCAATCAGCTGCGCCGGCTGGGCGCTTCGTGCGACTGGAGCCGCGAGCGCTTCACGATGGATGAGGGCCTGTCCGCGGCCGTGACGACGATCTTCGTCCGCCTTTATAACGACGGTCTGATCTATAAGGACAAGCGCCTCGTCAATTGGGACCCCAAATTCCTGACCGCGATTTCAGATCTCGAAGTCGTGTCCAAGGAGGTAAAGGGGAATCTCTGGCATTTCCGTTATCCCATCGAAGGCGCGCCGGACCGCTTTATCGTGGTCGCGACGACGCGGCCCGAGACGATGCTCGGCGATACCGCGGTCGCGGTACATCCCGAGGACGAGCGCTACAAGGACCTGATCGGAAAATACGTGGTCCTGCCGCTGGTCGGGCGGAAAATCCCCATCGTCGCGGATGAATATGCCGACCCGGAAACGGGCTCTGGCGCGGTGAAGATCACGCCCGCGCATGACTTCAACGATTTCGAGGTCGGGCGGCGTCACAATCTGCCGATGTTCAACATTCTTGATGCACATGCGCATCTGAACGACGAGGTGCCGGAGCAATATCGCGGTCTTGAGCGATTTGAAGCGCGCAGGCGCGTCGTCGCAGATCTCGACGCACTCGGGCTGCTGGAAAAAATCGATCCGCACACGCATCTTGTGCCCCACGGTGATCGTTCGGACGCGGTCATCGAACCATGGTTGACCGATCAGTGGTACGTGAACCCCGGCGAACTTGCCAGACGTGCGATCGAGGCGGTAGAGACCGGCCGGACGGAATTTGTGCCGAAGAACTGGGAGAAAACCTACTTCCAATGGATGCGCAACATCGAGCCGTGGTGCATCTCGCGCCAGCTGTGGTGGGGCCACCAGATTCCGGCGTGGTATGGGCCGCCACCGCTAGATGACGCTGGGCAGCCCACGAATAATCCCTTTGAGTGCTTTGTTGCGGAAACTGAAGCAGAAGTCCTTAGTCTAGCCCAAAGGCATTACGGCGAATGCGTCAATGTAAAGATAGGGTTCGCTCCGCAATGTTTCGCAAAGAATGGTCTCCTTACAGACATCACGCTAATGCGCGACCCTGACGTGCTCGATACTTGGTTTTCGTCCCAGCTGTGGCCGTTCTCGACGCTCGGGTGGCCTGAAGAAACGCCCGAACTCAAGCGCTATTACCCGACCGATGTGCTGGTGACGGGCTTCGACATCATCTTCTTCTGGGTCGCGCGCATGATGATGGCCGGGCTCTATGTCATGGACGAGGTGCCCTTCAAGACGGTCTACATCCATGCCCTTGTGCGCGATGAGAAGGGCGCGAAAATGTCGAAGTCCAAGGGCAACGTCATGGACCCGCTGGACCTGATCGGAAAATTCGGTGCCGACGCGCTGCGCATGACCCTCACGGCGCTTGCCGCGCAGGGGCGCGACATCAAGCTCTCCGAGCAGCGCATCGAGGGCTACCGGAACTTCGTCACCAAGCTGTGGAACGCGGCGCGCTTTTGCGAGATGAACGAGTGCAAGCTGGTGCCGGGGTTCGACCCCGCCGGGCTGAGCCAGACCGTCAACAAGTGGATTGTGGGCGAGACGGTGAAGGCGGCAGCGACCGTTACGCAGGCGCTCGATACCTACAAGTTCAATGATGCGGCACTCGGCGCCTATCAGTTCGTGTGGGGCGTTTATTGCGACTGGTATCTTGAGCTCGCCAAGCCGCTTTTCGCCGGGACCGATGAGACGGCCAAAGCCGAAACCCGCGCGACCGCCGCCTGGGCACTCGACCAGATTCTCAAGATGCTGCATCCGATCATGCCGTTCGTCACGGAAGAGTTGTGGCAGGTGACGGCAACGCGCGACGTGATGCTGATCGAGGCGGCATGGCCGGACTATTCATTCGCGACGGATGCCGCGGCCGTTGCGGAAATCGACTGGATGATCCGCCTCGTCAGCGGAATCCGCTCGGTGCGCTCGGAGATGAATGTTCCAGCGTCCGCGGAGGTTCCCTTGACTGTCACGGGCGCAAACGAGGAAACCCGGCGCCGTCTGGACCAGCACCGCGCGCTGATCGCGCGCCTCGCGCGGCTGGCCTCGATCGATCTGGCGCAGAGCGTGCCGAAGGGCGCGGTCCAGCTCGTTCAGGACGAGGCGACCGTGGCGCTACCGCTCGCCGGGCTGATTGATCTCGAGGCGGAGAAAATCCGCCTCGCCAAGGATCTCGACAAGTCGCGCAGCGAAGCCGAGAAGTTGACGCGCAAGCTGAGCGACGAGAACTTCGTGT
>LADL02000220.1_pt1 | contig 13787 bp, 14 predicted proteins | sample 619721 | NCBI WGS metagenome assembly LADL02 (sample SAMN03397408, study PRJNA257561) | rock porewater metagenome | biome: terrestrial; feature: Opalinus Clay rock; material: porewater; isolation source: Opalinus Clay rock porewater BRC-3 borehole | place: Switzerland: Mt Terri URL, St-Ursanne ...
GCGGGCGTGGCGGAACGGCAGACGCGCTGGACTTAGGATCCAGTGGGAGTGATCTCGTGGAGGTTCAAGTCCTCTCGCCCGCACCAATAAATAAGGCTTCCGTAAAAGGGGCCTTTATTTTTTTATCATTTTGGCACTGGGGAAGGCAACCATGGTTGTGTCTCAGATTGCGCGCATTGCCTGCATATAGCTATTATATCAGTAAGAAAATCGGACTTTAGTCCCACTAATCTGTTATCTACTGCTCATTATTCACCCTGAATAAAAATGCTAAAATAATTTTAAACCGACAGAAGTGGAAGGAATATTTTATATGCTCCCAATCCAAATTCAGAGTATCCGTAATCAGCTTATGCACTGGGGATATTTTCGATATAATGTGCAGCGCATGCCAACGTGGGATCTCCTTAGTTTTTACAGCCTTGAAAAAGATAAGCCCCACCACATATTTTTACCCGTAGTATCACCGGTCGGGAAATCTGATGCTCCCGCGGAACCATCTACCTCGTCCAAATATATTGATATAAGAGTATAATACAATCTACCCTTTAATAATTTCCCCCGCCCACATGTTCCAGGCAGGAATTGAAGCAACGTTCATAGTAAACTCTATGAAAGCCAGGTTTTCCCTGGGTGAATAGGAGGTTTAACTATGCGCTTTTTTTCTTCCTGGAAAGACATGAAGGTGGGTGACTCTGTTACTTTTTTTCGAACCTTTACGGAGGGGGACGTTGCCAATTTCACCGGAATAACAGGTGATTTTAATCCAATACATATGGACCCCAAAGCCGCGTCGGGCTGCGGTTTTAAAGGAAGAGTCGTACCGGGGTTGCTTACGGGCAGCATGATTACACATGCCGGCGGCACACTTCTCCCTGAACCTTACCCTGCCTCCAGAATGAACTTTCGCTTCCGGGCTCCAGTATACATCGGAGAAACAATTTGCGCCCGGGTAACTGTCTCTGAAAAAGACCCGGAAAAGAATAAACTAACCCTAAAAATAATCTGCACAAATGAAAAAGAAGAAGTTGTTCTTGAAGGGGAGGTTTCCGGCAGAATATTTCCGATATATGGCGGGTAAAGTATTCAGGCCAAAATTTACAGTTTGTTCCACCTGAAGATATTTATGTGTTCAGGTCCATTTTAATGAAAGATTCCTCTGTTAACTTGCCGATATGCGGCTCTGGTAAACATTACAACAGTTGCCATTAAATGCACTAATTTGTTAACATAAAATAAGCGCACCGCCGGGTACTTAAGCAGACGGAGTCCGAAATCAGAAATAAAAGGAGTTTGCCATGAGTAAAAGAGTATTGTTCCTTTTTACCGGCCTCCTGATAACCCCACTTTTGTTTTTCAGCCACCTTATACCCTTGTCCTCTCCACTAAAAAATCAAAACTCTTCCCAAAACACCACCTTGTACCCAGAGCATAGCGAAAATGTGCAGAAACAGCCCGCCCACCAGCCAGATCAACCGCTAACAATAAAGCACCAGGAGCCACGCCCCAGGCCCACACAGGAAACTCAAAGATCACTGCAAGCGCCGCGCCCACAAATACCACAGGAATCAGAAAGCCCTCAGCCCCCAAAACAATCTCCGCCAACTACCCCCAAAGACCCCGGGCTTAACTCCGAGGAGCAAAGAATGGTTCAGTTGGTTAATACTTTAAGGGCGAAGAACGGACTTTCACACCTCTCTACAAACAGCATGCTGACCAAGGTCGCCAGATTAAAGGCATCAGATATGATTAAAAACAATTATTTCAGCCACAACTCCCCAACCTATGGCAGCCCCTTCGATATGATGAAAAAACTCGGAGTTAGTTACGGTTATGCCGGGGAGAATCTGGCCGGAGCAAGCACTGTTGAAATTGCCCATAAAAATTTAGTAGATTCGACTGGGCACCGGGCAAATATACTCCATGCCAGCTACAAAAAAATAGGCGTGGGTGTGGTTCCCGGAGGTCCCTATGGTAAAATGTTTGTACAGATCTTTACTGACTAACAAAAATACCACCATTCTATAGGGAAAAACAGCGTTGAATTTTTGAAGCCATCCACCTGAAGTTAATTCTGTCGGGGCATTATATTCTCATAGCAGGCAGAAAGGAGATATTCCATGCTTAACGCAATAAATTTGATTCCACTGGACCCCTTGACAATTGGCTTATTAATAGCATGGAGCATTTTTTGGAAAGTCCTGGCCCTATGGCATGCGGCCCGCAATAATCAGCTGGCCTGGTACATATGGCTGGTTATTATTAACACAGCAGGAATACTTGAAATAACATACCTTTTATTCTTCCGTAAGAGAAAATTCATTTGGTAGCGATTTACTAAATCCGGACTTAAGTCCCAGCCATTGGGGCTCATTATCTCATTCCGTGTAATACGTTATATGTTAACATTAATGTATATACGGCACCATGGAAGGATAGCCATATGACTATCTATGAAAAAGAAAAAATTAAAAACCAGCTTATCCGGTGGGGGTATTTGCGACATAGGGTGGAACAAATGAAACCCTGGACCCTCCTAAGTTATTACCGATTAGAAAAAGACAAGAGAAATAAAGATTTTTACCCAACGGAATATTCCTATCATAAAGAAGCGTCTTTTGTCCATTCCTCTATCTTGTCGGAGATGTGGACAAATAATCTGGTTAGAAGTACCCGCCAAAAGATGGGCGGGAAGAAGTGATGGTCTTGGAAATTACATAAATTAACTTCGACCGGCTTTTAGTAAAAAGGGGATATTTCACTCCTCTTTTTTTATTTATAATACAAGGGTCCAAGTAATAACACTGATATTGTGGTGTGTCAATAAAGAGTTGGGATAACTAAGCATCGATTATTGCCATGGTGCAGCGGGATATACATATCAGCTTTTCCTGTTCATCAGTAATTTTTATTTCCCAAATCATGGTGGTGCGCCCTTTGTGCAACGGTACAGCCCTGGCCCTGACCACTCCCGATTTTTTACCTCTTATATGGTTTGCGTTTATTTCCAATCCCACTGCACGTTGTTTTTCAGTGTCAATATTAAAATATGTCCCAATCGAGGCGGCAGACTCTGCCAGTACAACTGAGGCGCCGCCATGAAGTAACCCGAATGGCTGGTGAGTCCTTCCATCCACAGGCATTGTCAATTCCACCAAATCCGGCCCGACCTTTTCTCTTATGATGCCCAACACCTGTAAAATGGTATTTTTGATATCCGGTTCATGCATATCTTGGTATAACATCTCCTTCCTAATGTTGCCGGTATTATAACACTAGCAGTTCCACCCTTCCCAGTCAACACTTGTACCCGGGCTGAAGATAACGTTTCAGGGTTTATTTACCTAAAATTTTGCATCATATGTTTGTCTACATCAGAAGAGAGGGAAACCTAAACCCACCGCTAAAACGGCAGTACAGAAAAATTGAGAAGAGGGTAGTTGGGGCCTATTAAACCCGGGGCTGCCCTGACATGGCAATTGCCCCCGGTGGGGGAAGTTCCAATGGTATGTAACAGGCACCCTTGGGCTTAGCCAATTTTTTAGTTCTGAACTCCTCCATTTTAAAATAGGGTATGGCAAGGTTCACATTTATTGATGAAAGCCATAAGCGTTCTTTCATACAGACGGAAAAATATAACGAGCTTAATTCCTGATCTGAAAGTGCTGTTAAAAAATATAACTAAATTGTACTGGAGGTTCATATATGGTTTCCAGAAACTGTCCCCTGTGCGGTTCAACATGGTATAGCGCTGATGACTCCGGCACCTGGATTTGTCCTAAATGTGGGGCGGAAATACCACCGGAAAAGGGAATAAAGGAATTATCAATTCAATAAACGAAATCTCGAAGGGGTTTCCTCCGAGTCCGAAAATAAGTCTTTCCCAAAAGAAACCATCACTTGCCACAACCCTGGCACCAACCACCAACCAATCTACTTCCCTCCCTCCGATATGCTTTCCCTGGCGCTCATTGACCCAAAATGTTTGCTTTGATGAATAAATAATAATTAATGCAACTACCCCAATCAATGTTATGTTAACATTTTCTATTCTTTAACTGTTAAATCGCCATTTACAGACAACCAGTGTACTAATATAAAGTTTTTTTTGCAAACCAACATATTATGACATATAATTTGAGACTTTTTATGTTGTACATGCTATCCTTATGGGGTTATTAAGAGTATGCAAAGGAGTTTAGCAATAAAATGCCACCCTATGTATCAAAAATGTGGGATAAAAAAATAAAAATGATCTTCTTGCAGTCACTTTTGTCAATTACCGCCGGTTGGTTTTTAACAACTTTTATACTATCCGAACTGTGGACTGAAAACCCATACTTATTCCACTCTATTTTAGAAATTCTCTGCCTGTTTATAGCAAATTCCACTTTTTTTGTAGTCTGGCACACCTACCCCAGAAGCTCGCAGACTAACCTTATACTGGGCTTCGGCCTTCTCATAATGGTTGTTTTCGACTCATTTCATATTTTTTATTATCCAGAATTAATTCTTTATCCCCCTGGCCCATACGACCCTTCGCTGTGGTATTGTCTGGCCGGCAGGTTAACAGAATCAGTCATTTTTCTTTTAACAACATTTAACTTCACCGGTCAGAAAATAAATAAATGGGCAGGCTTGACTATATCTCTTTGCCTGGCCCTGGGTATATCATATCTTATTTTAATTTCCCAGGGGTCATTACTTATTATACCTACTGATGTGTACTTAGTGAAACTAATTAAAATAATAGAGTTTATTACTATCTCTCTATTTATCCTATCACTTTACTTGTTATTAGCTAAAATAAATAGTAATAATATGCCTACTTATAAGTACATACTGACGGCACTGGTTATTGCTATACCTTCGGAGATTTGTTTTGCATTATTTTATACTACAGATTCCTTTTATCTTTGCTTGGGGCATGTGCTTAAATCAGTAAGCTATTATTACCTTTTCAGGGGAATATTCTCAAGCGCTGTAACTTACCCGTACACTAGACTGGAGGAGTCCGGCAGATATATGGCTGACTTGCTTAATGGTTTACCGATAGGTATAACTACCTATGACCATATGGGACAGCTAAATTTTGCCAATAAAATGACTGAAACCTTATTCGGTTGTGACCAAAAAGAAATTATGGGTTTAAACGAAGTTATGCAGATTAACAATAGGCTTTTTAAGCCGGATTTTGATATAGAAACCGGCCTTAAAACCCCGCTCAAGAATAGGATTATAACCATTAGTCGTAAAGATACTGAAATTGTATTAAGTATTGATGTACATAAACTGGCCGATGGGTACATGTACCTTTTCACGGAGGCCAAAAAAGAACAGGAACTTGAAAATCTTAAACTTCAGACACAAACCATTTTGAATTCTTCAAGCAACGCGGTAGCACTATACGATAGCAGAAATAATCTGATTATGTGCAATAAAGCCCTGGAGAGCCTTCTGGAGACCGATGCCGGTAAATTTATAGGTATAAATATTAAAGAATTAGATAAATTAGTAAAACTGAGACCAAAGCATTCTGTTCGTAAAACGCTGAGTAGAAAAAAACAAAATCTCCCCTATGAGGTTTCTATTGTCTCTCTAAAGGGTAACCGGAGGGATTTGATACTTCATATTGATGTAATATACAATCTGGATAGGGAAATTATAGGAAGAATTTGTGTTGGATCAGATATTACAGGCTTTAAGAAAGAGCAGCAAAAAAACCAGCAACAGGAAAAGTTTGTTTTATTGGGTGAAATGGCTGCCGGGGTAGTGCATGAAATCAGGAATCCCCTTACCAGCATTAAAGGCTTCAGTCAACTCATCAGTTCCAAAGCAAGAGATGAACAGATAAGGGAGTATGCCCGAATAATAGATTCCACCGCCAATGATGTTAGCAAAGTCGTTAGTGCCTTTTTAGCTTTTGCCAAACCACGCCTGCCGGTTTTACAGGAGTTGTCTCTAAACCAACTTCTCAAGTCAATGAAAGCACTGCTGGACAGCCAATTACAAGAAAAGGGAGTAAACAGCGATTATTTTTTTGTCACTGGAGAAAAACCTGTGATGGCTGATGGAGAGCAAATAAGGCAGGCAATTGGAATAGTTGTAAATAATGCCGTTGAGGCTATGGCCGATTGGAAAAAACCGTATTTAACCGTCAGCACCGGATTCAGTGAGTTAACCTGTGAAATGCTTATAACCATCACTGATAACGGGAAAGGAATGGTCCCTGAAGAATTATTAAAGGTAGGAACGCCATTTTATACCACCAAGGATTATGGAACCGGACTGGGTATGAGTGTTTGTTATCAGATAATAAACGAACATGGCGGGAGAATTGAGATTGAAAGTAAGCCCGAAAAAGGAACATCTGTTATAATGTCTTTACCTTGCAAACTTCCCTCTTTAAGATATTCTCCACCAGGTTCAAATCATAAAGAATCAATTCACAGGATAAGCTAAACCAATTGAAGAACAGACGGCAAATCATTTATCCGCCGCCTGTTCTTTTAGTTATCTGTTATAAACTCTGGCCTTTGATAGCTCAAACATGTGCTCCCGAACGTTAAGACTCTTAGACATCACAATCATCTCACCGTCCTCCAGAGGAAGACCATCCACTGGATTAGGCCCAATTTGATTTACAAGCCACTCCTTAAATAGTTGCAGACCACCCAGGTTTTCCGGGAACCCCCCCCAAAGGTCCCAGACCCTGAAGTAGACAATAAAATGGAGCCTGTAAACATTGGCTATCCTGTCTTTTCTTATTTTGATATCAATGAGCCTGAGACAGGGCTGGGATTTTCCATCAACCAGATCTTCCGGCCTGGCTATCTCTATGCATGATTTGACGTGACCAAAGCCCTGCTCTTTAAAACTTTTGATAAGATGCTCAACCTGAATACATATACGCTCTCCATAGGTGTATTTCTGATTTTCCTCTTTACCGGGATTCAAAATATAAGTTTGAAAATATTCTTCAATCCTGTCTATTGTGGTGGGAGGAGAAATACTTAGCCCCGGCGGTATTTCATCACACAACGGCCTTAGTCCCGGATGCTTTATTCTACAGCAGGCAAAATCAAATTCCCTTCTTAGCTGTCCGGGATAACTACCCCACTCTACAGGGTATTCATATGCATCAATTTCCCATAATTTTTTCTGAAGCTGAAACCAGGCATCTGGTAAATTATGGGCATCAATAAAAACAGGATTTAAATACTCTATGGATTCACTCACTTTGGATTCCTCCAGAAATTTTATTATATATCTTCTCTGTTTTTCGCTATAACCCATCTGTTCACCTTCACGGGTAATTTAAAATTTGTCGACTACGGGGTGAATACTTTATAATCCGATTTGAAATGAAAAATAAAATCGCGTCCCGAAGGAGAACTTTAAACCATTGTCAAAATAAACATTAAACAATGACTCCTGGTTAATGTTTAAATAGGTTCCCAAACAAAATTACGCGTCACATTACAGGAGAGAAAAAATGAAAACCAATAATCCCTATATCAAAAAGCTCCGACAAGGGGCCTATAAAAGAAAACAGTATATTAAAGCCCTGGTTGAGTCTGAAAAAAAATACAGGCACATCTTTGAGTACACTGGTTCCTCTATGTTGTTGATAGAGGAGTCCGGTATTATTTCCAAGGTAAATCCCCAGTTTGAAAGGATATCAGGCTTTTCCAATGAGGATATTGCAGGAAAAATGCATTGGATGGAATTTATTCAACCCAAAGATGTAAAACCAATGGAGGAATTTTTCAAAAGGCACCTGATTAACAGGGAAGATACCGGCATGGGGTTCATGCTGCTAACCAAGCAAGGGGCCCCAAGGGAAGTTCTTTCCAACATCAGCTTGATTTCCGATACCCAGTGCGTCATATCACTAATTGATATCACAGAACACAAAAAAGCTGAAAAAGCCCTTAGGGATTCCAAAGAAAGAAACCTGTTGCTGCTGGATAGCATTGAAGACGGGTTTTACGAAGTTGACATGGCAGGTAACCTCATTTACGCCAATGAAGCGCTGGCCAGGATATTCGGAATAAATGAAAGACAAAGCCATATTGGTTTGAACTATCGTAACTATATGGATGAAGAAAATGCCTCCATAGTTTTCCAAACTTTTAGCAAGGTTTTTAATTCAGGCAACCCTGAAAAAGGTCTCATCTGGGACTTTAATAAGAATGACGGAACAAAGAGAACGGTGGAAGTATCCATTTCTCCCGTAAGGGATTCAGACGGCAAAATTTCCGGTTTCAGGGGTACACTGAGAGATATTACCGAGCGAAAACAGTCCGAAGAACGCCTGAAGTATTTAAGTATGCATGACATGATGACCGGGCTATATAACCGTACCTATTTTGAGGAGGAAATGTCGCGGATAAAGAAGGGCAGATTTTCACCCGTTGCAATTATCTGCTGCGACGTTGACAACCTAAAGCTGGTAAACGATACCCTTGGACATAAAAAGGGAGACGATCTGCTGAAGTCTGTAGCCAGGATACTAAAGAAACCCTTCCGTGCCTCCGATGTTGTGGCAAGAACAGGGGGGGATGAGTTTTGCGTTATACTTCCCCATACCGACGAAGCAACCACACAACGTATATGTGAAAGGATCCAGTACGCCGTAGATATTCACAATAAAGATACCAAAAACCTGCCCATAGGTCTCTCCATGGGCATGGCCACCGGTGTTATTAACAAAAAAACCAGTTGCGATGATTTGTATAAGCAGGCCGACAACCATATGTACCAGCAAAAACTGCAAAACAGAGCCCGATCCACCAGCACACTGGTAAAAACAATCATTAAAAACCTTGATGAAAAAGACTTTATAGCCGTAGGCCACGCCGAAAGGTTATATATTCTGGCTGAAAAATTTATTGGGAAGATAAATCTGGGTGAACGGGAACTGCAATTTATTAAACTTCTGGATCATTACCACGATATCGGTAAAGCGGCAATTTCTGACGATATAATTTTTAAACCCGGCCCTCTTAGCAAAACTGAGTGGGAGGAAATAAAACGGCACAGCGAAATTGGTTACAGAATAGCCAAATCCTCACCCCATCTCTCCTCACTGGCGAATTTGATTCTTCTGCATCACGAATGTTGGAACGGAAAAGGATATCCACAGGGATTAAAAGGGCAGGAAATTCCCCTGTTGTGCCGTATATTCGCAATAACCGACGCATACGATACCATGACCACCGACAGGCCCTACAGAAAAACCATCAGCAGTGAAGAAGCTCTGGCAGAGATCAAGCGGTGTGCGGGAAGTCAGTTCGATCCGGATTTGGTTAAACTTTTTATCCTGGCAATGTCAGACTAATATTTATAATATACTTTCATAATAACTCTGTCTGAATATGGAGTATTTCCACTGTTCCCGTTGATTCAATATATTTTACTACGGCTGACAGCATCTGGTAGGCATGGGATTGATCGTTGGTAACACAGGTTACTCCCACAGTTGAGTACTGCCATTTATCCTGCTTGTCCACCTCGGCCACCGCCACGTTAAAACGGGATTTCATTCTATCCAGCAGACTTTTTAAAATCCTTCTTTTGCTCTTCAGGGACGTGGCCTCACCCATAAACAGATCCAGCGTCAAAACCCCAATAATCATTACAACCCACACCCCGCTAGATTTATAAACTTACCACCATTATACCGGGGCTCGACAAAAAAACCAACTGGAGGGATATACCTAAATAATGTAGTAGTTATGTAGAAAAGCAAACCAATTTTCAGAAACAAGAATTATGTTAAGTTAAGATCAAGTTAACCAGAAAAATATAATCGAGGCATTAAGAATGGAACTGAATGCTGTTACCGGTGCAGCCAAGGCCAAATAAAAAACATAAATCTTGATTATAAAAAAAGGGGGCTAACGCCCCCCGGGAATGACCGCTTCTCACCCTGCAAGTATTGCCGGGCTTTTATTTGACGGCGTATGATTACTCATTTTTCATGTTGAAAAGAAGACCTTCTTCCGTACCCCTCAGACCTATAGTATTACCTGGCATTATTTCACCTTTCACCATCATGCGGCTTACCGGAGTTTCTACCTGGTTCTGTATTAGTCTTTTTAAGGGCCGCGCGCCGTATGCGGGATCATAGCCCTTATTGGCCAGATAATTCAGGGCAATATCATCCCATTCCAGTTTCAAACCGGTTCCTGATTCAATACGGCGAGCCAGTTTTTCCAGAAGCAGAGAGGCAATTTTTCTGACCTGTAACTGGTTAAGAGCATGGAATACCACTATTTCATCCACACGATTTAGAAATTCTGGCCTGAAATGCTGACGAAGTATACCCATAACACCGGCTTTCATTTGTTCAAAGTCACCCAACTCCTGTTGGGCCAGTATTTCATGGCTGCCCAGGTTCGAGGTCATGATAATCACTGTGTTCTGGAAATTTACCGTCCTCCCCTGGCCATCGGTTAGCCTTCCGTCATCCAAAAGCTGCAGCAGTATATTGAAAACATCGGGATGAGCCTTTTCAATTTCGTCAAGAAGAACCACTGAATAGGGTTTACGCCTTACCGCCTCGGTGAGCTGCCCTCCCTCCTCGTAGCCAACATAACCGGGGGGAGCCCCTATTAGCCTGGAAACAGTGTGTTTTTCCATGTATTCCGACATATCCAGGCGGGTAATGTTTCTCTCATCGTCAAACAGCGTTTGGGCCAGTGCCCGGGCCAGCTCGGTTTTTCCAACTCCGGTGGGCCCCAGAAATATGAAACTGCCTATGGGCCGGCCCGGGTCCTTAATACCGGCCCTTGCCCTCAGCACCGCATCAGCCACCGCCTGCACCGCCTCATCCTGTCCAATAACTTTTTTATGCAGATCTTCCTCAAGATTAATCAGTTTTTCTTTTTCTCCTTCCATCAGCCTGGCCACTGGAATTCCCGTCCACCGGCTAACGACACCTGCAATATCCTCTTCATCCACCTCTTCTTTAAGTACCATGCCGTGCTTTTGTTTTTCAGCCAGAAGTTCTTCCTCCGACTTAAGCCTGCGCTCCAGGTCGTTTAACCGGCCATACTTCAATTCTGCCAGACGGTTCAAATTATAATCTCGCTCTGCTTTTTCTATTTCCTGCCGTGTTTCCTCAATTTCCTTTTTTAATTGACGTACCCGGGAGATAGATTGTTTTTCCACCTGCCACTGTGTCTTCATGGAATCCGATTCCCTTCGCAGGCCGTCCAGCTGATCTTTTATTTTTTTAAGCCTCTCATGGGATACCTGATCCTTTTCCTTGTTCAGAGCCGCCTCCTCTATTTCCAATTGCATTATCCGCCTGGTAATTTTGTCCAGTTCCGAGGGCATGCTGTCAATTTCAGTACGCAGCCGGGCAGCCGCCTCATCCATCAGGTCGATGGCCTTATCCGGAAGGAATCGGTCTGAAATATACCGGTCAGATAGAATGGAAGCAGCCACCAGAGCGCTATCCTGTATACGAACCCCATGATGAACTTCATATCTCTCTTTCAAGCCCCTCAAAATTGAAATTGTGTCCTCCACCGAAGGCTGATTGACAACAACCGGCTGAAAGCGTCTTTCCAGAGCCGCATCCTTTTCAACATGCTTGCGGTATTCATCCAGGGTTGTGGCCCCCACAGTGCGCAGTTCACCCCTTGCCAGCATTGGCTTGAGCAGATTGCCAGCATCCACTGCGCCTTCAGCCGCCCCGGCCCCAACCACCGTATGCAGTTCATCAATAAAAAGAATTACTTTACCCTGGGATTGCTGCACTTCCTTTAATACCGCTTTCATTCTCTCTTCGAACTCGCCACGGTACTTGGCCCCGGCCAGTAAAGATCCCATATCCAGGCCTATCAGTCTCTTATCCTTCAGTCCCTCAGGCACATCCCTGGTCACTATTCTACGGGCCAGACCTTCCACGATGGCTGTCTTACCCACCCCAGGCTCACCAATGAGAACCGGGTTGTTTTTGGTCCTCCGGGATAGTATCTCAATAACACGCCTTATTTCGTTATCGCGTCCGATTACCGGATCAATCCTGCCCTCGGCGGCCAGTTTAGTCAGATCCCTGCCATAACGCTCCAGAGCTTCGTAAGTATCTTCAGGGTTTTCTCCTGTCACCCTCTGATTTCCCCTGACCTCTCGTAAAGATGCCAGCAGGGAGTCCCTGGTTAAACCTGTCTGAACGATTAGCTCCCTGGTTTCACTTTCCCCTTCCTCCATAAGGGCTATTAATAAGTGCTCGACACTAATGTAATCGTCTTTCATTCCCTGGGCTTCCTTTTCCGCTCTGGCCAAAACCCTGGCCAGACCGGTACCCAGGTGCAGAGTACCTTCATATCCGGTAACCACAGGTATTCTTTTTAATAAATTATCAACCCCCCGGGTAAAAACACCGGTGTTGATCCCTGCATTCTGCAGAATACGGGGAATGATTCCCCCTTCCTGGTTCAATAGCACCCACAAGAGATGCTTTCCAGTAACCTCCTGATGGTTTTGGGAAGCAGCCAATTGCTGAGCCGTAGACAGGGCTTCCCTTGACTTTTGCGTGTAACGGTTAATATCCATACCATTTGCCGGGCTAGCCGGGTATTCACCTCCTTTTCAGCCTGTCTATTTCTTCTTGCATTTTTTCTATCCGTTCCAAAAGGTCCAGTATGATCACAGCCCCCGGCAAGTTTACACCAAGGCCCCGACGCAACCGTATAATTTTCTGCACCCGCCGCACCTGCCTGGCCGGCACACTTCCCTGCCGATTCTCCACAATTCCCAAATCGGCCAGGAGTTGTGCCATATCAGGATGAATCCCCAGGCTGTTAACATCCACCCAGGAGTCCTCATCATTGATTGACGGAGTGTGCCGGTATATTTGAAGATAGAATTTTTTCATTTTCCGGACACCCCCTTCCTCAATTCGGCCAGCTGCCGGTATAAATCTTGCTCTTTGTCTGTCAGGTCACGGGGAATATCTATTCTAACCTGTACATACAGATCACCCCGGCCATCTTTTGCAGGCAATCCCTTGCCCCGTAGGCGGAAGCGCCTTCCAGCCCCTGTGCCGGGGGGCACCTTCATATTAACCGGCCCGTCCAGGGTGGCAACAGTAACCTGATCACCCATTACGGCCTGATCGGGCATAATTTGAATATCTTCTTCCAAATCGCTTCCCAGCACCCTGAACACCGGATGGGGCACTAACTGCACCTTCAGGTACAGATCTCCCCGGGGTCCCCCGCCAATACCTTCACCGCCCTGGCCCTTCAGCCTGATTTGACTGTTATTGCGAATTCCCGACGGTATTTTTACTGTGATGGTTTTGGTGCTGCTGCTTAAGCCAGTACCTCCACAGCGGCTGCAAAAAGCGTTATTAACATAACCCTCTCCACCACACCCGGTACATGCCTCCCTGGAAGATAGTTGCAAAGTTTTTTCACCGCCCCGGTACACCTCTTCCAGGGTGAGAACCATTTGACTCTCCACGTCCTGCCCGCGCATCTGACCCCTCCGGCCTGTTCGCCCCGAACGCCCAAAGGGTCCCCCGCCAAACAAGGTTTCGAAAAAATCACTGAATCCCCCGGCATCCCCACCTGCATTTGCATGGAAGTGAAAACCTTCCATATCCGGAGGCGGCCTGAAATTCTCCCCATTCCTCCAGTTGGCCCCCAGGCGGTCGTATTTGGCCCTCTTCTCAGAGTCACTCAAAACCTCATAGGCCTCATTGATTTTCTTGAATTTTTCCTCTGCCCCGGCTTTTTCCTTTTCAGTGCGCAAGTCCGGGTGCCACT
>LADL02002534.1_pt1 | contig 13677 bp, 13 predicted proteins | sample 619721 | NCBI WGS metagenome assembly LADL02 (sample SAMN03397408, study PRJNA257561) | rock porewater metagenome | biome: terrestrial; feature: Opalinus Clay rock; material: porewater; isolation source: Opalinus Clay rock porewater BRC-3 borehole | place: Switzerland: Mt Terri URL, St-Ursanne ...
CAGCTCAATGGCGAGCCGGATCTCAATCCGGCATCGCTCGTCGACCGGAGCCATTCGGAATACGTCGAGGGGAAAACACTGATCGATATGCTCAAGGAAGATCTGGTCGCTGAGCGCATCGCCATCGAAAGCTATGGGGAGGTCATCCGCTGGCTTGGCGAGCGGGATCCCACGACACGCCGGTTGATGGAGCAGATCCTCGAAAAAGAGGAAGAGCACGCCGAGGATCTTGCGACGCTTCTTGAGGGAATGGACGACACGCTATAAGGAAATGCGCCGGACGGGCTCCTTAGCTCGCCGCAACCGGTTCTACGAGATCGGCGCGATCGTTGCGCACGTTTCCGAACACATTGCCGACGGGCCAGAATTTCAGCGTATCGTCTGGACACGGAGCGAGGAGCGCCTTGAGCTCACTGTTGCTGGCCTGCTCTTCACCGAGCCATTTCGCCCAGTCCTCGCCCCCGCAGTCGCGCATCAACGGCTTCGATGCGGTGACCGACGTGGAATAAGAATGTTCCTACTGTGTTCTTATCTAGGACGGGGAGTCAAACGCCGCAAAATACTGGCCAGACCTTGGGTCCAAGCCCAAAGCACTCACCAATTTTGGGGATCCTTGCCGGGAAACATGTCACTGTCCGCCGCGCAGGTTCAGGGGCACCGGAGATTTCGTAAAACTGTCATCGGGGCCATGGCACAACTGGGCGCAATCAGGAATTCCGCAAACGACGGCGTCCGATAAAAAAGGGGGGAGACACCATGGCGGGTGCAGCCGAAGGATTGCCCAAGCATCACGCGGTGACGCAGAACGAGAAACTCGTCATCGGCGCTTCGTCGCTCGGTACTATCTTCGAGTGGTACGACTTCTATCTCTACGGGCTTCTGGCGAGCTACATCTCCTCGCACTTCTTTTCCGGCGTCAACGAAACGACCGGCTTTATCTTCGCGCTGGCCGCATTCGCGGCCGGGTTTGCGGTGAGGCCATTCGGCGCCCTGGTGTTCGGGCGTATCGGCGATCTTGTCGGGCGCAAGAATACGTTTCTGGTGACGATGGGGATCATGGGTCTGTCGACCTTCGCGGTCGGCCTGCTGCCCTCTTATTCGGCGATCGGGGTTGCGGCACCGATCATTCTGGTCGCGTTGCGGCTGCTGCAGGGCTTGGCGCTCGGCGGCGAATACGGTGGTGCGGCGACCTATGTCGCCGAGCACGCGCCCAACTCGAAGCGCGGGCTATATACGAGCTGGATTCAAACCACCGCGACTCTCGGCCTCTTCGCCGCACTGCTTATCGTGATCGGCACGCGCACCGCGATCGGCGAGGACGTGTTCGCCGATTGGGGCTGGCGCATTCCCTTCCTGCTATCGATCGTCCTGCTCGCCGTGTCGATGTGGATACGCTTGCAGCTCAACGAAAGCCCGGTCTTCAAGAAGATGAAGGACGAGGGCACGACATCCAAGGCGCCGCTCACGGAGTCCTTCGCGAAATGGGGTAATCTCAAGCTGGTTCTGATTGCCTTGTTCGGCGCTGTCGCCGGTCAGGCGGTCGTGTGGTACACGGGCCAGTTCTATGCCCTGTTCTTCCTTGAAAAGACCTTGAAGGTCGACGGCGCGACGTCGAATATCCTGATCGCAATTTCGCTGGCGATCGCGACACCCGGGTTTGTGTTCTTCGGCTGGCTGTCGGACCGCATCGGCCGCAAGCCGATCATCCTGGCCGGCTGCGCAATTGCGGCGGTGAGTTATTTTCCGCTTTTTCACGCCCTCGCCAATGCCGCCAATCCTGCGCTCGCGCAGGCGCAGGCGAACGCGCCGATCGCCATCGTGTCCCATAAGGAGGAGTGTTCGTTCCAGTTCGATCCGGTCGGAAAAAACAAGTTCGACACGACGAGCTGCGATATCGCCAAGGCGTTCCTGGCCAAGAACGGCCTGAACTACGTGAACATCGAGGCGCCGGCCGGGACGATTGCCCAAGTGAAAATCGGGAGCCTGACGTTAACCACGCCGGATCCCAAATCGGTGACGGGCGCGGACCGTAACGCTGCGATTACGGCCTTTCAGGGCGAAGTGAAAGTCGCGCTCGCGGACGCAGGTTACCCGGCGAAGGCGGATCCCGCCGCAATTAACAAGCCGCTGGTGGTCGTCATTCTCACCGTTCTGGTGCTCTTCGTGACGGCCGTGTACGGACCGATTGCGGCGCTGCTGGTGGAGATGTTCCCGAGCAAGATCCGCTACACCTCGATGTCGCTGCCCTATCATATCGGCAATGGCTGGTTCGGCGGCTTTCTCCCGACCACGGCATTCGCGATGGTGGCGGCGACCGGCAATGTTTACTACGGCCTTTGGTATCCGGTGGTCATTGCGGCATTGACCGTCGTCGTCGGCGGTCTCTTCCTCTCCGAAACGTTCAAACGCGACATCGACAGCTGATCCGTCAGATGGGCGCCCAAGCTTTGCCGCACGCCACCGGGCCCTTGGATCGGGCAGGGCGGGTGTGCGACAAATGCCTGTAAGACGTGGGTGGATCGCGCGCGGGAAACATCATGATGAGGAACGACGCACATGGCTCTGTGGACAGTTGAACGCAAAGACGGGATTGAGATCGCGACCTACAACAATCCCCCGATGAACTACTTCTGCGCCGAGGCGGTCGGGGAGTTCCAGACGCTCATAGAATCGTGGCGCGACCCCGCAGTGCGGGTGGTCATTCTGACCGGCGCTCTGCCCGGACGGTTCATCACTCACTACAGCGTCGAGGAACTCCACGCGCTGGCGAGCGACCGCGCGGCGATGATCGAGGCCGGTCCGGCAGTGTCGGCCGGCTATCACGCGCTGCTGATGAGCCTTCGTCAACTCCCCAAGCCGATCATCGCGGCGATCAATGGCGATACCATGGGCGGCGGCTTCGAACTCGCCATGTCGTGCGATATTCGCATCATGGCACAGGGCGATCACCGGATCGGCTTGCCGGAGGTGCGGCTGGGCATCCTGCCCGGTGGCACCGGCACGCAGGTGCTCTCGCGCATGATCGGCCTCGCAAAGGCGATTGAATTCATCCTGCGCGGCCGGATTGTAAAGCCGGACGAGGCTGCCGCGATCGGTCTCGTGCATGAGGTCGCGGCCGATCCGGTCGCGCGCGCGATCGCGATGGCGCGCGACCTGATCGCACAGTCGCCGGTAGCGCTCGCCGCTGCCAAGCGCGCGGTCTATGACGGCGCCGATCTGGAACTGAGCGACGGTCTCAAGATCGAGAGCGAGCAGTTCCTGATCCCCATGACATCCGATGAGGGGCTGAAAGTCATGGCTGACTACCTCGCTCAACCGCTTGAAAAGCGCCGCGATTGGCTCGAAACTCCGGAGTAAGCAAGCCCGGTTGCCTCAAAAATCAAGACTTGCTGCGCAACTTGAGCAGATGATAGCGTTTGCGCGAACGGGCATCGGCCCACAACGGTCCGACACGCAAGCCCGCAAAAGACAACGATAACGACGGCCCGGGCCTGACCTGAAAGTCCGCCGCGGACGTCGCAGGGAGAAGCGCATGTCCTTCGGGTCCGCGATGGCGGTCGATGCGAAGGCGATCGACATTGTCGAGCGCGTGTGCAGCTGCGAAACAGTCGAGAAGCTGCTCAAGGACGTGCTCAGCGATATCGGCGAATATCTCGAGGCCGAGACCGCATGCGGCTTCGAGCTGTTTCATCTCGATGGCCGCCCATGGATCGGGCGAACCTCCTCGATGAATCTCTCGATGAACGTTCTAAGCCGTTACAATTCGCGCTATGTCGGCATGGACCCGATCTGCGGCGAGATGTTTTCCGCACTCGGGACCCGGCAGATCGGCGTGTCGACGGTCAAGGTCTTCCGGTTGTCGGACCGGCTCAACGCGGAGAATTCAACGCATCTCGAATATTGTCACGACTTCTTGCGCGAAGAGCGGATGGACCATGTGCTGGGAATCGTAGCGCGCCCGTCGGTCGACAATTTTCCGCTCGTGACGCTGGGTTTTCATCGCCCGGGCTCGAGCGCGGATTTTAGCGGCGAGGTCGTGAACCGCGCGCGCTCGATACTGCCCGCCGTTCTCTCGCGGGTCGAATATTTCGCGATCCGCCACAACTACGATCTGCTCAACCGTCAGATCAGGGGCGCCATGGCAACGCCCGTCGCCTTTGAGGTCGCGCTCGCGGACGATCTTCGTGTGCGCGTGACGCGTCTCGACGGCGGGGGCCGCGATGCGCGGCCGGGGGCGCGAGGTGACAACTCCTCCCCGCTGATTTTCTTTCCTGGCCTTGGCGCCGTGCTCGACCGCTTGTGCGGCCGGCGTCACCCGGCCGCGAAGGTGAGTGAAGTGATTGCCGGTCTCGGCATAGAGGACATTGCGGTCTCGAGCGACGTGACGGTCGAGCGGCTCAATATCCTGGAGGGACAGCCGCGCTTCCGGTTGACCCTCAATGCCCTGGCGAGCAGCGATCCGACCGAACGCTGGGCGGAGCGCTGTGGCCTTACGAAAGCGGAATTTCATGTGCTTCAGGAACTTGTGAAGGGCCACAAGAACAAGCAGATTTCCGAGCATCTCGATCTGAGCGTGCGCACGATCGAAAACCATCTGCGCGCGATCTTTTCCAAATCCGGCGCGTCGTCGCGCGGGCAGGTGCTCAGCGACATTCTTTCGCTGGCGGCGCACTGAAACGAAAGCGCCCGGCAGATTGGCCGGGCGCTGCCGCGATCGTGACGATCGGTCCGGTTACTTCGCTTTTTCCGGCGGGGCGGCGGGATACCAGCGCTCGGGCTCCGGGAAGACGAACCCTTCGGGAAACCCGAAAATCTCGATCGCCATTCCGGTCACGTCCTCGGCGCCAAAATAGGCGTAGCGCACGCCGTTCCAGTCACCGCTCTGGATCATCTTCAGTCCGCGCTTTTCGAATTCCGCGACCTGATCCTCGAACGGCATCGTCCCGCAGCTCTGGGCGACATGCTGGATGCCCTCGCCGTGCTTTTCCAGCCAGTCTTTGTAGATGCTGTCGCCTTCCAGCGGCTCGATGATCTCCCAGAAGCTGGTTCCGGTCCAGGCGAGCGCAAGGCGCATGGAATAGGTTTGCTTCTTGCCGCGATAGGTCTGGTTGGTGACCGTCTGCGGGCCGAATGTGTAGACGCGCCACGGCCCGATGCCGAGCTTGATGAAGCCGTCCATCGTGCGATTGATGTCGCGCGTCACGACGCAGATCTGAATCGTGTCGCCCATGAAGCTGTTGGACAGGGTGGTATCACTCGTTACTTTGATGTTTGCGCTCATCTTCGTTCCTCCAGGATGGGTTATTCTTCGAGTCCCCGTCACGACGTGGCCAAAGCAGCCTTGATCGCGGAGACCACCCGGTCGGCGGCTTCCACATGCGGCATGTGACCGACATCGGGCAGTGAAATCAGCGTGATTTTGTCGCCGAGCCCGCGAGCTTGCGCCGGAGGGATCACTTCGTCCGCTTCGCCCCAGATGACTGTGACCGGCACGGCGAGCGCCTGAAGTCCCATGCGCAGATCGGTGCTCTGCGCGCCGTCGCGCACCATGCCCTCATGCAATGTCTTGAGCGCCTGCGCGACACCATCGAGGCGTTTGTACTTGACGACGTCCTCGGCGAGCGCGCGGCTGACGAGGCTCTTGTCGGCAAACAGCGTGCGCAAGACGTTTTCGACATCGCGGCGGCGCTCGGCGGCGATGAAGCCGGTCAGGTAGGCGTCGTTGATCTCAGGTCCCAGACCCGCCGGAGCGAGCAGGGTGAGCGACGCGGTGCGCGCCGGGTTCGCGATGGCAAAAGCCAGCGCGATGCCGGCACCCATCGAGTGCCCGACCAGATGGACCTTGTCCGTGCCAAGCGCATCGAGAACGCGCCCGACAAAAGCGGCTTGGGCGGTCAGCGAACCGTCCGCCACGGTTTTGGTCGAGCCACCGTGCCCGGGCAGGTCGAGCGCGATGGTGTCCGCGGCAGCCGCGAGCGGCTCCTGCACCATGCCCCACCCATTGGCGTCACCGCCGAAGCCATGGAGCAACACCACGCTCCGGGGGCCCTCGCCACTGCGCAGATAATTGATCGTAAGGCCATCGACCTCGATCTGTTGGGGTCCTGTGCCGGCTCCCTCGTCGTCGGAAAGCTCAATCGGTGTGAAGGACCTGACGAACGCATCGATCTCGGATTCGTCGACGCCGGGCTCGGCAACGACACCGAGGAGCGCGCCCACCGGGACGGTTTGACCGGGCCGGACGATCTGACGCCGCACGACACCGTCGGCCGGCGCCTCGACGGTTCCTGCGAGCTTGGTCGATTCCGCCTCGACCACCTCGCTCCCTTTTTCCACTTTACCGTCAAGTGGTGCGAGCCAGTCGGTCAGGGTGCCTTCCTCCATGGTCAGGCCCCAGCGCGGCATGGTGATCGCAAATATCTGGCTCATGCGGCAGCTTTCGGTTTTGCGCTCATCACAGAGCGAACCGCCGCCTCGACCTTGCCGGCATTCGGAATGTAGGCGTCCTCGAGGTTGGGCGCGAACGGGACGGGACAGTGGGGCGCGGTCACCAGCCGGATCGGGGCCTTGAGGTTATGGAACCCCTGATCGGCGACGAGCGCGGAGATGTCGGTTGCAAAGCTGCAGCGCGGGTTCGCCTCGTCGACGACCACCAGGCGGCCGGTCTCCTCGACGCTTTCGAGGATCGTGTCACCATCGAGCGGTGAGGTCGTGCGCGGATCGATGATCGTGGCCTCGATGCCGTCCTTCGCGAGCGCGCGGGCGGCATCCATCGCGACATGCACCATTCGGGCAACCGCGACGATCGTCACGTCGCTGCCGTCGCGCACGATATTCGCCTCCCCGAACGGGATTGTGTAGGCCTCGTCGGGCACCTCCTCCTCCATGTCGTAGAGGGCCTTGTGCTCAAGGAAAATTACCGGATCGTTGTCGCGGATCGCCTGGATCAGCAGCCCCTTGGCGTCATAGGGACCCGAGGGGGTCACGACTTTCAGTCCGGGAATGTGGGTGAACAGCGCATGCAACGACTGGGAATGTTGCGCGGCCGCGCGCAGCCCGGCGCCGGTCATCGCGCGGATCACCAGGGGTGTGCGGGCCTTGCCGCCGAACATGTAGCGAAACTTGGCGGCCTGGTTGAAGATCTGGTCGAAGCACACGCCCATGAAATCGACGAACATGAGCTCCGCGATGGGCCGCAGTCCGGTCACCGCCGCCCCCGCGGCCGCGCCGATGATGGCGCTTTCGGTGATCGGCGTATCGATCACGCGGGAGGCGCCGAACTCGGTGAAGAGGCCCTTCGTGACGCCGAGCACGCCGCCGAACGCATCTTCCACCTGGGCGGAACCGCCCTGACCGCCGGCCACGTCCTCGCCGAGGAGGATGACCGTTGGATCGCGCCGCATTTCCAGGCGCATGGCTTCGTTGATGGCCGTCCGCATTGATTTCTTGGACATGGGTGGGACCTCAATAAGAAACGTAGACGTCGGTGGTGAGCGTCGAGAGTGCCGGCGGCTTGGCCGCGATGGCGGCCGCCGCTTCGGTCTCGATCAGTTTGGCGACTTCGGCGTCGATCGCGTCGAAGGCCTCGTGCTCAAGCAACCCCGCCTCGCTCATCAGCCCGCGGAAATGGATCAACGGATCATTGCGCCGAACCTCCTTCAGCTCCTCGGCCGAGCGGTAGGCCTGCGGATCGCCGGTGAAGTGTCCGTGCCAGCGTTTGACCTCCACTTCGACGAAACTCGGCAGTCCCTCGTTGCGCGCGCGTTCGGTGGCCTCGCGCAGCGCTTCGTAAACCGCGAAGAAATCGCTTCCATTCACCCGCGTTGCCGGCATGCCGAAGCCGCCGGCGCGAGCGGCAAGATCGGCGCCCGCGCTGTGGTAGCTCGCAGCCGTAAACTCGCCATAGCCGTTGTTTTCAAGGACAAACACCACCGGCACTTTCAGCACAACCGCCATATTCAGGGCCTCGGCCGTGGTGCCCTGGTTGGAGGCCCCGTCGCCGAAAAATGCGACGGCAATTCCGCCGGTCTTGAGCGTCTTGGCGCTGAGTGCCGCGCCGACCGCGAGCGGTGGCCCACCGCCGACGATCCCGTTCGCGCCGAGCATCCCGTTGTCGAGATCGGCAATATGCATGGAGCCGCCCTTGCCGCCGCAAAGCCCGCCTTCCTTGCCGTAGATTTCCAGCATCATCGCCTCGATGCTGCACCCGCGAGCGATGCAGTGCCCATGACCACGATGCGTCGAGCCGATCCAATCCTTTTCGGTGAGGTTGAGGCATACGCCGACTGCCGAAGCCTCTTCGCCGACGTACAGATGGACGAAGCCGGGAATGATACCGGACATCGAATCCGCGCCGACGCGCTCCTCGAATGCGCGGATCGTCGCCATGCGGCGATAGGCATCAAGCAGGGTTGAACGATCTAGCTGCATTCTCAAGTCCTCCCGGCGGCCGCCAGCGTCTTGTGCGTCTGGTGGGGGGAGGTTACGCCAGGGCTACTGTCGCGGCATGACGTAAATTACTCAGGGCGAAATGGCCGATCTCGCAAAGTAATGATCGTCGCCGATCTGGTGAATGCGCGCGTATCCGAGGGGGATCAACAGCGCTTCGACGAGCGTGGCATTCTTCCGGAAGCTTTCGATCTGGAGGACGCAGTCGTTTTCCCGCAAGAGCCGTGCCATCCCCTCCAAGACTGCGAGTTCGTGCCCTTCGACATCGATTTTGAAGGCGACGTTCCGTCCCGTCGCATCGATCACCCCGTCGAGTGGTCGGGTCGGAACCGAAATGGAGGCGGTATCGCCGTTTACGATGTGCGAGCAGCCGGTCGCACTGTCCTTCGACATCACGAAGCCGATCGTTCCGGCCTGGCTGCTCGCGGCCACTTCGTGGGTCCGCACCTTCCCTGCAAGGCCATTCAGGAACAGTGACGCGCACAGGTGGAGATAGTTGCGAGGGTCGGCCTCCACGGCAACGAGATGGGGTAGCCGCCACCGAAGCGCTGCCATCACCGTATAGTAGCCGAAATTGGCACCCACATCGACGAAGGTATCGACGTTCCGCAGGGCGATTTGCTGCCCCAGATACGCGATCTGCTCGGCTTCAAATTCGCCATAATAAAGAATATGACGGTCCACAAAATTGTCGCAGCGCACAAGAAAGCGCATTCCGTCTGCGCGCGCCACGCGATAGCCGCTCCTTGTCGTGAGACTCACCCAGCGCTTAAGCACACTTGGAACGACTCGGCGCAGCAGCGGTATGCGAAGGCGTTCTGGGTTGAACGGGAAAAGCGCCACGATGAATGTCTGTCCCTGCTCAGTGCCGGTCGCACCGGACCGTCGTGGCGCGGTTCATCGCGTGCGGGCGGGGTGAGAAAGCTCTCGGCCCCCCCTTATATCACACCGAGCGGGCTTTGGTGGCGCGCAATTCGCGCGGGCATATACCGAATTCGCGCCGGAATACGCGGCTGAAGGCACTCGAATCGCGAAAACCCCAGCGATACGCGATTTCGGTGATGGTCAGGCGGGCAGCTTCGCGCGCGCACAAATCGCGGCGGCATCGCGCGAGCCGTTCGCGCCGGATCCAGGCCGCGGGCGTTGTGTGCGCGGACTCAAACAGGCGGTGGAGGTGGCGCTCGCTGATGCCGTTCGCGACCGCAATCTGTCTTGTAGTTAGTTCGCTGTCCCCAAGATGCCGTTCGATATAGGCCGTGACCTGCCGCAGCAGGACCAGAGCGCTACGGTGCGCCGGGACGTCGATCTGAGCGGTGAGGGTGGCGCTGAGCAACTCCATCGTCGCGTTCAAGACATGGCCTGCGCTGGCCGGTGCAAGTTGACCGAAGCCCGCGTCGAGCGCGAGAATGTGATCAATGAAGATTTGACTGACACCTGAGTTTGTATCGAGGCGGCAGCCGACATAATCGTCGGCGCGTGGTAGCACGCGGTGGAGCTGCTCCTGCGGGACCGCGAAGGTGATCTGGCGCAGATTGTTGCCGGTGATAAATGTCATCTGGCGCGTTGTATCCCACAACGCGAAGGTCCCCGGCACCAGCGGAATTTCCTTGTTGTCGATGATGAGGCAGATCGACCCTTCGGCGACATAGATGAGATTGTAGAGGGCTTCCTTGTCCTGCGCGATTTCGCGCGCCTCGCGCTTGCCGACAATACCGCCTTGCTGCGCGGTAAGATGTGTCATGCGAAATCCGTCAAAGCGCCCCTGCCGGATAAACGCGGGAAAATGATCGCACGCGATCCTGCGGATTGCCCAATGCATGTGGGCATCGACGACGAATTCGCGCCAATGGTCGAACTGTCGGTGGGGCGGAACGCGACTCGTTGTCCACACGTCCGGGTCGTCCCAACGTTCCACCAATGCTGAAACCGGCGCTTCCATTGGTTTTCGCCCAATGTGTTCATTTCGGCGGCGATCGGGCCGCGTTGCCCCTGACTCTAGCCACCGTGTGCGTCTCAGTGCAAGCGCGCCGTCATGGCTTGGCGGCAACGTGGCAGTTCTGGCCTGTCCCGAGGTCAGTTGGCGCCAATACGCGCCGCCTAATTCCTCCTAGCATGGCGGACCCTAACCGGGGCCGCGCCTGCAAACGGCCCACGCATCGGCATTGCGCAATCAGGAGGACACCATGTTGCTCGAGACCGTCGAACACCAGAATCTGTCGCCCTATCTCCGCCAGATCGCTGACGATCTCTACCCCAAGGTCGACCAGGCCTATATGCCCCATTTCCGCAAATATATCGGTCTGCTCGGCAACGCACCGGGGCATTGCGAGACGTTCTTCCCGTATTACTTCTCGATCTGGTTCGACAACAAGCTCGGGGCGCGGGTCACTGAGCTGGCGCGTCTCGCGATCGCGCAGGGGACACAGTGCAAGCTTTGTCAGGCTGTTCGCTACACGCCCGAGGTTGATGAAACCGATGTCGCCGCGATTCCGGGGATCGACGCCGCCACGCTCAGCCCCAAGGAGCGCGCGGTTGTGCGCTTCGCCGAGGCATTCGGCAACGACCACACCGCGATCGGCGAAGATCACTTTGCCGAGCTGAAGCAGTACTTTACCGATGAGCAGATCACCGAACTGTTGCTGTGGAGCGCGATGGCTCTTGGCCTGGGGCGCATTCTCAAGGTGACGCAGCTGGTCGATGAAGCCTGCCCGCTGCCTGACGTGAGCAAGACGCAATGGACCAGCACGCAAGCGGCGGAATAACAGACGCCGAGCGGCGTCGTCATCGGGGAGAAGACGTGGTGGAGAGGATGGAGATCGTAACGCCGGAGGCCGTCACGCCGGCGTGGATCACGCGGGCGCTCGGGCGCAATGGAATCGATGCAGCGGTACGCACGGCGCGGATGGAGGCGGTCGGTACCGGTCAACTGGGCGAGACGCGACGCTATTTCCTTGAGTACAGGGGGAAGCCGCCAGCGAATGCGCCGCGCTCGCTCGTCGGAAAATTTCCGTCCGCCAACGCGACTGCCGCCAAAACCGGGAAGGAGATGAAGTTTTATCGCTCCGAGGTGATGTTCTACCGGGAGCTGGCGCACCTGGCGAGCATCCGGACTCCCAAGGTCTACGTAGCGGAAATTGATCCAGGGAACGACTTCGTCCTCCTCTTCGAGGACCTTGCGCCGGCGCGCTGCGGCGACCAGATGCGGGGCTGCACGATCGAGGAGGCACGCCTCGCGCTCGCCGAAGCGGCGCGTCTCCACGCCGCATTCTGGAACGATATGGAACTCGCGGCGCAGGAGTGGCTCTACGTGCCCGAAGGGGCGCAGGGATTCTACACAACCGACTTGATCGAAGAATCGTGGGACTACGTCAAAAAGAACTACGACGGCCGGCTGACGCCGGAGGTGGTCGATGTCTGCGAGAAATACGTCCGCAATCACGCGCATTGGAACCGTCCGCGCGGGTTGCCGAAGTGCTATTCGCACAATGATTTTCGTCCCGATAACATGCTCTTCGGCGGGCCTGGAGAGCGCGTAGCGGTCGTCGATTGGCAGACCAGCAACTTCCTTGGCGTGGGGATGGATCCGGCATATTTTTTGGGTGCGATTTTCGCGCGCGATGTCCGCAAGGCCAATGAGCGCGCGCTCTTGCGTGGTTATCACGACGATCTGGTACGCTATGGTGTGCAGGATTACAGTTTTGATCAGCTGCTGCGCGACTACGCGCATTACAGTTTCGCGGTGATCGCGGTTGCAGTCGCAGCCACGATGATCGTCAAGCGGACCGAGCGCGGTGATGACCTGTTCATGCACATGATCACTGGCGGTGCTTTGCAGGCGCTCGACAACGACGCACTCGACGATTTGCCGGACTAGCACCTATGCGCCTAGCGAAACCACACCTCGATATCGGCCTTTTTACGAACGACCTCGCGCGTCAGCGTTCATTCTGGGGCGAAACGATGGGGCTGCGGTTCGATCACGAGATCCCGTTTCGGCCCGGATGGGTGCAGCATCGCTTCGATGCGCACAACTCGGTCATCAAAGTCAATCACTGGACGGACGAACTCCCGCACCGTCCGCGCTCGGGGTATGTCGGCCTAACGATCGCGGGCGAGGGCGCTGCGACGTGGCGGCAGCGTCACCCCGATGGCGAATGGGTTTCCCTGGTGCCAGCGGGGACCAACGGTATCGTGCGGATCGCCATCACGGTACGCACACCCGATCCGGTCGCGATGATGGAATTTTATGAGCGAGCCATGGAGTTTGAGCGGCTTGACGCGTTTACCGCGCGCTGCGGCGACAGTTTGATCTTCGTGGAACCGGGCGTGGGGGGGGGCGAAACCGAGGATTTTATCGGACAGGGATTTCGCTATCTGACTGTGCAGATTTTTGATGCCGATCAGGCGTGCCAGGACATCGTGCAGCGGGGGGGACGTCTTGCGCGGGCCCCCGTATCGTTCGGCGATATTGCCCGTTACGGCTTCGTGAAGGATCCTGACGGCAACTGGATCGAAATTTCAGCGCGCAACTCGCTGATCCGCCCGGCCTCACCGGAGTCTGCCTGAAGCAGGTCCACGGGCTAAAAAAATTCGAGGCGGCGTCAAGGCGGGCTGCTATAACTCAAAAAAAAGAGCGAGCGCGCCCTTGGATCCCGCTGCGCTCCCAATTCGTGAGGAGGCGTCCATGGCTGACTATGTTGACGTAGAAAAGGCGATCGCGATGCCCGGATTGAGGGTCGTCCTCACTCCGGGTCTGCCCGGGCCATGGAGCGAGTCGGCCAAGGCCATTCTGCACGTCAAGAATCTCGATTACGTGAAGGCCCGTCAGGAAGTTCTGGGCGCGAACGCCGCACTGATCCGCTGGACGGGACAGGCAACGGCGCCCGTTGCGGCGTGGAACGACGAGCCGCCGCGTTCGACGTGGATTGAGCAACTCGCCCTGTTTGAGCGTCTTGCGCCCGAACCGCGTCTGATCCCGGAAGACTTTGAAGACCGGGTGCAGATGTTCGGACTTGCCCACGAGCTCATGGGCGAGAACGGCTTCATCTGGAACCGCCGCCATATCATGGTCCGCGATTTCACCAAGCCTGGACTGGATGAGAATATTCGGTCGATGTTCGATGCGTTGGGAAGGAAATACTGGTACTCCACGGCCGCCGCGGCGGCGGCGCCACCCCGATGCGCAGCGGTTCTCGAAAAACTTGCGGCGCGGCTCGAGGCGCAGCGGGC
>LADL02000132.1_pt1 | contig 13646 bp, 14 predicted proteins | sample 619721 | NCBI WGS metagenome assembly LADL02 (sample SAMN03397408, study PRJNA257561) | rock porewater metagenome | biome: terrestrial; feature: Opalinus Clay rock; material: porewater; isolation source: Opalinus Clay rock porewater BRC-3 borehole | place: Switzerland: Mt Terri URL, St-Ursanne ...
AGTGGCCATAGGCAAAGCCCTGGGGGGCAGCACCATAGCCCTGCTGCAGGCGGCCATACTACTGCTCCTGGCCCCTGTTATAGGCATAAAACTGGGACTGGTTGTTGTTCTGAAGCTTTTAGGGATGCTATTCCTAATAGCCTTTTCACTTACATCCCTGGGCATCACTGTGGCCTCCCGCATGGAGACAATGGAGGGCTTCCAGATAGTCATGAATTTCCTGGTACTTCCCCTCTTTTTCCTGAGCGGGGCCATGTTCCCCATGAAGGGCATGCCCCCCTGGCTGGAAACACTGATGAGGCTGGACCCCCTCACCTATGGGGTGGACGCCCTGCGCAATATAATGTTCGCCGACTCCCCGGCCAGGGAATTTATGGTCCAGTTCCCTCTGTCCACCGACCTGGCCGTGGTGGCCGCCATGTCACTTGCTTTTATCACAGCCGGCACTCTGGCATTTAACAGGTCGGAGTAGCCGCCCAGCGCTATTGATTCCTTGCCAACAGGCATCCCCATCTTACTCCAAATAAAAGGCCACCCCCGGGTATCGGAAAAGCGGCCTATAATCACTGTTATTTATAGGGGTCACCGGGTTATGGGCACATCACCATGGCTTCGCCCTCAATTACCTTTTTACCCTGCTGATTGACACAAACCGTGGACATGCGGACCCTGCGACTGGCATCTATCTTTTCAAGCACCTGGACGGTGGCCGTAACGGTATCTCCTATTTTAACCGGAGCCACGAATCTGAGGGTCTGGGACATATAAATCGCCCCCTCACCGGGCAGTTTTGTCCCCAGCACTGCCGAAATGAATCCTGCCGAAAGCATTCCGTGGGCCACCCTTTCCCCGAAAATGGACCCGGCGGCGTACTGGCTGTTAACATGAGCCCCGTTCAGGTCACCGGTCAGCCCGGCGTACAAATATATATCAGACTCGCTGACGGTTTTACTAAAAGACGCGCTGTCACCCACTTTTATATTTTCAAAAGGAACCTCCATATTTTACCTCCCTTTATTGTGTAACCTACCTAATAATAAGTACAGAGCACCCGGCATGCCTGACAACTCTGTTGGATACGCTCCCCATCAGGTACCCCTTTATTTCACCCATCCCCCTGCTGGCCATGACGATCAGGTCATATCCCCCATTCTTGGCCTCGCTGCAGATTTCATTGGCGGCGCTGCCCCTCAGCAGCCTGATTTGAATTTCAATACCGCTGTCGGCGTATGTGGCCTTAGCCTTTGCCAGTATTTCCTCTCCAATCCTGTCAAGCTCTTCGGTCAGGCCACTGATTAAACTACTTGGCTGATCGGGATATATAGTTACCAAAGAGGGCAATTCCGGTATTACATGCACAACCGCCAGTTCAGCCTTTAATACCGCTGCCAGCTTAACTCCTTCCTGCACCGCCAGCTCAGACCTGTTGGAACCATCTGTGGGCACCATTATTTTTTTATACATAATAACACCTCCATGAAATATTCCTCAACTTGATCATATATCGGCCAATATGGTAAAACAAGTTATATCTCTAAATATAACCACCGCCTGATGAAAAACTGACTTTTGTTTAATAAGGGGCACCTTGGAAAAAGGGTATTATTCGTATATATAGAATCACTTATTAAAGCTTATTGCTTATGGCGTATAGCTGCTTTCAGGAAGGGGGCGGGACACAGGTGCAAAAGCAGGAGTTTCTTTCAAGATGGCTTGAGATCATTAAAAAGTCATCAGCACTGATGATTTACAAGCAGAATTTTATCAACAGCCTGCTGGGAGCCATCAGGAACTGCTCCACCCGGCATACATACGACACCGCCTGGATAAGATCGGTGGTTGAAGTTCTGGAAAGTTATAATATCGGCCCGGATAAGAGCGATATTGAGATTGAAATAAGGGACATGGCTGAAAAGGTTATAAAATACTACTGGAACCAAACAGTTTATTTCGATCTGGCCCAGGGTTCAAACCCTTTAAAACAACCTGAGCTGATACGCCGGACCAGGGATCTGCTGAAGGATTACTATAAAAACCGCCCGGCTGAACCGGTAACCCTTGAAAATACCAGCTTCAACACCTTTCAGAAGGAAAAATTGGAGGAACACATTGACACTGCCGGAGAAATACTTAAAAACGATGTAATCCCACGATACTTACTTCAGGGGATGGGGCAGGAAAAGTATGTTATTTATAAAAAGGGTGAGGAAAAAATCGTACTGCCCCATGCCACAGCTCAGGCCATCACTGAAAACAGCCGATTGATAGTTGAGGCGGCCTACTATAAATGGTCCCAAATACTGGAGAACTACAACACCTCCCCCCGGCTAAACAGAAAAATACGGATTATTGATACCGTCAACCTAAGGGACCGGCCCCTGACATTCTATACAAAGTACCTTGATATTGAAAACCCTGAACACCTTTGCTTTAACTGCGGCCAGCCGATAACTCCCGAAGATCTGTTTATAAACCATGTTCTGCCGTGGTCCTACCTGTGCTCCGACGATATCTGGAATCTGGTATACACGCACAGGAGCTGCCGTTCCACCATTACCGGTCCCCTGCCCTCTGAATTCCTGGTGGCCAGGCTGGATAAAAGAAACCGCTCCCTGCTGGAAAAGCTCGCATCCTACGTGGAAACCGACATGGTGGCAGGAGCCCTAAAGGACTCAGTAACACGGGGCCTGGTGAAAAAATACTGGGTACACTGCCAGGAAAGGTAGTGCCTGGGTTTTTGTTACCCACCTAATTCTTATCACCAATTTGCAATTCCCACAACTATGACCTGTATTTTACAGCCCTTACCTGTAACCCACAACCTATTAACCATAAACTTATTACCAATAACTCATTACTCTATGCCGCACAATATCCGCACCAGCTCCTTCTTACCTTCCAGGTCCATTCCCTTCCTGACAAATAATTTTTGCGTCTCTGTGGTGCCGCCACCGCAAAGTAGTCCGTGCAAAGGCGGCCCGGACCCCAGGGCCTCGGCAAATCTCAGGGCCTTTACACGGTTACCGGTGGGCACATCGTATCTGCCCCTTAGGTATTTATCCAGTAAGGCTGACAAATCGTCGCAGACAAAATCCTTTTCCGAGGGAAGTGTGGCTATAAGGCCCCCGGCGATATCCCCCAGCCATTTGTTGACCTCGGCAAAGGTCATGGTGCCCTGCAACCTGGCAGCATTGGCATATAGGCTATGGGGTAAAAAAACTCCAGACTCAGCCTTGTGTCCTTCATGAGCTGCGCCCAGCGCGCTGCTGTAGCCAACCTCATTAAGATATGTAAGGTTGGTCAGTTTTTCTGTTATGTGTGCTGCCCCGCCCACACCGTTATAGTCGGCCAGAAGAGCCATCACCCCGATGGCCAGGTCCACCACCCCCGGCCGACATCCGCCCCCGCACATCCTGATAAGGTCCGCAAAGGGCTCTACGTAGTAACCGCTGGCCTGGTATTCACCGCACAGGAAAACCCTTTCCCAGGGAATGAAAACATCGTCAAATACAGTCAGGCAGGTGCCGTGATAGGCTACTCCATAGTCCCGACCGCCCAGGTCCGTTCCCGTGGCCACCATTCGCCGGGAATCATGATAATTGTGCTGCCATATATGCGTGAGGCCCCTGGCGCCGTTTGCCACCGCAAAGGATACCGCGTAATCCTTTTCATTTTCCCCCATGGCCCGCAGGGGAAGAACTATAATCTCATGACCCAGCGCCCCGTTGCTTTGGTGAGCCTTGGCCCCCCGAACCACAATACCTTTGCCATTTTTTTCAACCACCCTGAGATACATGTCAGGGTCCTTCTGGTGGGCCGGCCCCCGGCCGCGGTCCCCTTTCACGCACATTACACCGGCTGTGCAGACCTTATCTTCCTTTTGCACCTCCCTGAAAAACTCCGCAAACCTCCGGTGATACTCTGTGCCCAGATCCCGATCGGCCATGAATGTTCCATGAAAGACAGCATTGGCAGCGCATGTACCTGCGCATCTGCCTCCATTACAGCTGCCGATGGTGGACTGCCACCACCTCCTTAGCTTCACCGACCTGACGAGGTCCTCCCGGGTTGTAAATAGAGCGTTGAGCAGGCTCACTTTTTCGCCGGTAAGGTGGGATTGCGTAACCATAATTTCCGGATTTTCAAGTGCCCGGTCATAGGTAGCCGCGGCCGCGTTTATTACCGGCTGGAACAGTGGATGATCTGCTGGGCTTTGAACCTTCTCCCCGTTGGCGTAAATAAGGGGCTTAAAACTCTTCATTTCCTCCAGAAAGACTTTCCCGCTTTTAATAACGCCACCCCACTTCCAGATTTCTACCAGTTATTAATTTCTATTATAAGCGTATTAGTCATATAATCAAAGAGGCTGCCGTACCTTTGGAAATAAGGAAAACCATAAACTCAGCTCCTTATATTGTAATTTCGAAGAAAAGGGCGGGAAATTTTATTTTCCCACCCCTTTATTTCAATTTCTTCACTAATTTATGACACCAGCTTTTTGGCTGTTTCTTCCTCTTCGGTAACCACGGTGTACTCAATCGATCTTGCCACCAGTTCAGCCACATCCAGGGCAAACACTGGTTTCTCAAGGCCTGCCGCCTTGATACCGTCCTCGATCATGGTCAGACAGAAAGGACAATTGACACTGACTGCCTCGGGTTCTTTCTCCAGTAGCTGATCCACCCTCATTCCGTTGATCCTCTTGCCTCCATGCTCCTCCATCCACATTCGTCCGCCGCCGGCCCCGCAGCAAAAACTCTTGCTTTTATTGCGGCTTGCCTCCACCAGACTTACCCCGGGTACCGAGGCCAGTATTTTTCTGGGGGCCTCATACTCCCCGTTATATCTTCCAAGATAGCAAGAGTCGTGATAGGCTACCTTGAGATCGGCCAGATCACTCCTGAACTGCAATTTCCCCTGGGTAATAAGCTGGGACACCATCTGGGTATGATGTATTACCTCAAAATTACCCCCGAAGGCCGGGTATTCATTTTTCAGTGTGTTCAGACAGTGGGGGCAGTGTGTGACAATTTTAGTCACCCCCAACTCCTTCAGTAGATCAATATTCTCGGTAGCCAATGTTTGGAACAGATACTCATTACCCATCCGGCGGGCAGAGTCCCCGCAGCACTTTTCCTCGGATCCCAGTATGGAAAAATTTACCCCGGCCTCCCGCATTATTTTTACCATTGAATCGGATATCTTACGACTGCGTTCATCGTAAGACCCGGCACAGCCCACCCAGTAGAGATAATCGGTGGGCGGCTCATCTACCCCCGCCATTTTTACCCCGCTATCCTTGGACCACTCACCTCTGGAGAACCAGCCCATCCCCCAGGGATTGAAGTTCTTTTCCATATTCCTGCAGGCCAGCCTGGCCTCCTGGGGAAATTCCCCGTTATCCATCACCAGGCTGCGGCGCATATCTATAATTTTGTTCACATGCTCATTCATCACCGGGCACTGCTCCTGACATGAATTGCAGGTGGTGCAGGACCAGATTTCCTCCTCGGTAATAATATCTCCTATCAGTTCCCTGCCCGGAATGTCGTCAGCTTCACCTTTCCCGGGCCGGTTCAGGGCATCTCCCTTTTCGGTCAGATGATCCTTCAGCTTATGCAGCAGCAGCTTTGGTGTCAGGGGCTTGCCGCTCAGGTGCGCCGGGCAGTTGTCCTGGCACCTCCCGCACTCGGCGCAGGCGTACAGGTCCAGAAGCTGCTTTCTGGTAAAGGACTCGATCCTTCCGGCGCCAAATTCCTCGGCTTCCTCGTTCTCCAGGTCCACAGGGTTTATCTGACCCCCGGTGGGCTTAAGGTTCCTGAAGAATACATTGAAAGGTGCCGCCATAATATGCATGTGCTTGGAATGAGGGAGATAGGCCATAAATCCCAGTAGCAGGGTTACGTGAACCCACCACCAGATATTTTTTTGCATAATCAAGACTGCGGTTCCAATCCCGGATGCGACCGCCGCCCTGGACACCAGTCCATATACCGGAGCCGCTTCCCTGCCTGCGGCGGGATGAAGTGCGTAGGCCAGACCGCCGGCCACCAGCTCGGTCACTATCAGCATAGTTATCATACCCAGTATTATGGCCGCATCAAGGGTAGGCTCCAATCTCTCAGGCCTTATGACATAACGTCTGAAAGCGGCCACGGCCACCGCCCCCAGCACTGCCAGGCTGAAGATGTCCTTGATTAGATAAAAATACGGGTTTGTGCCTACGACTGGCAGCGAAAAACCCTCTCTTAGACCTTCACCCACAAACTGCAGGGTCCCCAGGGAAATTACCATAAATCCCCAGATAATGATAAAGTGTACCACTCCGAATTTTTCCTTAAAAATTTTTTTCTGCCCCAGAACCAGGGTTATGAACCCGAAAATCCTCTTTCCGATATTGTCAAGCCTGTTTTCCGGCCTGCCCAGCAACAGGTGACTGACCCTCCGCCTAAGCGCATATCCGAAAATGGCAAGGGCGGCAACCAGTTCCGCCATAAAAAAGGTTATTGTGTAATCCATTATCAGTCGCTCCTTATGTCTGGTTTTAGGCAAAAAAGAACCCCGGTATGCCTGTAAGCTTACCGGGGCCCTTTCAGGCTACAGTTTCTCGGCCTGGGTATTATTCGCTGGCTATGCTATTTTGCTTTCAATCCTTGAGCCTTCAGCTATTTCGGCCAACACCCTCAGATTATCAACTATGTCGATAATGTCCAGCAAGTCCATTTGATCGGTATATTTCTCAATAATTGAAGTAATATCACTTACCGCTTTATAAAGTTGACTATCAGGATTTATTTGTCTGGTTGTGTTTCTATTCATTTGATTCATCCTCCTATAGATTTTTATCGTAATAATAATTTCTATTAATTAGTGTTTTTCTTCCATATACTTCATCAACTAAATTATTTTTTTATTGTTTTCATTTTACCACCACATTTTACAAAAGTTAAATACTCATTTGTTATCTTATAAATAAGAATGACTTATAGTTAACCTCCTTTGGACAGTATTCATAGTCGAACGGAGTATGTAAATCACTAAACGGTATAAATCTTTCGCTCAAAAAAATAAAAAAAACCCCCAATGGTTCTTTCAGGACCTTTGTCGGATATTATCGAAATTCTTAATTACCGCTGGACATCCATTTAAACGATAAAACAAACCAAAAAAGTCGCCCTCCCGGGCGACTAAGTATTTAGCTATTACCCCAAAATGATAGGAACCAGTCCTTAAAGCGGCATTTAACCTTGTTACCATGCCGGGAGCTGCCGGCTTATCGCTGAAAGCTTAGGGCTTACAGCTTATAGCTTATAGCTGGTTATTATTGGTACCCGGCTTCCTTTTTTTCATTACCCGGGCCAGGCCGTACATAGCGGCGAAGGTAATGAGGGTTCCGGCAATCCCGGCGGTCGCGGTAGACACTGCTTCACTCCCTATTCCGGGAAAAGTATAGTCGGCAAGAGGTGCCTTTATTTTAGCGCCTTCACCCTTTTCCATAAAACCCAGATCGGTGGCCACCCTCTCCAGTCCGTCCGGGCTGGACGAGGCCAAGGGAGACAGAAGTGCCGCCACCAGCAGGGCGCCTAGAAGTATTTTGAAAACAGGTTTCATATCAATCATTCACCCCCGAACCGTTTTTTCCTCCACCCGAAAATCCCAGCCTGTCCATAAAATTAACCACAGCCACGGTGATAAGCCCCTCCCCTACCCCTATGATCATGTGCCAGCCTGCCATGGCTGTCAAAATAGTCTTGAAGGGTACCTGGTGAACCTCGTACGAGAGGCCCAGCTCCAGAGAGCCCATAATGGCTGTGACCACCACCGACACCCAGGAGGCCAGAAAGATAGATATATTCCGTCCCGCCACACCCCGGAGAATCGCCGATAGAAGCCTGTGCACCACGGTGGCTGCCAGCACACCAAACACCGCCATATTCAGCACATTGGCCCCAAGAACGGTAATTCCTCCATCCTGGAAAATCAGCATTTGTATCACCAGGACCGTGGACAGTATAAGGGAGGCGCTCCAGGGCCCCAGCATTATGGAGGCCAGGGCCGCGCCTAAAAGATGCCCCGAGGCCACTCCCGCCACCGGGAAGTTAACCATCTGGGCGGCAAATATAAAGGCCGCCATTACTCCCAGCCTTGGAACCAGCCGGTCGTCCAGTTCCTCCCTGGATTTTTTTATTCCATAGCTTATGGCGCCGGCCGACAAAATATAGGCGGGCGCCCAGGTCTGAACGTTCAAAAAGCCATCAGGTATGTGCATTTTTGTTTCTCCCTTTCTTCATTTTCATGTGGTCAATAAAAAAACCACGAGGCACCCGTTTCATACGGCTTAATACCTTCGTGGTATTTTAAAAATCTCTTCCATCGGTTCATATCCAGCGGACGGTTTCAACCGCCCCTTTGGAAGTTATTTTACCACATCCACCATGACCCTTCAAGAGGAAATTGACTGCAGGAATGCGTTGCCGGGCTGTCCCATCGGTACACCAGGGAAGTGGTGCTAATATACTTAAATATTTTGGCAACAAAAGCCAGACTCAGAATGGTGTGATTTGGCGGCTTTAGTATGCAATGAGGATCATCCCGGTAAAGGCTATATGTAGAGAGTAAAAAGAGACCCTGCTTTAAGCTTTAAGCGGGGTCTCTTTTAAATTTGGCTGAAAGGATATTCTTTTTAACTAACTTTTCTCACCATAGTAGCCGCCGTAACCGGAGCCAAAGACCAGCAGTATCAGTATAAGGAAGAGAATAAAGCTGCCATCAAAATACGGATAGACACCCCCGCCTCCGCATCCATAACTCATTTTTAAAAACCTCCTTTAAATTTTTTATTTAGCAGCATTATTATTGGTAGCCGCCGCCGTAGCCACCCGGTATTCACTACCGTAAACCGGCAAAATCAAATAATGAAATACCGTTTTTTTACAATTTATTCAACTGTCCGTTTAAGTTGTTACTTGCCGGAACATTTTCTTCCCGCCCTAACCAAAATGCACAACATACAACATTTCATAATATTATAAAGACTGATATTTTAAATGAAAGAGGCTTGGCGATGGAAACAAAAGTTGTAAAGGTAAGCAGTGACGCTCTGATGAATGCCTTTCTGGCAGTGCCCTATTTTATTTACGGAAAAAAAAATATACCTATCCCGGTTGAGAGGACAGCATCTTTTTTTAGCCGCTTTAATCCTGTATTTCAGCATCTCCGGCTGGCCTGCTTCGTAGCCCTTGAAGAGGGACGCCCTGTGGGGAGGGTGTGCGCTTCCGCTGACATGCTTAACCCCCGACCCGAAGAAGGTTTTTGGGGCTGTTTTGAGTGCCAGGACAATCCGGAAACAGCAAAGGCGCTGTTTGCTTCCGCGGCTAAGTGGCTAAAGGAACAGAATAAAACCGTAATGCTGGGTCCTGCCACCTTGAATTCCAATCAGATGGTGGGCCTGCTGATAGAAGGATTTGATCAAAGCCCCCTGAGGGAAATACCCTTCAATCCACCTTATTACCAGAGGCTGGTGGAAGAGTCCGGCTTTGATAAAAACCAGGACCTGGCATGTTACAGGTGGGATCTTTCGGCCTCCCCACCCCAGGAACTGCAAAGAGTGGAGCCGGTTCCCGGTCTGGTCTTACGCCCGGCCAACTACCGGAATATACCGGGGGAGGCACGTATCTTTCAGGAGTTTCACAATATGGCCATGAGCGAAAACTGGGGCTTTATACCTATTACCTTCGAGGATGCTCAAGGCGCCATGGAGGATCTTTCCCAGCGCGTACCCTCCGATCTAATCATAATTTGCCAGGTTTACGGCAAAACAGCCGGAATGCTCATCTCAATTCCATATGATAATTCGCTGCAGGGCTCCGGCAGATTTATCAGATTTGCCATCGGAGGTCTTTTGCCCCAGTTCAGGCAAAGGGGCCTACATGTGCTTTTAATGGAAGAGTTATTTAGACAGTGTAAAAGGTTGGGCTTCACCGGAGGCGAAGGCTCCCAGGTTTCTGAGAGCAATGTGCGGGTATTGAAAGCAGCGGTATTTCCGTCAATAGGCAGAGAAATAATCAGGGCTCACCGGGTTTACAGCAAATTACTGGACTAATTGAATTTACCGATTATATTAACCCATCTCAGGTTGGCTGTTCCCCCAGGCCAGCCTTTTTTGGCTTCCTACCTTTTACCTGCCATATTCTCACAGAAAGTGTTCTGATCGCCAATAATCTAAAAGCCAAGGCGCTTCAATTTTGTTCTTTACAATTTCTCGCTTTACTATTTTATTTTTGCAATTATTTCTACCTCTACAGCTGCATTCATCGGCAGTTCATTAACACCAACAGCCGCCCTGGCATGCCGCCCGGCCTCGCCGAAAACCCGGCTAAACAGCTCTGAGGCCCCGTTTATAACCTTGGGCTGGCTTACAAAACCCGGGGCGCTGTTTACAAAGCCGTTTACTTTAACTATCCTTTCAATATTGTCCAGGCTTCCAACCAGTTCCTTCACCGCGCTTAAACAGTTTATGGCGCATATTTTTGCGGCCTCATAACCCTGGGCTTCCGTAAGTTCGCTTCCCACCTTGCCTTTATACCTGAGTTCCCCGTCAACAATAGGTATTTGACCCGATGTGTATATATATTTGTCCGACAGAACGGCAGGAACGTATGCTGCCAGAGGCTTTGGAGCAACAGGCAGGGTTATGCCCATTTCCTTCAGTTTGTCTTCATACATAATTAATCATCTCCTTTCACCGAATAGACTATTATTGTATCCCTTTAGCAGATTTTTCAAAAGAAGTTTTGTTGATATAACCTGAAAAAGCTGCTGACAGGCTTGAGCCCATGGGCTCCTTGAGTTCTTTTATAGCAGAGGAGTACCCTCAATGAAAAGCCAGCCTGTTACAGCTGGCTTTTTACAGTGCTATGGTAACAATGTTCTGGCAAAACCGCTGCCACTATACTTGATACAGATTTTGATGCTGACTGCTGACTGCTGACAATGACCATTTCTTGGGTTAGGACGAATTTGTTTTATACAGGATTTTTGTTGTAGGCCGCAAAGCGGCAGAAGCCTTCCACAGGCATTCTGGCGGTCATTTCCAGGCTAACATCCAGTTTGAACTTCCTATAAATGGTCTGGTTGAAAGCCATACAGCCATACCTGCAGGGCAAATCATCAGCCGTTTTCTTACCACATTTTTCCTCCAGAGCGGCATAGGTTGCGCACTGGGACACCTCGAAAATTAAGGCCTCGTGATTGTTTTGCATTATCTTGAGTATTTCAATGGGTTGTGTGGCCAGGTAGCCTATCTCCAAAAAACGCTGCGGGATATGAGGAAAAACAAGTCTTTCTATTCTTTTGGCAACCGCCTTTAGGTTTTCATAGGTCCTGTCTGAATACTTTTCCCCCAAATCCAGGGTTCTCACTGCCCATTCCCGTCCGTAAGAACCATATACATCTTTGGCCAGTTCACCAGGGTCTATTCCTTCGGCCAGCCCTTCCGCAAAACTGTCGGCCACCGGCTCCACATCAAATTCCTTTGCCAATATACCGATCATTTCCAGGTTCAGATCATAGGACATCTGATCGCTCACTGCTCTACCTCCTCTGCAAACCGCACCTTAATGGCTCCACTGGGGCAGGCTTTGACGCACTCCATGCAGCCGGTGCATCTGTCAATGTGCTGGGGTTTTACCAGATAGGCGTTGGGCTCATTTATATTGGTCTCGACAAATTTGACGTTCTTGATAGTAACCAGTAAAAACACACTGTGGGGACATACTTCAAAACATTTTTTACAGGTCAGGGGCACTGTGCACTTTTCCCAGCTTACCTCCATTTTGGGAAAAGGACGGGCCTCGGCCAGGTCAAATACCATACTTACCACACCTCCTTTAATCCAGGCAGTATTTTACGTTCAACCATGGAGATGGCGCCAGCCGGGCATGTTGTCACGCAAACCCCGCAGCCGAAGCAGCGGTACTGGTCCAGATTGGCCAGTTCGGTGGTTACATTGTACCTGAAGGCGCTGAACTGGCACCTTGCCACACAGGTTCCGCAGCCGGTGCATTTGGTGTGGTCCAGGGCTGCTACGAATTCTCCTTTAATCAACTGGTTGATGCCATAATCAAGCCGGTAACGGATAGCCAGGCAGTCGGGGTAGTCGCACAGGCACAGCCCGCCTATGTAAGGGGTGCCATGGGTCATAAGGGAGGCCACCATTCCCTTGTTATGCCATTTGATCAGCCATTTTCTGGCCTCTTCCACAGTTACAAAATGTACCCCGCCCTTATATCGCTCGGGCCAGCGGTCCCATTTGAACATCCCGATACCCAGCCCCATACAGGTATATGAATCCTCGTTATCCTCCAGCCTGCCCCTGGTCATCTGGCGGCACACACAGCTCATCAGCGCGATGGGGGAGGAAAGCTCTATCATGGTCAAAGCATCCTCCAGGGTGACCACCTGTCCCAGGGTCATTTCCTGGGCCACCTTGGTGGCTATTTTTTGCAGTCTCGGGAACTCCTCAGGTCTAAGGCCCCGGGCCTCCACAGCCTCGGCGATAATCAGCCCGGCGGCTCCTTCAGGGTCCCGGTCCAGACCCAGGGGGCTTTTGCCCTTTTTAATCTTGTACATCTGGCGGGCATAGTTCATGGCGTTTTTATACCAAACCTTGCCCTGTCCATGTGTCATACAGTTTTGACACATACTCTCACCTCCATTTTTTTAACGCAACCTGAATCCAATAAGAGAACTGAGACTTTAGAATCTTCCCACAATACTTCAGCCAAAAAAATATTGTGAATAAGACGATAGAGATACGTATCATAGAACATTACTTAAGCATTATGCAATAATCATACCAATTCAGCCCTGTATAAAGAGCGACAGTTTTTTAACAGAGGACCTTTTAGCGTTTAATCTGTTCAGGTCTCGTTAAAAAACTAAACACCCAAGGTCAATCCAGGCCTGAAGTTCCTTGCACTAGTATTATACCGAAAAACCAACCTGCTTCACGGTTCTCAGGAATAAAAAACATAAAAAGTACAATTTCCCGACTCCTACAACATGTTACAATTACTGAAGGAATGCACTGCGGAAGACCCCGATTGGAATATGGTCCTTTGGGAAGACGTGGCACTGACGATTTACACCTCGGGCATCACCGGTAGGCCAAAGGGGCTATGCCTAATACGAACATAGTAATTAGTAACATGAGTATCAAGTTAAAACAGGAACCCCATCCACCAATTGGCGGTAAGTAATGGTGGTAGTTCCAAGACAAGCGTTCAGAAGCCTGTTGAACAACTGGCCCTTGAACCTTCTGCGATTAAACCGATAGCAAAACTCATTAAAGTATGCCTGTAAATGTTTTGAATCCAGTCCATGATAAGTCCCAACAATCAGAGCTTTGAGGTTTGAAATGGCGGTATGTAACCATTTTAAGTGATCAGGGTTTTCCTTCGGATTAAACTCTTTGCTGTATACTACATATCCTTCTTTTTCCAGGCAGGGATAACTCCTGTGTAAATCCGAAGAGATAACTGAACCTTGTTGAATCATTCCTTTTACAGTTTCAGCCAGGGTATTCGCTTTAAGGTTTTCAATTACGGTGGCTTTAATATATTGTGGACGGCCTTGCTTATCCATCG
>LADL02000379.1_pt1 | contig 13610 bp, 13 predicted proteins | sample 619721 | NCBI WGS metagenome assembly LADL02 (sample SAMN03397408, study PRJNA257561) | rock porewater metagenome | biome: terrestrial; feature: Opalinus Clay rock; material: porewater; isolation source: Opalinus Clay rock porewater BRC-3 borehole | place: Switzerland: Mt Terri URL, St-Ursanne ...
TTGTCGCGGAGTTCCCGGCGAGCCCGGTAGAGACGGGACTTAACGGTCCCGATGGAGATCTGAAGTATGTCAGCAATCTCCTGGTAAGTTCTACCTTGAGCATCGCGAAGCAGTATCACCAGGCGATGGTCATCAGAGAGGGTCCCGATCTGCTCCTGAATGGCCTCCTGCATCTCCACGCGGCTCACCAGTTCCTCAGGGTCCGGCGAGTAGCCGTCCTCAAACTGGCGCTGGTACTCGCCGTCCTCGCCAGTCAGGGACTCATCTATGGAAATATAGACGGGGCTCCGCTTTCTCTTGCGGAGGAAATCAAGGCACACGTTTGAGGCCACCCGATACAGCCAGGTGGAAAAGGACGAGTTACCCCGGAAACGATGCAGCGACTTAAAGACGCGCAAAAAGGCCTCCTGGGCCATGTCATAGGCGTCTTCGGGATTGCCGGTCATCCGCATCGCCAGGTTATATACTTTTTGTTCGTACCGGTCCATCAACTCATCAAAGGCGGAAGTCTCGCCTTCAAGGTAGCGATCGACCAGCACCTGATCGTCAACGGCCAAGGATACGGCCTCCTTTGTTGAACAAGCTGGTGGGGGCTCCCCTGGTATTGTCAAGTATTATTGCCAACAGGCACTCATATCTTATAGTGCAGGACTTACTGTTCATTATTCGTTTAGACAGGAGTTAAACCCTCTGTACTCCTGTTATACAGTGTAATCCGCTCACACATAATAAGCAAGACCGCTCAAAGGGGGATTTGCCTTGCAGAGAACGCCTTTTCGCACCGCAGTAACCATCGGCCTTGCCATCTGTGTAATAACCTCAATGGTCGCGGCTGGAACCGCCCCAGCTCAGGGTCAAGCCCCGAACTGGGCCAATCACAGCGGTGTCTTCATCGATATAAACCTGCCCGCCTACCGCCTGACGACCTATGATGACGGGCATCAGGCCGCCCGGTACCCCATAGGGATAGGAAGGGTCAACGGCCAGACGCCCCCAGGCGACTACTGGCTCGTCAAAAGGGTTACAGACCCAACCTTCTACCCCATTGATGGCGAACCCATGCCCCCAGGGCCCAACAACCCCCTGGGCGTTTGCTGGCTGGGCCTCAACATTTCCGGCTACGGCATCCACGGCACCAACCGGCCCGAGACCATTGGCACCGCCGTTACGGGAGGGTGCATTCGGCTTGTGAACCAGGAGGCCCTGGCCGTTTTTGAGCTTGTGATGAGCCAGCCCATTTGGAAGACCCGGGTTCGCATCCGCTATGACCTGGCCGATGTGGTCTGGGCCGGTGACCAGTATTGGCTGGAGGTGTATCCCGACATCTACCAGAAGGGCTTCGACGGTGTGCTGCCTCGAGTCCAATTCCTGATGAGGGAGGTGGGACTAAATCCCGACTACCTCTGGCATAACGTGGTTTCTCTTCTCGAGGGCGACCATGCCCCCGAGAGGGTTCTGCGTTTCCCTCTCGGAGTCCCTGTTGAGGTCAACGACAACATCCTGAATCCCCCTGCCCTGGCCTTCGCTTCAGGGGAACTGCTCGTACCCCTGCCAGAAGTACTGGATGCCCTGATTATCGACTTCAGAGCTATTGGCCGATCAACGGTGGCCATCTCGCTTCCACCGGGTCCAGCCTCCATGTTTGAGGAGCAGTCACAGGTAAGCATTGAAGGCTATAATTTCCACGACACCATCTATGTGTCCACCACCAAGCTACAGGAGGTTGTAGATGGAGCCCTGGTCTGCGACCTGGTCGACAACAAAGTGCTGGTGAGTTGGCCCCGGGCCTACGCCCACTACCGCAACAGCAAAAGCGAATTCATCACTTCTCGCCTGATAATAGTGAATGGAGAGCCCCTCATAGAACTGGAGTCGGCCCTTGGCTACCTGAGAGGTCGTGATCTGATAGACACCGATCCAGTAGTAGTACACCTTTCTGACGATAGGTCCCTGGTGGGACTGGGCCAGTTCACGGTCGGTGGGCAAAGGTTAGGTGATGATGTGTTTGTGGAGGCAGTACCCCTCTTTAGGGCATTTGGCTACACTGTGGTGTGGGCCAAGGGAACCAGGACCCTACATCTTTTTTGACTCCTGCTCCAATATCCATTCTTCGGAACTCATGTTCGTTTTGTCTCTTCCAGATAACATTCTAGAAGATCTAGTTGTCGAGTGGCGAAATCCAAATCCCCATGACCCTGAAGGGCTAAATCCAAGTTGCCGATTGTTGACATGAGTATTTGTGCAGTAAGGGTGAACTCAAAATCCTCTGAATCGGTGACAGGGTTAGTCTGCTCTAGAATATACCGATAGGTTGGCTCCTGAAATCCACCAAACAGTACCGGGTTGGCAATCATTGAAGCCAGATCCCAATAAGGGGGCATTAGGGATGCATCCTCAAAATCCATCCATAACCAGCCATCGGTACTCGGTAGCAAATTATGTGGATGGGCGTCTCCATGGGAGGGTACTAGAGACCCCTGTTGTATCATTCTAATCTGATCATCTACCCTGTGAAACTCCGTTACTATGGATTTCATCATGGGATTTGAGTGGTCTTCTAACCTCTCAGCAGACTGACACACCTTCTCCCATACTCCCAGTACAGGAAGCTCGTAAGGGAGGTCTTTCATTGCTGTAGAAAGGATATTTACCAAGTGAACAGCGTCACTAGGTGTAAGCAGCTGCGGGTTTGTAAATGTAATGTATCTCCAAAAGGTCATCCATAGGCCGCCACTACAGTGTGGTCCTGCATCGATTTCTTCGGTAGGCAATAACACGGGAACACCACTATTTTGAAGGTGCTTTGCTACCCGCATCTCTCGTGTAAGTAGTTGATCGGCCTCATGTGGATTTTCCCCTGAAATCACTGTGGCCACTCTTGCTACAATTGGATGAGGGGACAGATGAATGATTAGATTCCCTCCTTCACTAAGAATGATAGGTGCGATTTTGGAGAGCCCAGCTTTCTTCGCAGTCAATAACACTTGTGAGATGACCTCTTCGTTATTAGGCATTGTGACTTCCCCTTTGTCTGGAATCTTAGACTAATCTTACGACCATCCCAGCACAGCGGTTGAGGTATGTCTCAGCCTGCTATGAACCAGGTAGAAACTCACCTACATCTTCAGAAAGGCGCGAACCGCAGCGGCTGCAGCGATGGTACCTGCCGCCCGCCTTGAGACGGCGGGCCCGGTGATACTGCTGTCTACACTGGCGGCAGGTGTACCGGTAGCGATAGGGTCTGGCTGGCTCTCGCGCATAGCGCTCCACCTGGCCGCCGAGACGGCGAATGCGGTCCATCTCCCGTCTGAAATCCCTTCCGTGACCCGGTACAACAAAGTGGATCATCTCATGTAGTAGCGACAGCGGGATATCTTCCGGGCGGCGCTGGTGGTAGTGGGTGGAGAGGTTTATGATCCGTCGGGTGGGATAGCAGCTTCCAGCGCTACTGCTAAAGCGGTTGGACCACCGTATAGTAACATCACGGGCAGGAGGCATCCGATCAGGGCAGTCCTTAAAAAATCGCTGTCGAAAAGTCGTATAGAGTTTCAGGAGGTCCGCTTCATCAGGTAGCGGAACACGCTTGTCAGGGACCATGAATCAATCTCCTTGTAGGCACATCACTTGCCATCATCACTTCATTAACACTATCAACGATAGGGGCTTTCGGCAACTTGATAACACTGCCCTGCTGTGCTAAAATTGTACCTGCGATAAGAGAATACCGACAGTGAAAAAACAAAGAAATCTTTGCCGAAGTGATGGAACTGGCAGACATGAGGGTCTCAAAAACCCTTGAGGTTTACGCCTCGTGTGGGTTCAAATCCCACCTTCGGCACACATAAGAAAAACCCCGCTAATGCGGGGTTTTCGTATTTTGTTGTTACTATTCTGTACTGTCTTTTTCTACTGTTTTTTGACCCCTCTAGATCTTCCACTTCTCAAGCTGCTGGAATCGGGCGGTGAAGAACCTCAGTGTCGGAGGCTCGTATACCATCTCCAGACCCTTTATCTTCTGGCGCCCTTCATAGAGAGCGATGACGGAATCGGCCACAACATCCATGTGCCGGTCGGTGTAGACCCGGCGCGGTATCGTCAAGCGCACCATCTCCAGTTTCGGAAAGTAGTGCTCGCCGTTGTCCTTGCGTCCCGCCGAGACGATGCCCCGCTCCATGCCGCGAACGCCGGAGTCAACGTAGAGGGCTGCCGCCAGGGCCTGGGCTGGAAACTGCTCCTGGGAAATGTGATCAAGAAACTTCCTGGCATCCAGGAACACAGCGTGGCCACCAACAGGCCGCACGATGGGGACACCGGCATCAAGGAGCTGCCGTCCCAGGTACTGGACCTGCCCCACCCGGTGGGCGATGTAGTGGTCGTCTACCATCTCGTAGATGCCCCTGGCCATGGCCTCCATGTCGCGGCCGGCCATGCCGCCGTAGGAGGGCATCCCTTCAAAAACAACAACAAGCTGGGTGGCGCGCTGGTAGATGTCGGGATCGTTCACGGCCAGAAAGCCGCCGATGTTGACGAGGCAGTCTTTCTTGCCGCTCATGGTGCAGCCGTCGCCGTAGGACATCATCTCCTTGACGATGTCTCTCACCGGAGTATCGGCGTAACCCTCTTCCCGCTCCTTGATGAAGTAGGCGTTCTCCACCAGACGGGTAGCGTCAAACATCAGCCTGATGCCGTGCTCCCTGCAGACTGTGCTGACGGCCTTGATGTTGGCCATGGAGACGGGCTGGCCTCCAGCCATGTTGACGGTCACGGCAAGGCTCACATAGGGAATCCGGTCGGCGCCCACCTCATCGATGAGGGCCTCCAGTTTGCCGATGTCCACGTTGCCCTTGAAGGGGTGCTCCGCCGTGGGGTCATGGGCTTCGTCGATAATGACGTCGCGAAAGATGCCGCCCTGAAGCTCCTGGTGAACCCTGGTGGTGGTGAAATACATGTTGCCGGGGATGTAATCTCCCTCGTTAATCAGGATCCGCGACAGCAGGTGTTCGGCGCCGCGGCCCTGGTGGGTGGGGACAACATACTCAAACCCGTATATATCCTTGACGGCCTCCTCAAGGTTGAACCAGTTGCGGCTACCAGCATAGGCCTCATCGCCCAGCATGATGCCGGCCCACTGGTGGTCGCTCATGGCGGAGGTGCCGCTATCGGTGAGAAGGTCGATGTAAACGTCCTTTGAGTCCAGCAGGAAGGTGTTGTAGCCGGCCTTCTCAATGGCCTGCCAGCGCTGGTCCCGGGTTGTCATGGCAATGGGCTCTACGGCCTTGATCTTGTAGGGTGGCGCGGTGCGTCGTTGTTTTTCCTTTACCACTACTAATTCCTCCCGTCGGTGCAAGTAAATCCTCCCAAGGGCCCCCATGCCCCATCTATACTCTCTTAAACCTGGCGGTGAAGTGCCGCAGTACCGGCGGCTCGTACTCAAAGACAAGGCCCCCGATGCCATCCCGGCGTTGGTAGACTCTTTTCACGGTTTCAACGATGGCCTTCATGTGCCGGTTGGTGTAGACCCGGCGCGGAATGGTCAGGCGAACCATGTCCAGCTCTGGACAGATGTTCTCCCCTGTGCGCGGGTCGCGGCCCGACAAGACGGTACCGATCTCCACTCCCCTGACGCCGCCCTCGATGTAGAGCTCAATGGCGATGGCCTGCCCGGGGAACGTCTTCTGGGGCACGTGGGGCAGAAAGCGCCTGGCATCAAGGTACACGGCGTGGCCTCCCGGCGGCTTGATGATGGGAACCCCGGCATCATCCAGGAGTCCGGCAAGGTATCGGATCTGGCCGATCCTGTAGGCCAGATAGGCCTCGTCGGTGACCTCCTCCAGCCCGCGAGCCATGGCCTCAATGTCACGGCCAGCGAGACCGCCGTAGGTAGGAAAGCCCTCAAAGAGGACGCCCCAGACGGTGGCCTGCTGGTAGAGATCTTCGTCGCGAAGGGCGAGAAAGCCGCCAATGTTGACCAGGGCATCCTTCTTGCCGCTCATGGTGCAGCCGTCGGCGTAGGACATGATCTCGCGAACTATCTCATTAATATCTTTATCCTGATAACTATCTTCCCGTTCCTTGATGAAGAAGGCATTCTCCGCAAAGCGGCAGGCGTCAATGATGAACATGATGCCGTGTTTCTTGCAGATCTCGCTGACCCCGCGGATATTGGCCATGGAGACGGGCTGCCCGCCGCCGCTGTTGCAGGTAATGGTGACCATGGTCAGGGCAACCTGCTCCCCATTCTCCTTGAGGAAGTCGTCGAGAGCGGCAAGGTCCATGTCTCCCTTGAAGGGATGGTCTGCCTCCGGGTCGTAGGCCTCAGGGATGGGAAGATTGACAGCTATTCCCCCCCGATGCTCCACATGGGCCTTGGTTGTATCGAAATGCATGTTGTTGGGAACGTACTGGCCCTCGCTAAGAACCGTGGCAAAGAGCACATTCTCGGCGCCCCGCCCCTGGTGGGTGGGGATGACATATGGAAAGCCGAAGAGATCCTCCACAACCTCCTGGAGATGATAGAAGTTGCGACTACCGGCGTAGGCCTCGTCACCCAGCATGATCCCTGCCCACTGCCTGTCGCTCATGGCAGAGGTCCCGCTGTCCGTCAGGAGATCGATGAAGACGTCTTCAGAGCGCAGTGAAAAGAGGTTAAACCCCGCATCCTCAACCAATCGCTCTCGTTCTGCCCTTGTTGTCCGGCGAATGGGCTCAACCACCTTGATGCGAAAAGGTTCAGCCTCCAGCCAGTCGCCCTCTTCCCTGTTGTCGGTCTTGGGCATGTACACCCCTCCTGGTCTTAGAATACCCCTGGTGCCCACAATAAAAAGCCCCCCTAACCGAAGAGCATTTCTTTAGGTATATACGCATCTCCTGCATTCTGGTGATGATATCGCAAAAATGCTCGCAAATACTCCTGAATACTCACTCTTACTTAATATTTTAACTACCACTTAAAATTGGCTCCTGTTTTCAGTGGGGCTTCAGTAGTTAAATCCCACTACAACACCATCCCTCGATGGCCCTAGCGTATAATGGAACTAGCGGACGCTACTAACCTATTGCCTGGGGGATTGAAACGACAGTCAATTCTTGGGAAGGGGTGGGTGAGACGGGATGAGGAAACGGCGCTTTCGAAACCTGATCGACCAGCAGATAGCTGATGCAACGGACCGGGGGGATTTCGACAACCTGCCAGGTAAGGGAAAACCCCTTAACCTGGATGGAAAGGGCACCAGTTCCCCTGAATGGCTTGCAAACCGCATCCTGAAGAACGCCAACGCCCTTCCGGAATGGATTGAACTCCAAAGAAACATTGAAGAGGGCGAGAGACAGTACAGAAGCAGGAAGGTTGCCCTGCTGAACAGACTCCGGGAAGCCCAGACTCAGGCTCAGGCGGGTGAGCTTGACCAGGGCCAACTGGAGGCGTTGAAGTCCTGGTACGCCCGATCCAAGGTGGAGTTGGCTCAGGAACTGGAGGACCTTAATCAGACCATCCGGCGCTACAACTGGATTGTTCCCACCAGTGGACTGCAGAAGCCCCTCTGGAATAGGGACATGGAGATCAGAAACTGTGAGGAGGCGTTTCAATCAGTCTCAACAACTCTTCAACGGCATCTGTACTCCCTCGCACAGCGTCCCTGAATAGCCTAACCAGTCTGTCTTCCATAGTAAGACCTCCGCTTCCGGAGTGCTTCTCGCTTCATTGGGATAACGCGTTGTTGAGAATGGTACGGGATAGTCACGATGACCTTTTCCCGGAAGGAGGGCGCCAGAGCGCAGAGATCTCATCAGCCAGCCTATTGACGGACTGCTTTAGATCAGCAATCTCGCGGCTTGTATGAAGGAGTAGGTAGACTGCCAGGGCCATTGGAAAACCGTATTGCCCGACCCAGGTGAGAAAATCGCTCTCTTGCATGGTTAGAAGACCTCCTTTCAGTGAAATGCCCTCATGTACTAAGATGTTGCCAACGGTCCGTCTTACTAGTCCTGTTGGAACGCAGCCCAGGAGATTGCTGTGACCATGGGCGTGACTACCTACAGCTTGAACCTGCTACGCCGTGGTGTATTGTGGAGTAGTGTCGGGTGGCATATAATGGTTGTGGTTGCTGCTCTGGAACCCACGGGCGGCCAGATCTTGACCGCCCAGGGGTTCTGGTGACTATCTGGAAACAAACCTCTCATCTAGTTCGGCCAGAACTAACAGGGCCGCCGGGGAGAACCTGAACTGGTCCCCGTTAGCACCACCAGCCGTGGTGGCCTGATCGTAGAGGGTCAGGAAGGCAAAGGGGTTCCCCACACGCCTTACCATCTCTGCCGTTCCCAGCCTATTGCGGATTGTTCTGGCCATGTAGAACCCCACTGGGTGCCCACTCATTGGCAGGGCCTCATTGAGCAACTCCCCCGCTTTTTCGCTGTTGACAGCGCCTTTGCCGAGGTCAGCCAGTATCCCATCCATTGTCTTCAGGAACTCTGGAGCCCGTGCTACGGCCTCAGCATAACCACTGACAAAGGGATGACCGCCAGCCATGAGCTCTTCCTTGTCAATGAGGTCGGCAACCCCCTCGCCCTGGATCTGATCCAGTACCCGCAGCAGGTCACGCCATTCCCCTGATGCTCGCCGGTAGTCGACGGATAGTAGCTGGTTCCGGTAGTAGTGGTGGCACTCATGGGCAAGGAACAGGGGCAGGAAGTCGCTGAGGTTGATGGTGGCCAGGACATCAAGGACGATGGGGGAGTAGCCGCGGGCGTCGTTGGCAAAGATGACAAAGGAAACCAGGGGATACTCCTCAACACCGGACAGGGGAAGATACTCCAGGGCCCTCTTGATGGCGAAGTCCTGCAGGTATCCACTAGTGGCCAGTTCCTCTTGCTGGCGTCTGACCTTGGCGGGGTCTGCCGCCACCTGAAGGTAATGCCTCAAAAGGCCAAAGCGGTCCGACTCAAGGGCCGCTTCAAGCTGCTCCCTGAGGCTGGGCTTGAAGGCCAGCCTGAAACTGCGGATGAGGAAGTCCCTGCTAAACTCCGATTCCGTCAAGACGCCGTAGCCAGGGGTGGGTGCTCGCCTGTAGTCGACCGATAGTAGCTGGTTCCGGTAGTAGTGGTGGCACTCATGGGCAAGGAACAGGGGCAGGAAGTCGCTGAGGTTGATGGTGGCCAGGACATCAAGGACGATGGGGGAGTAGCCGCGGGCGTCGTTGGCAAAGATGACAAAGGAAACCAGGGGATACTCCTCAACACCGGACAGGGGAAGATACTCCAGGGCCCTCTTGATGGCGAAGTCCTGCAGGTATCCACTAGTGGCCAGTTCCTCTTGCTGGCGTCTGACCTTGGCGGGGTCTGCCGCCACCTGAAGGTAATGCCTCAAAAGGCCAAAGCGGTCCGACTCAAGGGCCCTCTTTAACTCCTCCGCCAGGCTCGGCTTGAAGGCCAGCCTGAAACTACGGATGAGGAAGTCCCTGCTAAACTCCGATTCCGTCAAGACGCCGTAGCCAGGGGTGGCGAAGAGGGCCTCCCAGTCAGCGGCAGAGGGCTCCTGGTCCCCCTGGAGGGTCTCAAAGACCGTCCACAACCTGTCCATTCCCGAAAAATCAAAACCGGTAGCCATCTAAAGAATCCTCCCATCTGCTGCGAGTATCCGGACCCCTAATCCCCTGAGTTGCTCATGAACCCCTCAATGACGGGCCTGTCCGGAGCGCTGATCTGCTCCGGAAGTCTCGCAATATCGAAGAAGCGAACCTCCAGGCCTTCAGCAGGGTCGGCCCGCATCTCGCCGCTGAAGTCCGATGTCAGATAGACAGCGGTGACATTGTGGACCTGGTCGCCGTTGGGGTAGACATGGAAAAACTGGGGGCCGGAGAAGACCCCGTAGAGGGACATCTCCCCAACCTCCAGCCCTGTCTCTTCATACGCCTCACGCCTGGCGGTCTCCTCCAGGGTCTCCCCCGGCTCCATGTAGCCGCCGGGAAGGCCCCAGGCGCCGGAGTCCCTTCGCCTCTGAAGCAGGATCTGCCGTCCTTCATCCCTGGTAATGATCACTGCCGCTCCCGGAAGAATCAGGGGCATTGACCCAACAATGCCCCATAGTGTCTTGATGTAACCCAAGTCCCTCAATCCTTTCCTGTCATGGGCCTACGCGAAAATCCGTCCAAGCTCTACCGACAACCCATCGAAGGTATAGGACTGGGCGCAATCTCCCTTTCGATAGGTGATACTCTTACTGATGTTCCTGTCTTCAAATAGGTAGACAGCCACCTCCCCGTTGAGTGGATTCACGATCCAGTACTCTCCAACACCACATGACATATAGAGATCCAGCTTCTTGACCAGGTCTTTATTGCGCGTCCATTCGGACAGGATCTCAACAACCAGGACGGGAACACCCTTGTAGCAGTCGTCTTCACCCAGTTTTTCCTCAAGATCGCAGATAACCATGACATCGGGCTGGACCACATTGGGGTCCCCTGCGTCCCTGCTCAGTGTGATGTCATAGGGGGCCACCATGGGCTTACACTCTCTTCCCTGAAGCCAACTATGGAACACTACCAACAGCTCCACCAGGGCAACCTGGTGTGCCGTTTTCGGTGAATCGAGGGCATATACCTCGCCGTCGATATACTCGTATCTATCCTCGTTGCCCCGGGTCAGTTCCCGAAACTCCTCAAAGGTAGCCTTCCTGCCGCCATAGGGGTACCTCGCCGCCTCTTCCCCTGTTACTACTGCCCCCACGCCTCTCTCCGCGCCAGCATCCTCAATTGCTGACAACCTGGCAATTACGAGACCGTTTCTGGTGATGATGATGTCCTCTTTCGCCGCCAGCATCAGGTACCTTCCGAAGTTGTTCTGCACTTCCGTTGAGTTAACGATCACTGCCCTCACCCCCTCATCATTAGCTAATATAGCTAACCTACCTACTGCCATGATATGCCTTCAGAGGGAGCTGTGTCAAATGGCAGGAGCGCGGCATGTAAGGCGTATTGACTGATGCCCGCCACTGATGTACCATAGTAAGGAATGGACTTAATATCCTTACTGAAGAGAGGTGTCAGGTATGACCAGCAAGTCAGTTTATGTGCTTAAGTCAGCCAGAGTCACTTCCAAGGGTCAGATTACGATTCCAGCAGTCGTTCGAGAAACCTTGGGTATTCAGTATGGTGACGAAGTGCTGTTTGTGAAGACCGAAGAAGGGATCTATGTTGAGAGATGGCCCAGTGATCTGGATCCCGATGAAGCCTACGGTGCCCTGGCCCGAACCGATCAGCCCGCGGTCGATATCGATAAGGCCCGAAGAGAATACCGGGCCGCCCGGGCCCAGCGCCACGCACCGGAAGATGATGGCGAGTGAAGGTACATTGGCTAGATACTAATGTTATCTTGCGCTATCTGCTGGCAGACCGTCGTCAGCATGGCCTCAAGGCGCGATCCTTGCTCAAAGAGGCTCAACAGGGCAGATGTACCCTGAAGGTCGCCCCTTTCATCGTGGCCGAATTGGTGTATGTCCTTGAGTCAAAGAGTTACTCGCGGACAGAGATCTTTGAAGGTCTCAAGGTGCTGGATGGCCTCAGAGGTATCGAGTTCACCAGTGGCAGAGAGGTCTTCGAGGCCCTGCTTGAGTATCGAGACAAGGGCGCAGACTTTGCTGATGCCCTGTTGATGGCCTTTGCTCGTTCCGCTGGTGAGGCAGTAGTAACCTTCAACGGTCGCCATTTCAAGCGCCTGGCTGGAGAGTGGACTGAGCCGCGTTGAGTTGTAGGACCAGTTACACCATCTCCTTGATGCGGCGCCAGACCTCCCTGATTTCCTGGGAGGCGGGGCCGTCGCTGTAATCCACAACGGGACGCCCCTCAACCATAGATTTGACCACATCCTTGTCAAAGGGCACCCGGCCAATAATCTCGATGCCCTGGTCCCGGCAGTAGTCCTCCACAGCGGTGGTGCCTTCAGAGTGGAGGTCGTGCTTGTTGATGATGACCTTCACTTCAACATTGAAGTGCTGGCAGAGCTCAACAACGCGGCCCATGTCATGAAGGGCTGAGCGGCTGGGCTCCGTAACAATCAGCGCCATCGAGGTCCCGGTCAGCGATGAGATTACCGGGCAGCCGATCCCCGGTGGGCCATCGGTGATAATCACCTCAACATTGTCGGCCTCCGACGCCAGTTCCCTCGCCTTCTGCCGGACCTGGGTCACCAGCCGCCCCGAGTTATCCTCACCAATGCCAAGGCGGGCGTGGACCAGGGTGCCGTAGGGGGTGTCTGAAATGAACCACTGCCCTGAGACCACCTCCCTCATCTCAATGGCGTCGGCGGGGCAGGCATGGAAACAGACCCCGCAGCCCTCACAGGACAGCCCATCGACCTGGTAGCCGCCATCGCTGGTATCCAGGACGGCATCAAAGCGGCACAGGTCCTGGCAGCGCCCACACAGGGCGCATTTCTCACTGTCAATGAAGGCCTGGCTTGAGGCCCTGAACTCGTGGCTCTCCCTTGTGTCGGGTTTCATGATGAGGCCCAGGTTGGCGGCGTCGACATCACAGTCAGCGAATACCGCTCCCTCAGCCAGCGACGCCAGGGACCCTACAATGGTGGTCTTGCCCGTGCCACCCTTGCCGCTGATTATGGTAATCTCCTTCACTGTCCCACCGCCTCCCTGATCTTTCCGTATAGCTCCTGGAACCGGCGGCGCCAGCCAGGGTCCTTCTCTGCTATGATCTCGCCCCTGGCGTAACCGGCGGCCAACTCCCGGTCAAAGGGGATCCGCATCAGCACCGGGAGCCCCTTCTCAGCGCAGAACCGCTCCACACTGTCGTCGCCAATGTCCGACCTGTTGATGACCACCCCGGCGGGCATGCCCAATTGCTCAACGACGCCGGCAGCCAGCTCCAGGTCGTGGAGGCCAAAGGGGGTTGGCTCGGTGACAAGGACCACGTAGTCACTGCCCTTGATGGACTCAATCACCGGGCAAGAGGTGCCTGGCGGGGCATCCACAATCGAGACCTGACCCTCGCCAGGGGCCGCAACCTCCCGCTTCAGGGCCTTTATCACCGGCGGGGCCATGGCCTCCCCTACATTGAGAAGGCCGTAGTGCACATCGATGTCGCCGGCGCGTCCCAGGCGGAGGCCGCCGATATCGCGGCTGACCTCAACCACGGCGCCTTCGGGGCAGAAGTGGGCGCAGGCCCCGCAGGCGTGACACATCTCTGGAAAGACCAGCACCGAGTCGCCGACAACGGCCAGGGCATTGAAGGCGCAAAGCTCCGCGCACTTGCCGCACCGGGTGCATCGGTCACTGTCGATCTCGGGATAGGTAGAGGTTACCGCCACCTCTTTGTGGATCTCAAGTTCACGGTCAAAGAAGAGATGGTCGTTGGGTTCCTCAACATCACAGTCCAGGAGTTGTACCTTGGCCTTGGCCTTGGCCTCTGCCTTAGCCGCAGCCGCTCCAGCGCCGGTTGTCTCCGCTGTTATCTCCGCTACCCCCTGGCCCTGGCCGATGGCAACGGCAAGGTTTGTGGCAACCGTGGTCTTACCGGTGCCGCCCTTGCCGCTGGCAATAGCAATGATCATCTCCGACCACTGCGCCGGCCGCCGCCTCGGCCTCCCTGTCCTGTGCCCTGTCT
>LADL02000944.1_pt1 | contig 13592 bp, 11 predicted proteins | sample 619721 | NCBI WGS metagenome assembly LADL02 (sample SAMN03397408, study PRJNA257561) | rock porewater metagenome | biome: terrestrial; feature: Opalinus Clay rock; material: porewater; isolation source: Opalinus Clay rock porewater BRC-3 borehole | place: Switzerland: Mt Terri URL, St-Ursanne ...
CCATCCGCGCAGCACCAGCACGCGCGCACTCGCCGCCACGCCGCCGATATGAGCGGCCGGGAGAAGATCGTTGACCCCCTCCCGCAACATCCGCGCGGCGACAAACTCCAGGAACGAGGGGCGCCTTCCGGCATCGCCCAGCATCATCAACGCGCCGGCGGAGCACCCCAGCGGCAGCAGATGGAACGCCGCAACCAGCAGCACGCCCGCGCCCTCATCGCGCATCAGCTGCCAGACAGCAGCGGCATTGTTTTTCAGAACAAGGAAAACCGCCGCCGTCAGGCCTGCGATGGCGATGAGGATCGCCCAGCGTTTCACGCCGCGCCCGCGCGCGCGTTCAGGAAGTGGAAGAACTCGACACCTTCGCGAAGACGGCGCTTCGTCATCTCCCAGCTTCCCGCCATCTCCAGAACGATGTCGGCGATTTTGCGCGGCCGGAAGTAGAACTTCTTGTAGAAGTCGGCGACCGCCTCGAAGATCTCCGCCTGGGACAGATGCGGGTAGCTCAAGGACGTGATCTGGAAGCCGTTGCCCTCGACGAGCGCCGCGCCCGTGTTGCTCAGCCATCCGTTCTCCTGCGCCTGCTTGTACAGGAACGTGCCGGGATATGGCGCGGCGATCGAGACCTGGATCGTGTGGGGATTGATCTCCTGCGCAAATTTCACCGTCTCGGCGATCGTCGCGCGGTCCTCGCCCGGCAGGCCCACTATGAAGGTTCCGTGGATCTTGATGCCGAGCTTGTGACAATCGGCCGTGAAGCGGCGCGCGACGTCGATCCGCATGCCCTTCTTGATGTTGTGCAGAATTTGCTGGTTTCCGGACTCATAGCCGACCAGCAACAGCCGAAGGCCGTTATCGCGCATCGCCTTGAGCGTGTCATAGTCCACATTGGCCTTGGCGTTGCACGACCAGGTCACGCCCATCTTGCCCAGGCGCTTTGCGATCTCGACGGCGCGCGGCGCATCGTCCGTGAACGTATCGTCGTCGAAGAAGAATTCCCTGATCTGCGGCATCAACTCACGCGCCCGGGCAATCTCTGCCGCGACGTTATCGGGAGAGCGGGTGCGATAGGCGTGGCCGGCAATGGTCTGAGGCCACAGGCAGAACGTGCAGCGGGATTTGCAGCCCCGGCCGGTGTAGAGCGACATGTAGGGGTGCTGGAGATAGCCGATAAAATAATCTTCCGGTACGAGGTCGCGCGCATAGATCTCGCTCACGAAGGGAAGCTCGTCCATGTCGTGAATGATCGCGCGATCCGCATTGTGCACAATCTCGTCGCCGCTGCGGTAGCTCAGTCCGGCGATGCCGGCAAGGTCCCTCCCCTGCGACACCTCCTTGATGGTGTGGTCGAATTCGCTGCGGCCGACGAAATCGACGGCTGGCGCATCGCGCAAGCTTTCCTCCGGCAGAACGGCCACATGCGCCCCGACGAAACCGATTCGTGTATTCGGGTTGCGGGCCTTGAAGGCCGCCGCGACTTTGGCATCCGATGCAAAGGAGGGGGTGCTGGTATGCATGACGACGAGGTCGTAATCGCTCGCAAGGGGGAGGATATCGTCAAGCGACAGCCCGCGCGCGGGCGCATCGACAAGGCGGCTGTCCGGCACCATCGCGGCCGGCTGGGCCAGCCATGTCGGGTACCAGAACGAGCGGACCTCGCGCGTCGCCTGATAGCGCGCCCCGGCACCTCCATCAAAACCTTCGTAGGAAGGCGGATTAAGAAACAGCGTCCTCATGGGCGCCCTCCTCCAGCGCGCGCGACAGTCTTCCGCGCCCGTCCACACGCGCGCGCCTCCCGCGCCATTCGACCGACTGGCCGAAATAGCTGCCAAGCCATACACCAAATGACAGAAAATCGCGCACCGGGACAAGCCACCTCGTCGCGCCCGACCGCCCAAGCCGGCGCGCCACTTGATCGTGAAGCATGATGCGCAAGCCGGTGGCGACGGCAATGACACCGGACCACAAGGCCACGCCTGCGCCGCCAAGTGCCAACAGCGCCGCGGCGATGAGCGACACCGAGATGGTGTGCTGCAGGCATGACAGAAAAAATGACAGCGGCTCAACGGCCCTGATCGTGCGCGCCCAGCGCAGCTCGTGGTCTAGCAAAGCCCTGAACGTGCGCTCTGTGACGGTCGTCACCACAGGGCGCGGGGCCATCGCGACCTGATAGCCGTTGCGGCTCGCCAGCAGGCCGAGCATGTAGTCGTCAGCCAGATAATCCTTCAGCGCGTGAAACCCGCCGAGCGATTCAACGACGTCACGCCGCACGGCGATGGTCGCGCCGAGGCAAAAATCCGACTTTCCGATCCAGCGCGCAACCAGGACAGACGGCAGGAACCAGTCATCGAGATAGAGTCCGGCAAGCGCGCAGACGGTCCCGCCATAGTACGGTTCCGCGTGATACAGCGCGGTCACGACCCCGACCCGCGGCTGGCCGAGCGGTGAGAGCACCTGACGCAGATAATCGGGAGCGACGCGGATATCGCTATCACTCAGTACCCACACCGGATGGCGCGCGTGGGGCGACATGTTAATTAGGTTGGAGACTTTCAGATTCGCACCGTGAACCCGCCCGTCGCACACGACGGCGACATCCGCGTCCGGGAACTCCCGGATCAACTGCGCGACAACGTCGAGCGCGGGATCATCCGCCCGGCGGGCCCCGAAAACGATTTGATAGTCCGGGTAGTCAAGCAGGAAGAAGCCGCGCAGGCTTTCGTAGAGGCCGGGCTCCTCTCCGCACAGCGGCTTGAGGATCGAGACCGGACCCGCCGCCAGGGCACGGTCATCGTCGCCCGCGCTCACGGGCCGCCGCACCGCGAGGATCGCCCCGGTGCAATATCCGATGGCCGCCAGGGCCGTCACCGCGCCGACGATCGCGAACAGCAAATTCATATCTGGCCGCGCCCCCTCCTCGCTTCGCCGCTACGGGCGCACCTGACGGCTGCCGTCCGCGCGTCATCCTACACGCAGCCAACGCTCGTCGCGAGCAACACAGATTGTGCGGCGGGCTTGGGCGTGCCACCTTAACGAGTGTTAACCATTTTTGCGTAATTTTGGTTGTACTTTGGCGACGTCCGCTTCTGCCAAGAACGGACACCCCCACCAATGCCTGACTTGGCCGCGTCGCAAGACGCGGCCTTTTTCTGTCACGGTCCTGATTCAGGCGCGCACCGATCATCATCGCGAAGTGCCTGCGTGGGAAATAGGGATGGTACCGCGCACCACTCTTTGCTATATGCGGCCCTTCGAGATGCTCATCTGACTCGCGCTACGTGATCCCCGGTAGCTCAGTGGTAGAGCAACCGGCTGTTAACCGGTTGGTCGCTGGTTCGAATCCGGCCCGGGGAGCCATTCTCATTCCGGCGCTTGCGCGAAGGTTGGGGCTTCTTTTTTTACTGAAATTACCCTCCAGACGATTTTTGCATCGCGGGACCGTCTGCGTTGCGCCTTGCTCCCACACCGAGCGAGCGCCCTACGGGACGTTCGCTCGGTCCGCACGCCGGGGCGCGCATGAGACCATAAAATCGCCCGCCAGCCTGTTGTCGAGAGAAGTGGTTGAGCATACATGTGCCGCATTAAATTGAGAGGCCGTCGTTTCTGCACCATCTACTGTATTTGAAAGAGATATGAGCAGCTTTAGCTCACGTTAATCGGGGGTATTCGTCCCATAATGCATTTTACAACCCAATCTTGCGCATCAGATGTGGCCGTATACACTTAATTTAGCCGCATTTACCTTATACAAATACGACCATCATCTTTGCCGACGGGCGACGACAGCTTCGGATTACTCAATGATCCGGCTGTTCGCGCCGGTGGACGAGCCGGTTGGCTGTGCCTCAAGTCCGCAAGGAACGGCGGCGCCACATCTCGGCGCGCCAGGATCAAGCTGAAAGGAGCATGGAAAATGCGCGGTATGACAATGAAGGCAATCCTCGCGAGCGGCGTTATCTCATTCCCGCTTTTTCTGGGTGCATGCTCCTCGACGCCGCCGGCGCCGCCGAGCGCCGGGGCACGGATGCTGGAACGGGGCGGTCAGATCGCCGAGCATGGCAAGGCGTGGGAGAGCGGCAACCAGGACGTCTTGCGCGGCCGGGATTTGATTGCCAAGAACGAGAAGCAGCTCTCCGCGGGAGAGAAGGAGCTCGCGCGCGCGCAGAAAGCAGTGCGGCGCGCCGAGGAAAAAATTGCAAAGAGCACGGCGGGCAAAGCGAAGGGTGAGCGGCTCGTGGCCTCCGGTACAGTCGAGATGCAGCAGGCCGAAGCCTCCTATGTGGCGCTGCGCGCCACCACCCCGGCGGTCAGCCCGGTCCAAAGATAGGGATCTGTCCGCGCCGCCGTCGGGAGACCGATCGTGCGGCCCGATTTCAACGCTTCAGGAGGCAAACAATGCGGAAAGCCGGGATGACTTCATCGTTCATTGAACGGCTCAAACATTGGGCGTTGCTTACGATTGCCGGTCTGATCATCGTGGTGGCGTTCCAGAACCAGCTCGCGGTCACGATCCGGGTACTCTTCTGGACGGTGGATGTCTCGCGCTTCGCGCTCGTCGTTGTCACGTTTGCTGCGGGCGCCCTGTGCGGCTGGTTGATCAAGAGCTTGCGGCACGAAAGCCACCCCGCCATTGCGCGAGATGCGGGCCATCACCCATCCACCCCGGCGGACCCGCCGCCCCGCGACGTCGATGGCATCTAGACGCGCCCGGGCCCGCAGCCATGCGCCTGACGTGCCGGTGCACGTGCTGCGCGCTAGAGCATCAACGCCCCTTCATGCCTCAGCAGCCACTGTTTGCGGTGCAACCCCCCGCCGTAGCCGGTCAGCGAACCGTTCGCGCCGATCACGCGGTGACACGGAACGACAACCCCGACCGGATTGGCCCCATTCGCAAGGCCGACGGCGCGCACCGCCTTCGGCATGCCAAGCCGCTCTGCCAGTCCGCCGTAACTCAGCGTCTCGCCGGCCTTGATGGTGCGCAAGGCCGCCCACACCGCACGCTGAAATTCCGTGCCGCCGGTTTCCACGCGAAGCGCGTCGATCGCGTCCAGCTCGCCTCCGAAGTAAGCCTCCAGTGCGGCACGGACCGGCGCCGCGAGGGGGCGGCGCGGGAGTTCGCGGAATTTCATGCCCACCCCGTAATGGAGACGAAGCAGTCGTTGCATGCGCTCTTCATGATCGCTCCAGTCGAGCGCGCGCAAGGCGTCCCGTCCGTCGGCGACGACGAACATCGTGCCAAGCGGTGTTTCGACCTCATCGAGAGAGAACGCGAGCGTTCCGCTGCCCGGGCTTGCCATCAGGCACCTCCCCGCGCTGGAGATTGGCACTGTGCGAAAGTTCGAGCCGCTGGCATGGCTCTGTTCCGGCCATGCCCGACCCCGTCAGGAGGACGGAGCCGTACACGACCGAACGATAATACCCCGACGCGTTACCGGTTCACATCCACTACGATGCGGCCACGAACCTTTCCGCCGAGAATCTCGGGCGCCGCGGCGAGGGCTTCGCTCAAGCCGATCTCCTTGGTCATGGATTCGAGCTTCGCGGGATCGAGATCCTTTGCCAGCCGGCTCCACGCCTCCAGCCGCAGTGCCATCGGCGCCATCACGCTGTCGACGCCGCCAAGGGTGATGCTGCGCAGGATGAAGGGATAAAGCGTGCCCGGCAGATCAACGCCCTGCGCAATGCCCGTCGACGCCACGATCCCGCCATAGCGCAGCGACGCGATGATATTGACCAGCGTATGGCTCCCCGCGGTATCAATCGCCGCCGTCCAGCGCTCCGCCAGCATCGGCGCGCACGGCTCCCCGATCGTCTTGCGGTCGATCAGGCTCGATGCGCCCAGCGCCTTGAGATAATCGGCTTCCTGCGGCCGTCCCGTTGACGCCACGACCTTGTAGCCCAGCTTCGCGAGGATCGAGATCGCGACACTGCCCACGCCGCCGCTCGCGCCAGTCACCAGAACTTCGCCGTCGCCGGGCTTCACGCCGTGCTGCTCAAGCCGCAGCACGCACAACATAGCGGTGTAGCCCGCGGTTCCGATCGCCATCGCCTGACGGCTCGTGAATGCGGACGGCAGCGGCACCAGCCACTCGCCGCGCACGCGCGCCTTCTGCGCAAGTCCGCCCCAATGCCGCTCGCCAAGCCCGTAGCCGTTCACCAGCACCTTGTCGCCGGGTTTCCACTTGCTGTTCTTGCTCTCTTCGACAACCCCGGCGAAATCGATCCCCGGCACCATCGGAAATTTCTTGATCAGCGGTACGACGCCGGTGATCAGCAACCCGTCCTTGTAGTTCACGGTCGAATATTCGACGCGAACCGTCACGTCGCCCTCCGGCAACTGGGATTCGTTGATGTCAGCGAGATGGGCGCTGTGCTTGCCGTTCTCCTGATCGATCAGAATGGCCTTGAACATAACTGTTTTCCTTTATCCGGCCCGGGAGAACCCCGGATGGGGTTGGAGGCGTCTGGAAACAACATGGCGCCGGGAGGTCTTCCCGCCCAGCGCCATTTTACCTTGAGGCTCGCGCGGTCCTAATACGCCTGCGATTCCCAGCGCAGGTACCCGCGGTCCGCGCAGCACGCGAGAAGATTGCGCGCACCAAACGCGGCGGCGGGCGACTGAAAGCCGGTCGCAAGCAGCTTGCCGGCAAGAATGCGGCGGCAGGCTTCGGCTGCATAGGCCGCGGTCTGAAGATAGCCGGAATTGCCGCGCGTGATCACCGACACGCCGTTGGTATTGCCCCAGCCGAGGCACGACTGCGTGAGGCGATTGACGTCGGGGTTTTCGCGCCCCGGCTCAACCTGTGTGATCGCAGCGCCCATTTCAAAGCACACCTTCTCCTGCTCGGCATCGGGCAGATGGCGGTATTTGGTCTCGAAATCCTCCAGCACCTTGATGACCGCGCTGAACATGACATCGCTCTTGAACGCCACAAGCGTCGAGCAGTTCGCGACGCGCGGATCGTTCTCGTACCACACCGCCTCGCCACCGCCGGACCACGGCAGGGCACGATAGATGCGATGGGAGTCAGGCGTCTTGACCGGATAGGCGGTCGCCATCGGCCACATCTCAAGCTTGCGGTTGTGGATGAAATACTGCGGCCGTGTGCACATCCGCAGGAACGACTGCGTGGAGGCCACGCTGGTGTTCGAATCCGGAAAATAGAGCATTTCCAGAGAATCGATTCCCGCAGTCTCGAGCGCGATCTCGGCGGTGATGAGACCGGCCACCCACATGTAGGAACATGCCGGGGCGAGAACCAAGCCCTTCGCGGCAAACTTCTTGCCGTAGGTCTCGCGCAGGTGACGCATCCAGTCCGCTTCACCCGTCGTATCGAGATAATGGCAGCCGGCTGCAAGCGCGGCCTGCACCACCGGCTCGCCGATCTGCATAAAGGGGCCGGTGACGTTGTAGACGATCTTCGCGCCGGTGAAGAGCTTGGTCAGCGACTCCACATCATGATTGGCCGCCTGGCAGGAATACTGCGCACCTTTCAGCTCGGGGATTTTATCCATCTGCTGTTCAAGGCGCTGCTGATTGCGGCCCGCCGCGAGAAAGGGAATTTTTTCTTCCGCGAGATGCCACGCGATCAGTTTGCCCGTGTACCCGCTGGCGCCATAGACGACGACTGGTGCTGTCATTTCATTTCTCTCCCGTGAGTTGAATTTTTGCTGGTCCCGATGCGTCGAAGAGCCTGGCGTCGCTGGCCGTCAGCCAGGAAACCAGGTGGCGATCCATCGGCTTTTCGGACGCCGTCTTTGGAATTTCCGGAACAATCTGCACGAAGGACGGCGACGCCGCCGTCCCCAGTTTGTTCCGGCAGTGGGAAAACACCGTACGCGGATCAAAGCTTTCGCGTTCCGGCACGATCGCCGCGACGACTTCTTTTTCGCCGGGCGTGTTGCCCGTGGTCGCCACGCCGTACACATGGACGTCGGCGACGCCATCGATCGCCGCGATCTCGGTCTCGATGTGACCGGGATCGATGAAGTCGCCGTTGCGGCGAATGGCCGTTCCCGCGCGGTGCGAGAAGTAAACCCAGCCGTGCTTGTCCTTGTAGCCGATGTCCCCTGAACGGAACCAGCCGCCGCGCGTCTTGGCCTCCGAAGCGGTCGGATTGGCAAAGTAGTGTACCGGCGGCGCCGAACCGTTTTCCGGGCGGAAACAGATTTCGCCGTGCTCGCCCGGCGCAACTTCGCGATCTTCCTCATCAAGTATGGCGCAGATCGAGCCGGCCGGCGCCTTGCCGATCGAACCGATCGGTCCCGCGCCCGGCGGATTGAGTGTGAGGCCGCCCTCGGCCGCGCCATAGAATTCGAACACCCGCAGGCCGAACCGCTCCTCGAAGGCGCGCCACATCGTGACGGGCATGCCCGCACTCAACACCATCCGCACCTTGTGCTTGCGATCATGCGGCGCGGGAGGTTCGGCAAAAATAGCCACCGTCATCCCGCCAAGCAGATTGAACACCGTGCATCCATAGTGCCCGACGATGTCCCACAGCTTCGACTTGGTGAAGCGGCGGCTGATGACCAGCGGCAGTCCCATCGCGAGCGAAATTCCCAGCGTGATGAGCTGCGCGTTTGCGTGGGTCAACGACAGGCCCGTGTACAGACGATCGTCGGGACGGATCTGGAGGACCGGCCCGAGCGAGGCGACCAGCGCGTAGCGGGCGTAAGGCGCAAGCATTGCCTTCGGATCGCCGGTCGTTCCGGACGTGTAGAGGAATTGCATCGGGCGCGCGAGGTCCGGGCCAGGATCAGGGGTGGCCTCCTTGCCGGCCGCAATCGCCGCCGGGAAAGTCTTGACGCGCGCATGGGCGACCTGTTCGACCGGCTCGTCGCCGAGCACCCAGATCCACTCAAGCGCTGTCAGTTGCGGCGCGACTTCGGCAAGCGCGGGAAGCGCGGCGCGGCTCACGACCGCGCCGCGGCATTTCGCGAAGCGCAGCATATAGGCAAGGCGATCCCCGCGTGTGCGCGGATCGATCGGCACGAACACGGTTCCGGCCAATTCAGAGCCGATCATCGCGTCGATGAATTCTGGATGATTGGCCATCAGCAGTGCAAAACTGTCCTGGCTCTTCATGCCCTCGCTGGCAAGCGCCGCCGCGACTTTCTTGCCGTTCTCAAGCAACTGGCGGTAGCTTCGCGTTTCCTCCAGAAACGTCCCGTCGGGCGCGGTCTCCACAAAGGTGAGCAACGTCTCGTCGGGCTTCGCCGCGATGCCGTCGCGCACCATCTCGACCGGGGTGCGCTGCTTGAGAGGCTTTCCGGGCTCGCTCATTTCGCCAGCACCGTCATCACAACGGTTGCCGCGTCGGTGCCCAGGAACCCGCCGCCGTTTTCAGCAACGCCGATGCGCGCACCCTGCACCTGACGATCCCCTGCCCGGCCGCGCAACTGCTCCGTAAGCTCAAAGATCTGCGCAAGGCCGGTGGCGCCCACCGGATGTCCCTTGCGCACCAGCCCGCCCGATGTGTTGACCGGCACGCGCCCGCCCAGCGACGTCGCGCCGCTATCGAGAAGCCGCGGGCCTTCGCCGGGCGCGCACAGCCCGAGCGCCTCGCAGCAGATCAGTTCGGCCGGTGTCGACGCATCGTGCAACTCGACGCAGCTGATGTCCTTCGGGTCGATCCCGGCCAGATCATAGGCCTTCGTCGCCGCGTAACGGGTGATGCTGGGCTCGCCCTTCGCCGGTTCGTAGGAGCTTGCGATAAACGAACTCAGGACCTGGATCGGCTCGGCAATGCCGTTCTCGCGCGCGAAGCGAGGCGAGACGATAATCGCCGCCGCCGCGCCGTCACCGATCGGCGAGCACATCGGGAGAGTCAGCGGCGCCGAGATCATCGGCGCCGCTAACACTTCTGCCTCTGTCAGGATGTCGCGGAACTGGGCACGCGGATTGCGGTTTCCGTGCACGGAGTTCTTTGCCGATACCCGTGCATAATGTCCCGCCGTCGCGCCGCTCATGGCGCTGTAGTCGCGTGCCATCCGCGCGTAAATGTCCATGAAGAGCGAGCGCTTGCGCTCGGCGCCGTCGTCGCCGGTTCCCGCCGTCTGCCCTTCATTGACGTAGGCGAGCAATTCATCGGCACGCTCGACGTCGATCGCGCCGGCAAAGACCGAAAAGCTCTTGGCCTTGTCGGGGTGGAACAGCTTCTCGACGCCGAATGCGAGCACGACGTCGTAGGCGCCCAGCGTGACCATCGTGGCGGCCTGCTGAAACGCGGTAGACGCTGTCGCGCAGGCATTTTCCACATTGACGACCGGGATGCGGCCGATATTGAGGCCGCGCAGGATCGCCTGCCCCGCGATCATGGTCTGGCCGGTGATGATCGGCGCGCCCGCGTTCCCGGCCCATGCGGCCTGGATCTGGTCGGAGCGCAGGCCGGAGTCCTCGATCGCCTGCGTGATCGCCTCGTGCGCCAGGCTCGAAAGGCCCCGGTCGAGGTGTTTGCCGAAACGTGTCATTCCAACGCCGGCAATGACTGCATTCTGTTTCATGGGTTCTCCTCGGCCGGCCGACCGGCGCACTTCTGTGAGGCCCGGACCGAGATGGTCCGGGCGTCATTGCAAGTTTACGTCAGGAGCGGATGCTCAGCGGTTGTGAAACCGCGTCTTGTCGGTGAGCAAGGCACCGCCCTTGAGAGCGATAATTTCATTGCACCCGTCCTCAATGAGCGAGGAGCGCGCATCGCGGAAGATTTTCTCGACCGGATACTCGCGCGTCAGACCATTGCCGCCAAACATCTGGATCGCATCGCTCGTCACTTCGAGCGCATGCTGCGTGGATGTGGTCTTGGCAAACATGGCGGCCTGGAGCGCCGGCATCGGGCTGCTCATGTTGTATGTGATGGCCCGCTTGGTGATCGCGCGCGAGATCTCGACCTTGCGTGCCATGTGGAACAGGCGCCGCTGAACGTCCTGGTGACGCACGATCGGCACGCCGCCCTGACGGCGCTCATGGGCGTACTCCCACGCCAGCTGATAGGCAGAGTTGGCGCAGCCGGCGAAGATCGCGCCCATCAGCGCATTGGCCTCGCTGTGGATGGCATAGACACCCTTGCGGAAATCCTCCGGCGCGACCAGCAGATGATCGATCGACACCGTCACGTCGTTGAAGAAGATTTCACCTTGCGGAAGCGCGCGCTGGCCCATCTTTTCGAGCGGCTTGCCGCGCGAAATTCCCGGTGAATCGAGGGGGAGAACAATCACCGCGCCGCGCGCCGGATCGAAGCCCGAGCTGGTCTCCGCCGCGCAATACAAAATTGCGAGCTGGGCGACCGGCCCGTTCGACACCCACGCCGACTTCTGGCCGTTGATGATGATCTTGCCGTCGGTGATTTTCGCGACGCAATTGGGGCGGTTGGGCTTGCCGGCCGCATGCGCGATGTTCTGGCCCGGATCGAGCGAGTCACTTCCCCGGTCGGGCTCGGTGATCGGCCAGCAGCCGATCAACGTTTCGGGATAGGTCTGGCCGATGAACGTGTTGCCGTACTTCACCGACATGTAATGGGGAAGCATGCCGGCGGCAGCCGAAATCGCAAGGCCCGCGTCGCCCCATCCCATCTCTTCGAAGAGGATGTGAAACACATGCGGAAGCTCCTCGGCCGACAGCGACCCGATGGTCGCCATGTCGAGGCCAAGGCCATTGAAAGCTTCACGGAACTCCCAGAAGCGCGAGCCCTTGTCGATAACCTGCTGGGCTGTGAGCCGATCGAGCTCCTGGCCGATCGGGCGCATCACCTTTTCGGCAAAGCTGTGCAGGGAGACCTGCAGCTCGGCCGCAATCCCCGGCAGCGGCGGCTCGGCGCCCATCTGGCCGAAGACGACATGCGGATCGGCGTCCCAGCTCTGGAACGGCAGCGGGCCGCCTTCAGACTCGGACGACGTGTTCGTCACAACTTGCTGATTCACGATTTCCTCCATTGGGCCGACCGGCTTACGCGGCTTTGGCTATGTCTTGTCGACATCAAACGTCTACCCATTTGGAAATGGAATGTCGTTATGTGCCATCTTTTTGACTTTAACCGCCACTCCAACTAGGGTGACGGGAAGGAATATTTCATGAAGCCCGAACTTCTCTCCGCCGTGCGTCTCCCCAATCAGAGCACCCGCCTGATGCGCGCCGTGCTGATCGAAGCGGGGATCGATCCCGCGCCGCTGCTGGAGGCGGCCGGGATCCCGCCGGAGGTAGCCGAGGACCCGCAGGGCGAAGTGAGCGGGCGCCAGGAACTCCATTTCCAGGAGCATTTTGCACAGGCCACCCGCGATCGTCCAGGGTTATGGTTTCAGACCGGATTGCGCTATCGCCTGATGACGTACGGGCCGCTCGGGCTGGCCGTCAATTCCGCTGGAACGATGCGTGACGGGCTCAAGGTTCTTGTGGCCTTCCAGGCCCTCACATATTCGCTGCTTCAGTATCACCTGCGCGAGGACGGATCCGAGCTGCTTGCACTCGAGGCCGACGACAGCGCGGTCGCGCCCGACCAACGCGAATTTTGCCAGGTGCGGGCGCTCGGATCGGTTTCGATGTTCCTGCGCGACATGCGCCAACCGTCCCCCGTCGAGCGGATCGAGACAACACTGGTGCCGCGCGACGACCGCATTGATTACGCAGGCATCCTCGGGGTTCCGGTGACCTTTGGCGCGTCCGCCTCGCGCTGGTGGTTTGCGAAGGGGACCGGGGACCTTCCCCTGCCGATGGCGAGTCCTCTCCTCGAGCAGAGCTATCAGCAGCTGTGCACGCGATTGATCGACGAGGCGAAGGTCAGCGACGACATCGTCAGCCGCCTTTACGCGCTGCTCGTTCGCGCCCATCGCGGATTTCCGAGCGCAGCACAGGCAGCCGAGCAGCTCGCTGTGTCCGAACGTACGCTCCATCGGCGCCTCGCCAAACAGGAACTCGGCTTCGGCAACGTGCTCGATCAGGTCCGCAAGGAACGCGCGCGCTATCTTCTCGATCGCTCCCATCTCTCGGTGGAAACCATCGCCGACATGCTCGGCTTCGCCGAGACCGCGAGTTTTTCGCGCGCGTTCAAACGCTGGACCGGCGCCTCGCCGATGAAATACCGCCAGCGCCCGCGATGAGTGCACCGACACTCGTGTGGTTCCGGCAGGACCTGCGCGTCCGCGACCAGCCCGCATTGTCGCGTGCGATCGCACGGGGCGCGCCCGTCGTCGCGCTCTATCTCCTCGACGATGACACGCCCGGCCCGTGGGCACCGGGAGGTGCGAGCCGGTGGTGGCTTCACCACAGCTTGCACAGCCTTGCGGCGGCGCTGGAGAAATTGAACATCCAGCTTCTCCTTGCACGTGGGCGCGCGCAAACCGTGATCCCGCAGCTCGTGCACCAACTCGGTGCTGAGGCGGTCTTCTGGACCCGTCAATATGAGCCCTATGCCATCGCCCGCGACACCGCGCTCAAGGCGGAGCTGACCGCGGAGGGTGTCCCGGTCGAAACCTTCAACGGCCAGTTGCTGAGCGAACCATGGGAAATGAAGTCGAAAAGCGGGGGCAGCTACGCCGTCTTTTCCGCCTTCTGGCGCACGCTGCGCACCGGCCCCGCGCCAGCCGCGCCAACCCCTGCG
>LADL02000007.1_pt1 | contig 13520 bp, 10 predicted proteins | sample 619721 | NCBI WGS metagenome assembly LADL02 (sample SAMN03397408, study PRJNA257561) | rock porewater metagenome | biome: terrestrial; feature: Opalinus Clay rock; material: porewater; isolation source: Opalinus Clay rock porewater BRC-3 borehole | place: Switzerland: Mt Terri URL, St-Ursanne ...
GTCGACGCCTTCTTCCGCAACATCGACTGGGAAGTGGTCGACCGGCGCTATGCCGCGGCTTTGCGCGGCGGCGGCTGAACCCGACCGCCGTGGCTTAACACCCACTGCTGCGCGACACCTGAGTTCGCGACCACAAAGGGGACAGGTCCGATGGGGAGATGCAACAATGACATCCGGCCCGAACATCGCTCTTCTTTGGCGTGGGCAAGCAGCCGAGTGGACGCATCGCTTTCATGAAGCCCGGCAGTGGCCGATAATGCAGGCCTTGCGGGCGCTCGGGGCGACCGCAAGGCCTGTACTGTACAGGGACGAGGCGGTTCGCGAGATTCGGGACGAGCTGCTGTCGTGCGACGCAGTGCTGGTCTGGGTGAATCCGTTGGACATTTCAGGCGACCGCTCGGTGCTCGACCCGATGCTGCGCGAAGTCGCGGCGTGCGGCGTTGTCGTCAGCGCGCATCCTGACGTGATCGCCAAAATCGGCGTCAAGGAAGTGCTCTACACAACGCGATCCATGGAATGGGGCAGCGATGTCGATCGATACGTGGACGCTGAAGGCCTTCGCGCTCGTTTCCCCGAACATCTTGCCGCAGGCCCGCGCGTGCTGAAGCCGAACTACGGCAACGGCGGCAGGAATGTATGGCGTGTCCAACTAGACGAAGCGGGAAACGCTCCGGCTTTGAAAACGTCGGTGAAAGTTCAAGAGGCCCGCCAAGGAAGCAAATCGGAGCGCATCAGCCTAGCCGAGTGCTTGGAAAGGTGGGTGCCGTTTCTAAACGACGGCGGCGTGCTGATCGATCAGGCTTATCAGCCGCAGTCGTCCGAGGGCATGGTCCGCTGCTACGTGTGCGGGCACCGAGTGGTTGGCTTTGGGCACAACCTGATCACTGCGCTGATGACGCCAACGGCCATTGATACAACGTCGTCAACCCCACAGCCGATGGGCCGCGCCATGTTCGGACCGGAGGTGACGCGCTTCGCAGCCTTACGGAAAGCGATGGAGGATCGCTGGATTCCAGAGATGCAAAGGTTGCTGTCGATCGCCGACCACGATCTTCCGCTTCTTTGGGACGCCGACTTCCTATTTCGCCCTGGTGAAGCCATCAGCGATGGCTCCTATGCGCTTTGCGAGATCAATGCTAGTTCGGTTGCACCATTTCCGCCAAGCGCCGTCCAGCCAGTCGCCGCAGCGGCAATCGGTCGCGCTCTTGCCATTCGTTTGACGAAGGAGACCTCCAATCCTCATTGATATGATTCAAGCAATTCAAGAGACGTGACATTGGTCGTATCAATCAGACAAGCCTAAGGGTGAGCGAGGCTGGGTGAAACCGGCTCAGGTGGCAGCGCGGAGATACTGGTAGAGGGTTTCGCGACTGATCCCCAGGTCACGGGCGATGACGGCCTTGCGCTCGCCGTCATCAACACGGCGGTGCAGCTCGGCGACCATTTCGTCGGAGAGGGAACGTTTCCGCCCGCGATAAGCACCGCGTTGTCTGGCGACCGCAATGCCTTCGCGCTGCCGCTCCCGGATCAGGGCGCGCTCGAATTCGGCGAACGCACCCATGACCGAGAGCATCAGGTTGGCCATCGGGGAATCCTCGCCCGAGAAGGCCAGGCTTTCCTTCACGAACTCGATCCGGACGCCTCTTTTGGTGAGGGACTGAACCAGTTTGCGCAGATCGTCGAGATTACGCGCCAATCGATCCATGCTGTGGACCACGACGGTGTCACCCTCGCGGGCGAAGGCGAGCATGGCATCGAGTTCGGGGCGGTTGATGTCCTTGCCCGATGCCTTGTCGGTGAAAATCCGGTCGAGCGACTGCCCGTCCAACTGGCGATCGACATTCTGATCGAATGTGCTCACCCGGACGTAACCGATCCTCTGGCCTTTCATCGCCGCCTCCGGTCAAAATGTCAGGTTGAATTCTATGACACGGCGGAACATGCGTCAATAAATGCTTGCCATAACCCTATCCTGACAGAAACCGCCGCTGCATCCTGACGTCCGGTTAGGCTATACTCCAGATTGACGCTAGCCTGTCGCTCTCGACTCGGGATGGAGGCAGGATGGCGCGGCGGCGATTATTGACCGGAGAAGAAAGGCGTCGCCTGTTCGATATCCCCCATGACGAAACCGCGATCGTCGGCCACTATACCCTTGCCGCCGAGGATCTCGAACTGGTCGGTCGCCGCTATCGCCCTGCCAACCGCCTCGGTCTGGCAACGCAGATCGCGCTTATGCGGCATCCCGGCTTCGGTTTGCAGCCCGACGTCGACGTCCCCGATGCGGTCCTTCACTATCTCGCCGCCCAGCTCTTCGTCGATGTTGATGCGTTCGCCGACTATGGCCAGCGCGCGCAAACACGTAACGATCATGCCGACATTGCGGCACGGCATCTGGGGCTACACCCTTTTCGGCGAGGGGATATACCGCTCGCGCTCGATCTCGCCGCAAGAGCTGCGGAGCGGACCGATCGGGGCGAACCTATTGTCCGCGCATTGATGGAGGGGCTGAAGCAGGAACGCTTCATTCTTCCATCGGCAGACACGCTCGAACGTGCGGGCCTCGCCGGCAGGGCACGCGCCCGCAAAGCCGCGGCGGCGCTCATTGTCGAAAGCCTGGGTCATGCCGAACTGGCGCGGATCGATGATCTGATCGTCAACAACAGCGACTTCGGCATGACGCCGCTGGCCTGGCTGCGCAATTTCGAGGAAGCGCCCACCACGGCGAACATCAACGGGCTGCTGGAACGGCTACGCTATGTGCGCGGAATCGGCATCGACCCGGCGATCGGCGCGAAAATCCCCGACTTCCGGTTCGCGCAGTTCATGCGCGAAGGTGGCGTTGCGCCGGCGTTCCTGCTCTCCGATTATAGCCTTAACAGGCGCCGCGCGACGCTGATCGCGGCGGTCATCGACCTCGATGCCAGGCTCGCCGATGGTGCGATCCAGATGTTCGACAGGCTTGTCGGAAGCCTGTTCACACGGGCGCGGCGCGGGCGGGAAAGGCGCTATCAGGACAGCATCCGCTCGGTCGGCGAACTTATGCGGCTGTTCGGCGCGACGATCGCCGCGCTGGGAGAGGCGGTCGAACATGGCGGTAATCCGCTCGAACTGATCGACGAAGCGGTAGGCTGGCACAGACTGGTCGCAGCCAAATCGCAGGTCGATGCGCTGGCCGAGCTGGCGGGCGAAGATGCGCTTGTCGCGGCGACTGGTCGCTATGCGACGCTGCGGCGGTTCAGCCCGGCTTTCCTCGATACATTCACGTTCAAGGCATCGGGGAGCGGATCGCAACTGGTCAAGGCCATCGAGGTCATCCGCGATACCAATGCCCGCAAGGCCCGCAGCCTGCCCGAGGGCGTTCCGCTCCCATTCGCCAACCGGCAGTGGAAGCGCCTCATCACCGAAGGTGGCCAGGTCGATCGCCGGCGATACGAGACGGCCATCATGGCCACGCTGCGCGATCGGTTGCGCGCCGGCGACATATGGGTCGAAGGAACCCGCAATTATCGCCGCTTCGACACCTATTTGCTGAGTCGACGCGATGCCGATAAGGTGGCCGACAGCCTGCCATTCCAGACCGATGCGGCCGCCTATCTGGAGGAGCGGGCAAGGACGCTCGACTGGCGGCTGCGCCGTTTCGCCAAGCAACTCAAGGCGAACAGGCTCGCGGGCGTGGCGCTCGAACGCGACCGGCTCAAGCTGCAACCCATGCCGGCGATCACTCCACCCGAGGCGGAGGCTCTCGATCGCAGGCTCGACGCCTTGCTTCCGCGCGTGCGGATCACCGAACTCCTGGTCGAGGTGGCCGAGCGCACCGGGTTCCTGAGCGCATTTCGCGATCTTCGGTCCGGCAAGGAGCATGACAACCCGCACGCGATCCTCGCCGCCATTCTCGCTGATGGATCGAATCTGGGTCTAGAGCGCATGGCCAACGCCAGCGACGGGGTGAGCTACGCCCAGCTTGCCTGGACCCACAACTGGTATTTGTCGCCCGAAAACTATCAGGCCGCGTTGGGGATGATCGTTGCCGCGCACCATGATCTTCCTTTCACGCGCCATTGGGGAGCCGGCACTAGTTCATCCTCCGATGGGCAGTTCTTCCGCTCGGGCCGCAACCGATCGGCGGCGGCCGACATCAATGCGAAATATGGCAGCGAGCCGGGCCTGAAGATCTACTCCCACCTGTCCGATCATTTTGCCTCGTTCGGATCGCGGATCATGTCGGCCACCGCCGGCGAGGCCCCCTACGTGCTGGATGGCCTGATGCTCGGCGCCGGCGCGCTACCGCTGCATGAGCATTACACTGATACCGGCGGCGCGACGGACCATGTCTTTGCCCTTTGCCATCTTCTCGGCTTCCGGTTCGTGCCCCGTCTGCGCGACATCGCCGACCGGAAACTCGGCTCGATCGCCGCGCCTTCGACCTACAAAGGCATCGAAAGCCTCATGGGCCGCACGATCAAGACGGCGGCGATCGAAGCCGATTGGGATGACATCGTCAGGATCGTCGCCTCCATTAAGGAAGGAGCCGTTGCGCCCTCCGCGATCCTGCGCAAGCTGGCCGCCTACAAGCGCCAGAACAGGCTGGATTTTGCGCTGGCCGAACTCGGCCGCATCGAGCGGACGCTATTTGCGCTCGACTGGCTTGAACAGCCCGACTTGCGTCGCGCCTGCCAGGCCGGCCTCAATAAAGGCGAAGCACGTCATACCCTTGCCGCCGCGATCTACACCAACCGACAGGGGCGGTTCACCGATCGCTCGATCGAGAATCAGGAATATCGGGCATCGGGCCTCAATCTGCTGATCGCGGCGATTTCTTACTGGAACACCGTCTATATGGACAGGGCCGCCCAGCATCTCCAATCATCCGGCGGCACCTTCGATGATGCGCTGCTTGCCCATCTCTCGCCGATGGGCTGGGTGCATATCAGTTTGACCGGCGACTATCTGTGGCAAAGGGCAAACCGGCTCTCCCCTGGCGAGTTCCGCACCCTCAACGATCCCATGGCCCGCCTCAAACTCGTGGCATAGCCAGTGTTCTCATTATGTCCGCCAAATCGTTGTCTGGCGCACAAACCTTGAGGTGACGCCAACCTGGGGCCTTTCGTGCGAGCGGCCCCTGGCTGCGCCGGCACGCTCGATCAGGCGATTCCCAATCATTGCTCGGTCGAGCAAAAGCTCATCGATGTCGTGAATGTTGATCTTCATGCGGCGTGACCAAGTGGACGCGCAATCGCCCGCCATCTGCCCCCCCCCCCCGGACGTAGACGAATACATCTTGAGGCCGCGCAGCATGACCACGACGGCGGCGCTGGCGGGATCATGACGCACGGGCGGCCTCCTGCTGCGCAGCGCGTCATAGCGCTCGACGTTCGCCTTGGGTTCACGCCGCAGGGTCAGGGCCTGCGGAGCGTCGATCTTCGGTGGCGTGCCGGCCTTGCCGTCGGTCAGCCGGTGCAGGATGTTGAGGACGTGGGTCTTGGTCGGCACGCCGGCTTCCAGCGCGAGCTCGACCGCGCAGAGGACGGCCTGTTCGTTGTGCTGGAGGACGAGGGCGAGGATCTCGACCATCTCCCGGTCGCCTCCCGGGCGCTTGAGCAGGGACGCCTGCAGCTGCCGGAAGGCATCGGGCATCTCCAGGAAGGGGGCTCCGTTGCGCAGGGCTCCCGGCTTGCGCTGGATCACCGCCAGGTAGTGACGCCAGTCATAGACCGTCCGCCCGGGCAGATGATGGGACCTCTCGATGATCCGCTCATGCTCGCACAGGACCCGGCCCTCGGCCGCCACGACGATCCGGTCCGGATAGACCCGCAGGCTGACCGGGCGGTTGACGATCAGAACATGGGTCAAATCTCAGTGGAAATTACGGCCTCTCCCGGGTCACTTCTCAGTGGCAATCAACAATCGACCACAGCGCTTCAGCCTGTGGCAAACTTTGTGCAGGCGCACAAAAATGCTTTCGAGCGTGCAACAGGAATGTCACACTACAAGTGCGAATCACACCGCTTCATCGAAGGAGGCGGAGCATATGGGGTAGCGGCATGATCAGGAAGACGCCTTGTTGCGGCGCAGTGCAACGGCGCTTTGTAGTGTTCGGCGATGCATAGGACGGCACGGGCCAAATCGGACGCGCTGATCGAAAAGATGATTGGTTGCGGGAAATCCCTCGCGCATTCCGAATGCGCCTTGTTCTATTGGTTCGACGATTCGGGTCGGATCGGGGATTGGGTTGCCTCCGGTTTGCCGCAAAGCTTTATGGACAGCTACCGGAACCTATATGAGGATATCGATCCTCTCAGCCCGCATGAAATGCTCAGGCAACGAACCACCGTGGCGCTTTTTCATGACATGATCATGACGAAGCAGCGAGTGGACGAACGCTGGCTCGGCCATCTGGCGCAGTCGAACATCGCTGACGAACTAGAGATGGTCTTCTGGAAGGATGACATGCCGGTGGCGGGATTGGGGTTGTTCCGAACCGGGGACGAGCCGAACTACACGTCCGACATGCTCGACTGGGAAGCGATCCGAAGCTTCTTTGAGCAATCGATCCATTCGCATCACAGTGTCAAGCAACGGGCGCTCGATCGCTTCCTGAAGCTGACCTGTAACTGTTCGGCGCGCGAAATGGATGTCATCATGATGATGCTGACCGGTGCTTCCAACTGCGAAATCGCGGAGGCTCTGCACATCGGTCTGGCCACCGTGAAGACCCATGTGCTGAGTATTTTCGACAAGTTGGGCGTCAGTTCGCGCAATGCCGTGATTTCGCTCGCGCATGACGTTTACTCTTCGTGAGGCGTCTTCCCCACAAGCCGGCAGGGGGCAATCGCAACGGTCCGAGTTGACCTTGCCGATCCGCCCTGCGTTCAACCAGGTTCGGCGAGCAGCGCGTATCGTTCCGGCTGCCGGGTCCGCATGGCAAGGGCGATGATACAACCCAGCATGAAGGCCGATATGATGAAGGCGACGATGCCGAGTGCTGCGAGTTGGGCATTGGTCCCGCCGATCAGGTCCGGCAGGTTGTCGACCGCGATATAGACGCAGAACATCAGGCCGATGAAACCAAGGCCAGGCGCCACAAGCGTGCGCCAGAGTCCGGCGTTCCCGCCTTCCCGTCGGAAGAACAGGATAACCGCCAGAGATGTCAGCGCGACGATACACATGTAGCCCAGGGTTCCTGCGGTCGCGCCCCAGGCATAGATCTGCATCGTCGGCGATAGACCGAGCGCGCCCAGACCAAACAGCGCGGCGAAGGAAGTGATCGACTGCGCCATTGACGATATGTGGGGGGATCCATGCCCCCGATGGACCGCCGAGATGGCCGGGTGCAGGATGCCGTTGCGCGACAGCACATGCTGATACCGCACGATGATGTTGTGAAGCGACAGGATGCACGCAAACAGGCTGGTTACGACGAGCACCTCCATGAGGTTCGTCGCGACATGGCCGAGAAAGGCACGGGAAAGATCGATATAGAGCGCCTCACCGCCGTTCGTTGCGGTCGTGCGGATGTCGTCGAAACCGATGCCCACCACTTCGCACCACATCGAAACCATGTAGAATTTGCCGACGATGATGACCGACAGAAAAGTCGCGCGGGGAATGGTGCGATCGGGATCGACCGCTTCCTCCCGATAAACCACGGTCGATTCGAAGCCGACGAAGCTATAGACCGCGAACAGGATGCCAAGGCCCGGCGAACCGGACAGGATGGTTTCCAGGCGAACAGGCACGCTCGTGATCATCCCCGCGGGGTTGGTGATGAAGATTGCGCCATTCAATACCAATACAATCGCGATCTCCATAATCAGGGCGACGCCGAGAAATTTCGAGCTCAATTCCAGATCGCGGTAGCCGAAGAACGCGACCAGGCCGACGACGGCGGCCGATAAGACCATCCAGTTGATGCTGATTCCGGTATGCTCCGCCAGAAAACTGGCCAGCGCCGCGCCGAGATAAGCCTCAAGACCGATCAGGATGCACGAATAGGACATCAGTGCCAAGGTCGCCGATCCCAAGCCCATGCACCGACCCATGCCCTTCTGGATATAGGCGTAGAATGCCCCGGCATTGGTGATGTAGGGCGACATCGCGACGAAGCCGACCGTAAAGACCAGCATGATGAGCGTTGCGATCCCGGCGTCGACCGGGGCGGCGGCGCCATTGCCCATGCCGATGATCAGCGGCGAACTGGCCACCATCACGGTAAGCGGCGCCGCGGTGGCTACCACCATCAGCACGATGGACGCGACGCCGAGATTGCCCTTGAGCTTCTTTTCGTCCGTTTCCCGATCCCGATATGTCACGCGCCAAACCCCCGAATATTCTCCCTTGATCCTCCTGCCCATTGTCTTATCCGGCAAAGCGGAGCGGTCATTACCGGACTTCGGCTCGCCTTATGGATTCGCGAACGCATGCCAATCGCCAGCGTCGTCGTGCACCGATGATTGTGCCAACCGACGCAGAAACGCACAGGTCGCTGTAACGGCCTTCGTGCGAATTTACGCAGCCACCACGCAGATTTGCGGAAAAGGTGCTGCGGCGCAGCGCTTGAGCTTCCGGTCAGATACGCAAGACGAAACATGTACCACCCCATGATGTGCAACGCGCCGCCGAATGCAAAAGGCGGGCGTCATCGTCGGGACGCGACCGATCGCGTCCGATTCAACATCTTGTTCCTGTGGTCCTGCGAGCGATCTTTTGTCGTCTTCTATCGATCCGCGCCTCGTCCCGGTAAGCTATCACGTGCTTCGGTGCCTGGGCCTGCTGAATAAGGCTTGATCGATTAGCCGCGCAACAATGCGCGATGCGCCAACTTTGAGCAATCATTCTTTGGGTGGAGGCGTGAACCGCTCATGTTCCTCCCGTTTCTAAATGCTGCTTGATCCACCGATAGGCTGATTGCACGGCGATTACCCGACCATAGGCTTGATAACGTTCCGACACACAAACGGAGTTAGCAATGTCACTCATCCATTTCCCTGCTGATGCGCCGATCGACGAAGTCGCAGGTTGCGTCAGGGAGAATGGCTATGCGATTGTCGATCGCCTTGCCAGTAACGAGACCATGGACCAAATCGAGCGCGATCTGGAGCCCTATACCCGTACCATCGGCTATGGCACCGATTCATTTCTCGGCAAGCTCACCAAGCGTACCGGTGGTCTGATCGCACGCTCTCCGAAGGTCCGGGAACTCATCATGGACGATCTCGTTCTCGGGACGACCGGTCAGATTCTGTCGCACACCACGACGTTTCAGTTGCACCTGACGCAGGTGGTCGAACTGCATCCAGGCTCGCCCGCGCAGAAAATCCATCAGGACGAACTGGTCTGGGACATGTACCCGTTTCCGCCGGAATATGACGTCCAGTGCAACACACTCTGGGCGATGACCGATTACACCGAAGAAATGGGCGCGACCCGCATCGTCCCCGGCAGCCAGCGACTGGGCCGCGGGGCCAAATTTACGATTGAGGACACCCTGCCGGCAGTCATGGATCGCGGTTCCGTGCTGATCTACACCGGTAAGATCTACCATGGTTCGGGCGAGAACAAGTCCGACAAGATCCGCAAGGCGCTTAACCTGACCTATAGTGTCGGCTGGGTCCGGCAGGAAGAAAACCAGTATCTTGCCTGCCCACAGGATCTTGCGCGCACCCTGCCCGACGACCTGCTCAAGCTGATGGGCTATCAATGTGGCTGCTTCGCGCTCGGCTATGTGCGTGACTTTGAAGACCCTCTCGCAATCCTCAAGGATACTGGCGACCGCACGATCGTGGGCTTTTCCGAGATCACGAACACCGCCGAAGGTGCGGAATTCCTGCTCGAGGGCATCGAAACCTTCAAAAACTGATTCATCAGGGAGCATGCGATGAAGTTCTGCCCCAAGCCTACCGACTATCTGGAAGATGACGTCTATGATGCGGTCGGCTTTTCTCCCGCGGTCCTCGACGGCGACACGCTGTATATTTCAGGTGTTGCGCCGCTTAAGGGTGGGCTGGAAACGCTCGACTTGGTCGGCATCGACATGCAGAGCCAGTTATCAGCGATCCTCGACGTTCTGGGCCGCATTCTTGCGGGCGAGGGCATGGCTGCAGCCAACATCCTCAGTTGGACCATGTATACGTCCGACATGGCCGCGCTGGACGCAGCCATCCCCGGGATTCTGCTGCCGTGGCTGGGCGGGCACAAACCCTCCTGCACGATCATAGGCTGCAGCCAGTTGTTCCATCCCGACCAGAAGCTCGAAATCTCCGTCATCGCCAAACGATGAGGCGGGATTTGCCGCGATTGCTCGGGCGCCCGCATAAAAGCCGGTGGTGGCCGCAGCGCCACCACCCGATGCTCGGATATTTCGGCGCATGACATCTGCCGCACACCGGCCAGCCTATGGGCTTAAAACGTGCACTCTCAATAACAAATGACTGTATCTGGGCAGCGTCAAAACAGTACGGCAGTTAGAATAAATAATAACTGGAGAGGAACGAGATAAAAATATAGAAAAAGGGGAAAATTTATGAGGGAAATAGCAAAAGGTGCAACGACGCTGGGCGGCAGTTTAGTCCTGGCGCTGAGCTTGGTGCACCCGGCATTCGCACAGGCAGGTGACGGTGACCAGATCGTCGTGACCGCGGCGAAGCGGACCGAGAACATGCAATCCGTTCCTATTTCCGTGTCCGCCATTGGTGGGGACATGCTGACCAAGGCGCGGATCACCAGCGTCGATAGCCTGGTGACGAAAGTGGCCAATCTTCAGCTTTCGGCGGTCGTCGGCGAAAATACGCCGATCTTCTCGCTGCGTGGCGTGTCGATGTCGGACTACAGCCTCAATCAGTCGAGCCCGGTCGCAACCTATTATGACGAGGTCTACAAAGGCAATTTCGCCTTCCTCGGCGTGGCCATGTACGATCTGGAACGGGTGGAGGTATTGCGCGGGCCGCAGGGCACGCTCTATGGCAAAAACACCACGGGTGGCGCGGTCAATATCATCAGCCGCGAAGCCAAGCTGGGCGAGACCAGCGGCTATCTGAACCTGACCTATGGCAATTATGACCGGGTGGAGGCGAACGGCGCCGTTAACCTGCCGCTTGGCGACAAGGCGGCGCTGCGCGTGGCCGGCACTTTCGCACGCGCGCATGGCTGGTTCGAGAATGTGGCCCCGGGCATGCCGGACCTCGCCAGCACCCGCGAATATGCGTTTCGCGGAACGCTCAGGGCAGAACCGACAGACGGGCTGACGTTCGTGCTGCGGGCATCGACCAGCTTCCAGAACCCGCAAAATTATGGCGTCTACGCCCAGCCCATCGCGATCAACCGCCCCGACCTTTCGACGCGCCAGATCGCGTCCGATGTCCCCGACCGGCGTCGCGCCCGCACCACATCGGTGGCGTGGACGATCAGCCTCGATCTGTCAGACAGTTTCGCGCTAACCAGCATTACCTCGTACGACAGCGGCAGTCTCTACTTCAAGGAGGACACCGACGGCACGGCGGCGAAGACGCTGGAAATCCCCTATTACGACAAGGCCAGCCAGTTTGCGCAGGATCTGAGGCTGACCAGTAACACCGGCGGCCCCTTCGATTTCATCCTCGGCGCCTATTTCAACCGGGAGAAAGTGTACAATCGCACCTCTTTCGAAATCGGCACCGATGTCGATGTCAATGGGGACGGCGTGGTCGATGCGCAGGATTGCGCGGATGGCCTGCCGGTCGCGTGCAAAACGCAGAACCAGTTCACCCAGATCAAGAAGAGCCTGGCGCTCTATTCCGATCTCAAATACAAGCTGAGCGACGCTGTTACGTTGCGCGGCGGCCTGCGCTATACCCATGATAGCGGAAGCCAGAACGACTTCATCTCGCAGGCCTTGGGCGTCGATGACAGTCTCGTGGCGACGCTGATCCCGCTCACCGACCTTCAGTTCAAGAAGAATAATATTTCGGGCAAGATCGGCATTGACTACAAGCTCGCCGACGGCAACCTCATCTATGCCAGCTACAGTCGTGGTTACCGTGCGCCCAGTTTCAACGCGCAGGCATTCTTCGATCCTTCCGAACTGTCCGTGGCCAAGGCTGAACAGGTCGCCTCCTATGAAGTCGGCGTGAAGACGCAGTTCTGGGATCGACGCATCACGCTCAATGCAGCCGGCTTCTACTATGACTACAAGAACCAGCAGTTCATCAATATCGACCCCGGTTCGGGCGCGCAGACGTTGCTCAACATCCCGAAATCGCGGATTTACGGCGGCGAAGCGGAACTCACCGTCCGGCCGCTGCCGATGCTGACATGGCGGGCGGGCATGGGGCTGCTTGCGACCCGCATCAGGGAAGGATCGCTCAGCGGGGTCAACGTCGCGGGCAACCGCCTGTCCAACGCGCCGACCCTGACGCTCAACAGCGGGATCGACTGGACGTTGGCGGAAGGCCGCCTCGGGGCCTTCTCGTTGCATCCCGAAGTGACCTACCAGTCCTCCCAATATTTTGAAGTGCTGAATATCTCACGCCTGCGCCAGAGCGGCTATGTCCTGATCAACGGTCATCTCGACTGGGAAAGCCCCAATGGCCGTCTGACGGCATCGTTATGGGCCAAGAACCTGACCAGTAAGGTCTATTTCACCTCCCGCGTTGATCTTCTGGCGGGATTTGGTTTGGACTATAATCACCTCGGCAACCCGCGTACCTACGGCATAACCTTGGGCGCGAAATTCTGAAAACCGGGGGAGGCGGCGCTGTCGTCTCCCCCTCAAGGCACGAAGCGAGCCCAGCCTGCAGGCGACATATGGGTGGCGACGGGTCACCAGCGAACCGCGCTTCGCGGGCGACGGTCATGCAGTCCGGCCAAGTGCGGCGGGCGGCGCGGGATCGAACTGCTCGCCTTCTGACGTCCGCCGCACCGGCTGGCGATCGCCGCCAACTTCACCGCGAGCCATGCCTGCTGCGATCATGGCGACTATCCTCCCAAAGCCTTTGACAATACCGCGAAGGTCAGCGTTTCCCTGGTCAAGGGAGCGTGGGCGGCGAGACTTGGCCTGCGCCACCTTGGGTGCTGTCCGTTGGTCAAGGACAACCCCGAACGCGGCAAGGGCAACAATGTCCTCAACGTCCAGGAGACCCGGTTCTGGGCCGTATTCCCACTTTCGACAGTGTGCCGACCAACGCGACGCCACAAGGGGAAGATGAACCCGGTTGAACGCAGGGCAGCGACAAATAAAGCAAGTCGAATTTCGACGATCGGCCCCTGATCGGAACGGGCGTCGCCCGCGCCAGGCCGTGACGGAGGGCATCGTGCAGAATCAGGAAAAGATGGCGCCTTCGTCGGATCTCTCAGCGATACTCGCGCAATGAAAATCATGTTCCATTCAATCGGCCCTGGGAATTGCGCATTTTCGCCGTCGCCGTGGCTGCGTGCCAAGCGGGCGAGTTCGCCTGGGCAGAGTTTCAGGAAGACCTGCTGAGATAACCCAGGGTCGAGTGACGCCGGGTCGGGTTGTAGAAGCATTCGACGTAGTCGAACACGTC
>LADL02001062.1_pt1 | contig 13483 bp, 11 predicted proteins | sample 619721 | NCBI WGS metagenome assembly LADL02 (sample SAMN03397408, study PRJNA257561) | rock porewater metagenome | biome: terrestrial; feature: Opalinus Clay rock; material: porewater; isolation source: Opalinus Clay rock porewater BRC-3 borehole | place: Switzerland: Mt Terri URL, St-Ursanne ...
TTTTATCTGATACTTTTCTTTTCTTTGCATTCACTTTATGCAAATTTTAAGACCTACATATTTATCTTTGGGAAGCAACCAAGGAAACAAGCTTGAGAATCTACAACAGGCTACGGATTTAATTGCAGAAAAAATAGGTGCGGTTGTGAGGATTTCCTCAGTATACAAAACGGAATCCTGGGGTTTTAAAAGTGACGATTTTTTAAATATATGCATTCAAATTTCCACAGGCTTAAATCCCGAAAATCTGCTAAAATTCATTCAAGAAATTGAACTTTTATTGGGCAGAAAAAGAACTTTTGAAATCAGTTATAAAGCACGAATTATTGATATTGATATATTGCTTTTTGATACGGAGATTATCCTTTCAAAAGAATTAATGGTGCCGCATAAAGAGATGCTGAACAGAAAATTTGTAATGGTTCCTTTGGCTGAAATTGCACCCAACTTAATACACCCCATCACAAAACAGCGCATACAAACTTGTTTGGAAAATTGCACCGACAACAGTTATATTGAAAAAACTTCTTTTACGATTAATCGCCCTGTTTCACTCGCCGAAAAATTTAATTATATCGCTATCGAAGGAAATATAGGTTCTGGTAAAACAACGCTTGCAACTATGATTGCCGAAGATTTTAATGCAAAAATTATATTGGAACGCTTTGCTGACAATCCGTTTTTGCCGAAATTTTATGAAGATAACGACCGTTATGCTTTTCCGTTGGAAATGAGTTTTTTAGCCGACAGATATTCTCAGCTTTCAGATGATTTGGCACAGTTTGATTTGTTTAAAAACTTTATTGTTTCGGATTATTACATTTTTAAGTCGCTTATTTTTGCACAAGTCACTTTGCAAAAAGACGAGTTTTATTTGTACCGAAAAATGTTCGATATTATGTACAAAGAAATTTCAAAACCTGACTTGTACATTTATCTTTATCAGGACACGCCTCAACTAATCAAAAACATTAAAAAAAGAGGCCGGGATTATGAACAAAATATTGCTCCGGAATATTTAGATAAAATTCACCAAGGCTATTCGAGTTTTATTAAAACCGAAGAAAATTTAAAAACCCTCATTATTGATGTTTCCCAAAAAGATTTTTTGAACAACCCTGAAGAATACATAGAAATTATAGCGCTTATAAAAAGTCAATAGGCAATTAGTTTTAAAAATTTGGTTTCAAGTTTAAAAAAACTAAACGATTAAACAAATTAACGATTCAACTTTTCAAGGTATAACTATTTCTTCAATTCCAGCTTTTCGGCAAAATAATCACAAAAATCAAGCATTGTTGCGCTCATTTTTTCGTCATTTGTTGCACGGAAAAAGGAAGTGGCCATAGAAACCAATGTTTCATGAAAAAATTGTTTCATTTCATCAATTGGCATATCTTTTGTCCATAAATCCATTCGAAGCGTTTCTTTTTTTTCGGGATTCCAAACGGAAATCATCAATGCTTTCGATTTCTCATTTTTAATTTCGCCGTCATCGGCTGTCCAGTTTATTGTTTCAGGCACTTTATTTTCGTCTAAACCTACAATAAATTCAATTTTTGATGTTTGTACTACTGCCATTATTTTTTTGGTTTATATTTCGATTTATTAAATATTTCTTCAGCATTTGTTTGTAAAAGTTGCTGCAAAGTTACATTATTGTTATTCATATAGGCTTTCACAATTTGCCAGCCTAGCCAAACCCCTATTCTTCCTGGGGATTCCTTATCAACATCGATATAGAATTTCGAAAATGGAGCTTCTGCCATAAAGCGATCAACCAATTTTGAATCGGTGCTGTAAAGGACCTTATTTTCTATAAAATATTTCCAAATTTGAGCTTCGTTGGCCGTTGCCCAATCATATTCGGCATCGCTATATCCTATTTTTTTTGCATCAGAAACAGCAGGCAAATAGCTGTCAATCATGTACATTCTTTTTCCGGCGCCAACAACCAAATCTAAAAACTGCCGGCCTTTATCAGCTGTAAAATAGCGATCGCTTATGGCTCTGGCCATATCAACAACCAATTGGGACTTTTCAAAATTTTGCGATAAATAAACCGGAAAATCATGATACACTTCGCTGTCTTTCCCCAAATACATATCCAATGAAACAAACAGCAAACTGTCTGCATAAACAATTTTGTTTTGATAATCCAAATTTGTGATTAGCGTAATTATTTTAGGAGTTTCAAAATTGGGATGGTAAAATTTTACATGTTTAAACAGGTCAATAATTTGCATTTTTTCATTTTCAAAATCCCCAAAAACTTCTTGTGATTTTTGGTATAATTCCCTTTCTTCTTTATCTTTTATCTTATTGAGCCAAATACTGTCGTTTTGTTCAGGAAACAAATATGGAAATTCATTTTTGATTATCGGAAGCGTTGTTTCATCGGCTTCATAGAATTTTTGCTCAAACCTGTTTACTGAAAGGGTTATGTCAACAGCCGAAACATCAACCTCCTTTGCCTTTTCTGTTTTGCAGGAAACCATTAAGAATAAAACAATCGCAGTAATTAAAAGTCTGTTCATTAATTTCTATATTTACACTTCTTTGTTTAAAATGTCAAAATTACTAAATTAAATTAAGTATGAACGCCGAAAAAGTTGTAGAATATATAGTGAGTTGGTTAAAAGACTATGCCGAAAAATCAAAAGTAAATGGTTTTGTTATTGGAATCTCTGGAGGTATCGATTCTGCAGTGACTTCAACATTGTGTGCTAAAACAGGGGTTCCTTTATTATGCCTTGAAATGCCTATACATCAAGCAGAAAATCAAATAACCCGAGCTTACAACCATATAGAATGGTTACAAAAAAACTTTAAAAAAATAACCGTACAACAAGTAAACTTAACTCTGGTATTTGACAGCCTGATTGCTGTTTTTCCTAAGGCTGAAAACGAAGAACAACTTTTAATGTCTTTGGCAAATACCCGTGCAAGGCTTAGGATGACCACTTTATACTATTTTGCGGGATTAAAAGGTTATTTGGTTGCGGGCACAGGAAATAAAGTGGAAGATTTTGGCATAGGTTTTTTTACGAAATATGGCGACGGAGGGGTAGATATAAGTCCGATTGCAGATTTAATGAAATCTGAAGTTTACGAAATAGCAAAATATTTAGGAATTAATGAAGATGTCATAAAAGCTGCTCCAACAGATGGTTTATGGGGTGATGATAAAACTGATGAAGATCAAATTGGCGCAAGTTATGACGAATTGGAATGGGCGATGAAACAAGTTGAGCTTGGCAAAAAAATTACCGATTTTGAAGGAAGGAAAAAAGAAGTCTTTTCCATTTATACAAAAAGAAACCGCGCAAATATGCACAAAATGTTGCCAATACCTATTTGTGAAATACCTAAAGAATTAAAATAGCAAACAGACAAGAAAAGTAGAAATTAGAGAGAAAATCATTGAGACAAAAGATTAAAAAATTTATTAAAAATCAACCCTATTTAGCCTGTTTTAGAAAATGAAATACTTAAAATTTACTTTCCTCTCTTTTTTAATTTTTGGTCTAATGCAATTTACTTCGTGCAGCAAAAAAGAGAAAATTGAAATCTCAAAAAAATCTTCAGTAGATTCTATCGATTTTTACATCCAAAAAATGAAAGACCCTGCTTTTGGCGACTCAATTTGTTTAACCTATGCAAATAAAGCCCTAAAACTTGCCAAAAAAACCACTCCAAATTCAAAAAACACAGATGAAATATTGAGTCATAAATCATATCTATTTGGAAATTTAAAACAACTTGACAGTGCAATTGCAAGTAGCAAGGAATTACTGCATATTTCCATTGCAAAAAACGACTCACTTGCTATAGGAAATAATTTTTCGAGATTGGCTTATTATTATAGCGTAAACTATAAAAAAGACAGTGCCTATCTTTTATACAATCTTTCTAAAGAAGTTCATATGAACTTAGGCAATAAATCAAAAGTCGGTGAAAATTTGGTGCAAATGGCCATCATTCAATCTGATTTTGGTGATTATTATGGCAGTGATGAGACTGCTATTCTTGCTTTAAAATATCTTGACAAGAACAATATTCAATACTTAACTTCAGTATATAATTGCATCGCTATCTCTGCAAGAAAACAAAATGACTATGCAGAAGCCATTTATTGGTATGATAAAGCCTATCGTATTTCAGAAAATGAAATCGAAAAAATTACCATTCTAAATAATAAAGCTAATGCTTTTAGATCTCTAAATGATTATAATAATTCCATTAAGATACTTAATGATTTGTTAATGAGCCCTTTATTAAATGATGTTCCGAAAACGAAAGCCCGAATACTGGATAATCTTGCTTTTACAAAATGGTTGGCCAACGAAAATGAAAATGTACTTAACGATTTGCTTTCCGCTTTAACTATTCGTTTAGATGAAAATGATTTATTTGGTTTAATCGCCAGTTATGCGCATCTATCGGATTATTACGAACAAAAAAATCAGAAAACAGCGCTTGAATATGCAACAAAAATGTACAATATCGCAACAAGCCAAAAGAGTCCGCAAGATCAACTTGAAGCTTTACAAAAACTAATCAACCTTGAAAATTCAAATAAATCAAAAGAATATTACACCCGTTATGTTAAAATTAGTGACAGCTTAAATACAGTTGAACAAAATGCGTTAAATAAATTTGCAAAACTTAAATACGACAGCAAAAAAAATCGCGATGAAAATCTGCAATTGAAAATGATAACGGCTGAAAAAGAATTAGAGTTAGAAAAAGAAAAAAACAGAAATATAATTACCGGTGTTTCCGGAAGCTCAATTGTTTTAGGATTGCTCATTTTTGGCTATTACAGAAAACAAAAACACAATCAGGAAAAATTGCAGGAGGTCTATAAAACAGAAACGCGCATTGCAAAAAAAATACACGATGAAGTTGCCAATGACGTATACAACATCATGAATAAAATACAATATACAACTGTTAACAATACGCAAATACTGGACGATTTAGATAAGGTATATTTACAAACCCGAAATATTTCACACGAAAATAACACCATTGAAACTGGAATTAATTTTGAAAAGTTTTTAAAAAACATGCTCTCCGGATATAACAATGAGCATTGCAAAATATTTATAAAAAACCTACGAGAATCAAAAATGCACCTCTTAGAAAAACACAAGCAAATAACCATTTACAGGGTTTTGCAAGAATTAATGGTGAATATGAAAAAACACAGCGAGGCCAATTTAGTCGTTATTTCATTTAGTGACGATAAAAATTATTGTACCATAAAATACTCAGATAATGGAATTGGCATCAATGAAGAAGAGTTAACTTTAAGAAATGGGCTCAAAAATGTGGAAAACCGTATAAAAGCCATAGACGGAACGGTTACTTTTGAAACAACTTTGAATAAAGGATTTAAGGTGTCAATTTTTTTTAAAAAATAACGCTAATGTTTCAAAAAGTTTTAATAGCTGAAGATATGGACTTTATTAACAGCGGCATAAGAGCTGAGCTAGCCAAATTAGAAATAAAAGAAATAGATTATACCCAATATTGTGATGAAGCATTGTTAAAATTAAAAAGTGCCCAATTAAATAATGCGCCTTTTGATTTATTAATTAGCGACTTATCTTTTAATAAAGACCATACAGAGCAAAAAATTAATTCAGGCGAAGAACTTATTAAAGCGGTTAGAAAAGAATTTCCCGATTTAAAAATTGTTGTATTCTCTGTTGAAGATAAAATATATAGAATTCAAACCTTATACACTGAAGATAAAATTAATGCTTATGTATGGAAAAGCAGAGATGGATTGAGAGAATTAAAAAAAGCATTACAAAAGATTTACAATTCCAATGAATTTTATATCTCTCCTCAAGTGGCAGGCGCTTTATCGAAAAATGAAGCAATAGAAATTGCCGAATATGATATTTTTTTGATCAATTGTCTTGCCGAAGGATACTCCCAAGAAGAAATTAGTACTGCCTTAAAAAATAAAAATTACACCCCAACAAGCATGAGCAGTATTGAAAAAAGATTAAAAATCTTAAAAGAAAACTTTAATGCAAATAACGTGGTTCATCTGGTTTCAATCTCAAAGGATTTAGGGCTTATCTAAAATATTTTTTTAAATAATTCAAACCTTACGGTTTCCCGTAAGGTTTTTTGTTTTTAGGGAAATATCTTTGGAAGACAGAATTATAAGAAATTTGAAATTTTGTTATTGTAAAAACTGATGATTTAAATGAGGGAAAATTGCTGAAACTCAAAGAAAACAAATCAATTATTTAATAAATTTTAAATCTTCACAATTTATACAATAAGCAAAACCTTACGGAAATCCGTAAGGTTTTTTATTTATCAATGAATAATTTTGAAAAACCCAATTTAAAACAAAAATCAATGCAAAAAATTCAGATTTTATTGTTAATTCTCCTGTTCTTTTTTATATCAAGTTGTTCAATTGCTTTGGTGGTTTCTGCTATGAGTTTAATTACAAAAAATGTACCGATTAAAAGCGATGCCAGCTACGTGATATCCGACAACTAAGCTTGCCAACTTTAATATATATTTGGGTTTATTACGCTACAATTTAAAAGTAACAACAGGCAATTTTGCGTGATTTGCCAAATCTTCTCCAATGCTTCCGTTAAATAAATGCGATAAACCTCTTCTTCCGCTTGTGTTTAATAAGATAACATCAGCATCTATCACTTTAGAGAAATTTAATATACCTGCTTCAACAGAAACATCGTTGTAGATGTTTAAGGTATAATCCCCCAAATCAAAATCGTTGATGAAGTTTCTTATTGCATCACTTGATTCTTTGGTGGTTTCGAAATTATGGATTGTATTTATTTTAAGCAAATGCAGTCGAGAATTAAAAAGCGACGCAAAATCCAATATTTTTTGAAATGCATTTCTGTGATCAATTTTAAAATTAGAAGCAAAAACTATATTGTCTATTTTAAACTTTTCAATATCCCTTTTAATAACGAGCACAGGAACATCCGAATTTCTGACAACTTTTTCAGTATTGGAGCCCACCAACATTTCTTCAAGCCCCGAAGTTCCTTTTGAGCCCATAACTATTAAATCTGCATTTTGCTTTTTGCTTTCGTCAATAATGCCATCATAAGCTTTATGAAACTGAACGGAATCCTGCACATCAATCCCTTCCAAAAAAGGTAATTTCTTAAATTCCTCAAACTTTTCGTGAGCTCTTTTCAAAAACAACAAGGCAGAGGGGGTATTGCTTGAAGAACCATAGCCTGCAGGGTCTATAATTCCTGTGGGAAGTTCAAGCATATGCAACAAAAATATTTTCGAATTTGTGAGTCTGGCAATATCAGACGCCACTTTTGCAGCATATTTTGCTTGTTCGGAAAAATCAATAGGAACTAGAATACTTCTCATAAAAAATTGTTGTATAGTTTATTATCCTAATGCTAAGTTAATAATTTTAAATTAAAAATAAACATGAATTTTTATCATTTAAAAAAATCTTAGTATATTTGCACGGAATTAGAACAGATAAAGGACTAGGAGGGGACATAAGTCCCCTCTTTTTATAGCATGATACAAAAAGAAAAAGTCATAAATTTGGTAAAAGAGGCTATCCAAGAAAACCCAGAGTTGTTTTTGATAGACCTGAAATTTTTGGCAGATAACAAGATTTCTGTTGAAGTTGATGGAGATCATGGTGTAACTTTAAAAGAATGCATTAGAATTAGCCGAGGAATTGAGCATAATTTAGACCGAGAAATAGAAGATTTTTCTCTTGAAGTTGCTTCACCCGACATTGCAAATCCTTTAAAAGTTAATCGACAGTATATAAAAAACATCAATAGGGTTTTAACCTTAAAGTTAAAAGACAATACCACTATTGAAGGCGTTCTTAAAAATGTTACTGACAATGAGATTGAGTTGGAGTGGAAAACCCGTGAACCAAAACCTTTAGGCAAAGGAAAAATTACGGTTATTAAAAATTCAACAATCCCTTTCAGCAATATTTTAGAGGCAAAAGTGAAAATAATATTTTAATTAAGAGAGTGCATGGAAAATTTAGCATTAATTGAGTCGTTTTCAGATTTCAAAGGAGATAAAAATATTGACAGGGTAACGCTTATGGCAATACTTGAAGAGGTTTTTAGAGCTGCTTTAAAAAGAAAATTCGGATCTGATGATAATTTTGATATTATTATAAATCCGGATAAAGGCGATTTGGAAATTTGGAGAAATCGCGTTGTGGTTGCTGATGGAATGTCAGAAGATGACAATGAAGAAATTGAACTTTCAGAAGCCCGAAAAATTGAACCGGATTTTGAAATTGGCGAAGACGTATCGGAAGAAGTAAAGTTAATCGATTTAGGAAGACGCGCTATTTTAGCTTTGCGTCAAAACCTGATTTCAAAAATACATGAACATGACAGCACAAACACTTTTAAACAGTTTAAAGCGTTAGAAGGAGATATTTACACTGCTGAAGTTCATCATATTCGTCACAATGCAATCATATTGCTGGATGACGACGGCAATGAAATTATTTTGCCAAAAAATGAACAAATTCGTTCAGATTACTTCAGAAAAGGAGATAACGTTCGCGGAATCATTAAATCTGTAGAATTACGCGGCAACAAACCCGTAATTATTTTATCAAGAACTGCCCCTGAATTTTTGGTGAAATTATTTGAACAAGAAATCCCAGAGGTTTTTGACGGATTGATCACCATTGAAGGCGTTGCAAGAATTCCAGGTGAAAAAGCAAAAGTAGCTGTAGATTCATACGATGACAGAATTGATCCGGTTGGCGCTTGTGTTGGGATGAAAGGTTCACGTATTCATGGAATTGTTCGTGAATTGGGGAATGAAAATATTGATGTGATCAATTACACAAAAAACACCCAACTTTACATTGCAAGAGCGTTGAGCCCTGCCAAAGTGGTTTCCATGAAAATTCATGAAGAAGAAGGCCGTGAAGATGGTAAAAAAGGAAGGGTTGATGTATATTTATTGCCTGAAGAAGTATCAAAAGCAATTGGAAAAAACGGTGTAAACATTCGTTTGGCTTCTCAATTAACTGGATATGAGCTTGATGTGCAAAGGGAAGGTGTTGAAGCAGAAGACGATGTTGAGTTGACAGAATTTTCTGATGAAATTGAAGCTTGGGTTATTCAGGAATTTAAAAATATTGGTTTAGACACTGCAAGAAGCGTCTTGGAAAAAGATATCAGTGAACTTGTGAGCAGAACCGATTTAGAAGAAGAAACCATTTTAGAGGTTCAAAGAATATTAAGAGAAGAATTTAAAGATTAATCTTTAATTATTCAACAAAAATTGGCAAAAACAAATTGGCAAAAATAAACATTGTATGGCTGAAGACAAAACATTAAGACTGAACAAAGTATTACGAGAATTGAATATCTCGTTAGATAGAGCTGTTGAGCATTTAGCAACTAAAGGTTTTGAAATTGAAGCAAGACCTACAACAAAAATATCTGATGAAGAATATGAAATCTTATTGGATGGTTTTCAGACCGACAGAAGTAAAAAAGCTGCTTCAAAAGAAGTAAGCGAAGAAAAAAGGAAAGAAAAAGAATCCTTAAGAATCGCTCACGAAGAGATGGTTGAGAAACATCGCCTTGAAGAAGAAGCCAAAAAAGTTGTGATAAAAGCCAAAGCTGAAAAATTAGAGATTAAAACGGTCGGCAAAATTGATATTGAGCCAAAAGAGGCGGAAATTGAGAAAAAACCTGCTGCAGTTGTTGAAGAAACGCCAAAAATTATTGTTGAGGAAAAACCCAAAGTGATTCTTGAACAACCAAAACCAGTTGAAGAAATTAAAGAAGAAGCGCCAAAAGTTGAAGTTGAAATCAAAGAAAAGCCGATTGAAAAACCAATAGAAACCCCAAAAGCTGAGGAACAAGAAGTAAAGGTTCATAAAAAGCCAATTCTAAAGAAAGCTGCACAACCAGTTGAAACTGAAAAGCAACAGCCTGAAATAATTGATGAGAAAACAGTGCTTACAGAAGTTGAAATCTTAGAATCCCAAACCATAGAAACGGTATATTCAAAATTAGAAGGACCAAAAATTATTGGCGACAAAATTGATTTAAAACAGTTTGAACGTCCTAAAAAGAAAAAACCTGAGCTTGCTGTTAAAAAAGAAGACAGCGACATAAATAAGAAAAAAAGAAGAAGGATCGTAAAAAAAATGCCTATTACACCAATAACAGGCATTAAAAAACAACCAATTCTTGCACAAAACAAAGGAGCAAATAAAGCACCATTGGTGCGTGGCAGAAAACCTTTGGTAAAAGAAGAGCCTACTGAAGCAGATGTACAAAAACAAATTAGAGAAACTTTAGAGAAACTTCAAGGTAAATCTAAAAAAGGAAAAGGCGCAAAACACAGAAGAGACAAAAGAGATATACACCGTATACAAACTGAAAGAGACTTTGAGCAACAAGAAGCTGAAAGTAAAATTCTAAAAGTATCGGAATTTGTGACGGTAAGTGAAATTGCCACTATGATGGATATTCCGGTTACCCAAGTTATTTCAGCCTGTATGTCGTTGGGATTAATGGTAACAATGAATCAACGTTTGGATGCGGAAACACTGAGTATTGTTGCCGACGAATTTGACTACAGCTTAGACTTTGTTGGAGCGGAAGTTGAAGAAGCCATTCACGAACAAGAAGATGATATTGAAGGTTTAAAACCAAGAGCACCAATTGTTACCGTAATGGGACACGTGGATCATGGAAAAACTTCCTTACTGGATTATATTCGTGAAGAAAATGTAATCGCAGGTGAATCCGGTGGAATTACGCAACACATTGGCGCTTATGGCGTAAATTTAAAAAACGGTCAAAAAATAGCATTTTTAGATACTCCTGGTCACGAAGCTTTTACGGCGATGCGTGCTCGTGGAGCTCAAGTTACGGATTTGGTAATTATTGTAATTGCAGCTGATGATGATGTGATGCCACAAACAAAAGAAGCCATCAGTCACGCGCAAGCAGCTGGTGTGCCAATAGTTTTTGCCATCAATAAAATTGACAAGCCAAACGCGAATCCTGAAAAAATTAAGGAACAACTTTCACAAATGAATTTGTTGGTTGAAGATTGGGGCGGAAAAATCCAGTCTCAGGAAATATCAGCCAAAACAGGTCAGAACGTTGAATTATTGCTTGAAAAAGTATTGCTTGAAGCCGAAATGTTAGATTTAAAAGCAAATCCAAACAAAAGAGCCGTTGGTACTGTAGTTGAAGCCTTATTAGATAAAGGCCGTGGCTATGTTTCTACAATATTGGTTCAAGACGGAACGTTGAAAATTGGTGATTATATGCTTGCCGGAAAACACAGCGGTAAAGTAAAAGCCATGTTTGATGAGCGTGGAAATACTATGAAAACTGCAGGACCTTCATCGCCGGTTTCAATACTTGGTTTGGATGGAGCGCCGCAAGCAGGAGACAAGTTCTATATTTTTGAAGATGAAAAAGAAGCAAAACAAATTGCCTCTAAACGTTCTCAATTACAACGTGAACAATCGGTAAGAACACAACGTCATATCACATTGGATGAAATTGGACGAAGAATTGCCTTAGGAGACTTTAAAGAATTAAACATTATTTTGAAAGGTGATGTGGATGGTTCCGTAGAAGCGCTGGCCGATTCCTTCCAAAAACTTTCAACCGGTGAAATTCAGGTAAATATTATTCATAGAGGCGTTGGTGCCATTACAGAATCTGACGTATTGCTGGCTTCTGCATCAGATGCCATCATTATTGGATTTAACGTAAGACCTTCAGGAAATGCAAGAACATTGGCAGACAATGAAGAAATAGATATCAGAACATATTCTATTATCTATGACGCCATCAACGATTTAAGTGATGCGATGGAAGGCATGTTGTCTCCTGAAATGAAAGAAGAAATCTTAGGTAATACTGAGATCAGGGAAGTCTTCAAAATTTCTAAAATCGGAACAATTGCCGGCTGTATGGTATTGAGCGGTAAAATTCAAAGAAATGCTAAAATTAGAGTCATTAGAGATGGTGTTGTAATTCATTCAGGCGATTTAAGCTCTTTAAAACGTTTTAAAGATGATGCAAAAGAAGTTTCAAAAGGCTATGATTGCGGACTTCAGATTAAAAACTTTAATGATATTGAAGTTGGTGATTTAATTGAAGCCTACCACGAAGTTGAAATTAAGAAAAAACTGAAAAGAAATTAATAAGTTTATCTTACTAAAATAAACGCTTTTTAAAAAAGCATAAAAAAAGCTAGCGATATCGCTAGCTTTTTTTGTTTGCCAACTGCCCGCAGGCAGCATCTATGTCTTTCCCCCTGCTTCTTCGCACATTCACAATAATATCGTTCATTTCCAGAATACTGATGTAATCAGAAATAACCTGTGGTTTTGCCTGTTGAAAATTAGGGTCGCCAATTGGGTTGTATTCAATTAAATTTACCTTACACGGCACATATTTACAAAATTTCACCAAGGCCATAATTGCTTCTTTGGTGTCATTAATTCCGTCCCAAACAACATATTCATAAGAAACCCTGTTATTTGTTTTTTCATACCAGTATTCCAGCGCTTCTTTTAAATCCTGCAAAGGAAAATCCTTGGTAAATGGCATAATTTTGTTGCGAACTTCATCAATTGCTGAATGCAAGGAAACCGCCAAATTAAATTTCACTTCATCATCCGCCAATTTTTTAATCATTTTTGGAATTCCGGAAGTGGAAACCGTGATGCGTTTTGGCGAAATTCCCAAACCTTCTTCTGAAGTAATTTTCTCAATCGCCTTTAAAACATTGTTATAATTCATCAATGGTTCACCCATTCCCATAAAAACGATATTCGACAATTTGTGGTTATAATACAACAAGCTTTCCTTGTTTATGGCAGCCACCTGATCATAAATTTCATCAGGATTTAAATTTCGCATCTTTTTTAATTGTGCCGTAGCGCAAAAACTGCAGTCTAAACTGCATCCAACCTGGCTGGATACACAAGCTGTGGTTCTGGATTCCGTCGGAATTAAAACCGATTCTACGATTAACCCGTCGTGTAAACGAACCGCATTTTTTACGGTTCCGTCGGAACTGCGTTGCATTAAATCTACTTCAATATGATTGATCACAAAATTATCCTCCAGCATTTGACGCGTTTCTTTTGAAATATTGGTCATATCTTCAAAAGAATGCGCACTTTTAACCCACAACCATTCATAAACCTGATTTCCCCTAAATTCCTTGTCGCCTTTTTCCACAAAAAATTCGCGCAATTGGGTTTTGGTTAAAGCACGAATGTCCTTTTTTTTAATCATTTTAAACAGGGTTTATAAAAAGATTCCCGCAAAAGGCGGGAATTTTATTATTAAAAAATAGTTTTTAATTATATAATTAGCATCGCATCGCCGTACGAGTAAAATTTATATTTTTCTTTAACGGCTTCTTCATAGGCTTCCATTAAGAAATCGTAACC
>LADL02002095.1_pt1 | contig 13172 bp, 8 predicted proteins | sample 619721 | NCBI WGS metagenome assembly LADL02 (sample SAMN03397408, study PRJNA257561) | rock porewater metagenome | biome: terrestrial; feature: Opalinus Clay rock; material: porewater; isolation source: Opalinus Clay rock porewater BRC-3 borehole | place: Switzerland: Mt Terri URL, St-Ursanne ...
AGATGCATGATGATCCTCTGGCGGGGCCCTTTATCCGTCTGAAATGATTCAACCAGGCGGTGGGTAATATATCGGGCGTTTACCTTCTTGTTGTATGTAACGTATTCGCGAATAAACATGATTTAATTTTACCAGAAACCCAGCAGAATGCAATATGTTTTAGCAAGTGCAGCTAAATATTAGGTCACTACTTTCGGGATTTTGAAATACGATTCAGTATTTTCATGACTTTCAGGCTTCAATGAGCTGATTTAAGGTCTTTTTTAGTCTTTTTTGCCGAAAGTTGGGCTAAAAAAAGGTCTTTACAATATAACCGTTATTCTGTTTATACCTTATAATTGTTATAGAATAAGTTAAAGGAGGGGTTTATTGCTGATGGAATATGATTCTTTGAGAGAAGCTGTTTTTAAATATCTATCCAGGGGATTTCACTGAGGAGAGTCCGTTCTCCTGGGTTTTGGAGAAATCACCGGTATCAACAACCCCTTGTTTCCCAGGATAATAACAGGCTTTTGCGGGGACTCTTCCGGGAGCGGAACCTTCTGTGGGGCGGTATACGGGTCTATGATGATCCTGGGCTTACTTACAGATCGGGAAAATCTTGATAACAAGCAGGCCCGGGCCCGGATAGCTGAAAAAACAGCTTTGTTTTTAAAACAATTCCAGTCCAGGTTTAATACCCTGCTATGCCGGGAGTTAACCGGCTTCGACCTGACAGATCCGGAACAGCTGAGACAGGCCAGGGCAACAGTCTTTAAAACACTTTGCCCCGGCTATATTGAAGGGGCGCTGCAAATTCTGACCAGGACAGTGGATAACTGAAAAGGAAAAAGCATCCCTTAAAATGAATAACTTTTTAATGGGTAGGTGGAGCGATTTGAGCCCGGTCTACATAACCTCGGTCTGCAACTGTGTCTAAGCTCGGTGGCCGACGGAATGCCGACTAATTGAGAGGTGAGAGGTGCGAAGTGGGATTCTTGCAGGAATTCTTTTCTCAATCTCACCTCTCACCTCTCATTTTTCCGGTACATTCCGCAGAAAGTGGATTAATCCTTGTGAAATATTATAGCAAACTCCGACAATGGAATATGACAGTTCATGGCTTTTGTTCATTGTCAATAGATAGTTTTCTAATGTAAAAATAGCAATATAAAATCCCCGCCAAAGATATTGGTACTAAATTAAGTAAAAATGCCCAACGATATCCTATTACAGCACCTATCCAGGCCCAAATAATGGCTCCCGCGCCTATCCCCAGGTCAAAGGCGGAATAAAAATTGCCCGTGGCCGCACCCCTTCTTTGTGGTAATACATCGCGTATAGCCATGGTTTGCAGCACTGGTATACAAAAACCCAGGCCAAGACCGTAAAAAACTCCTGCAATGATAATGTGGTTGATATTGTTGGATAAAGTAATAATGAAAACGCACAGTGCCAGCATGGCGGCTCCACCCAGCATAACAACCCTCTCGCCTTTTTTATTACACCACCCATCAGCCAAGGGGCGGGATATAATCATTGCCAGGGCATTAACAGTAAAGAATATGCCAATATTGGCGATCCCGTTCTGATTGGCAAACAACACAAGAATAGTAACCACGGCGCCAAACAACATGGCAATCAGCCCAACAATGATAGAAGCCGGTATTGCTTTAATTTCTACAAAATCTGACCAGGAAAGACCTTTATCTATAGTAGCCTTTTTAATGGTATTTCTTTCGTCAGTACCATATGTCGCGATAAATGACAAAATTAACGCCAATACCGCCAATGACGTGGACAGAAGAAACAATGGAAAAAAACCGTTTTTCTCGGCCATCCATAAGCCCACAGCCGGAGCAATAGCCATTGAGATAGATGAGGTTAATCCAAAATATCCTATGCCCTGGCCCAAACGCTTAGGAGGTAAAACGTCAACCGCTACAGTGCCAATAGCTGTGTGACTCAGGCTAAATGCAACACCATGTAAAAAACGCGCAAGAATGAGCAGCATTAATGTACTGGCCAGAATGTAACTCCCGCAAATTAATGCCGTCATTGCAACACCCAAAAAAAGTAAAACCTTGCGCCCAAATTTATCCAGAAGCATACCAACCACTGGCCTGAGAGCCATTGCGGTGATAGGAAAAACACCGATTACAAAACCTATAACTTTTTCGCTGCTTCCTATGGTACTCACATATAATGGCAAGGTCGGCATAATCGTATGAACATTGGCCAAAATCGCCAGATTTGACAGGCATACAAAAACAAAACTGCGCGTCCATATTGCTTCCCTGATAAGTACCCTTTCCCCGTTATCCACTTAATTCCATCACTTTCCATAAAATATGCTCTTAAACCCACTACTTGATTATTTCATCATCAATCAGATTATACCTTCACAGTGACTGTGGCAATCTACCATTTATTATAAGCCGCTGTTTATAAATTTAAATAAATCTTCGGAAGGAATTAGACTCATGAGGTAAAATTATATTGATCATATAAAAACATTCGGGAGTTGCTATGATTTTAAAGGATATGATGAGCCAGGAGGTTCCCTTACTTAAAAAGGGCAATACCATTGAAACGGCGGTGCGCCTTTTCAGGCATTCAAAAATTGACGTTTTGCCGGTGGTTGGGGAAGACATGCAGCTGGTGGGAGTTTTTACCCGAACCAACTTTCTTGACGCCCTCCTGCAAAAGGCATCCCTGGAAGATGCAATAGACCCCTTCCTCACAGTGCCCCCCCAATCGGTTTCCTGGGATATACCCTTCGATACACTCAAGGAAATGGTGAAGGCCAGCCCCATAGGAACCGCCCCGGTTCTGGACGAGGCGGGAAGATTATGTGGCATGTTCACCAAGACCAACATGGTGATAACCCTGCTTAAAAAGTCCGACCTGCTTAACGCCCAACTGAAAGCTATACTTGACGCCATGCACAATGCGGTGGTGGCCGTGGATAAAAGCAAGGCTGTCACAATGTTAAACAGCAGTGCCGAAAGAATACTCGGAATATCCGGGGAAAACTGCGTAGGCAAGCCCGTTGAGAATATTCTGCCGGGCATTGGACTGGACCAGGCCCTGTCCGGATCAATCAGGGTGGGTTACAAATACAGCCTCGGCAATACCGCCACCATTGTTAATATAATGCCCATAACCGGAACCGGGGTTATTGACGGTGCGGTCATTGTTTTACAGGACCTCACCGAATTTGAAAAGGTGGCCCGGGAGCTGGAAATAGTGAAGGAACTAAATCGGACCCTGGATACCGTTTTGAATATCATCAACGACGGAATAGTGGTGGTGGACAAAGATGGCATGGTGTCTCTGGTCAACCAGGTGATGGCCGACTTTTTAAAGATAACCATACAGGATCTGGTGGGAAAGCATGTAACGGATATATTGAAAAACAGCAGGCTGCACATCGTAGCCCATACCGGAATCCCTGAACTTAGCGAAATAATGAATGTCGGGGATGAGCAGCTTATTGTCTCGCGGCTGCCGGTGGTTAAAAACGGCAATACCGTAGGGGCGGTAGGTAAGGTCATCTTTCCCCGCCTGGCGGAAATCAGGGAACTGGCCAGAAAGCTTAATTCCCTCCAGAGTAAGCTGGCCTATTATGAAGAAGAGCTGAAAAAGGCGGCCCGGGAGGATTTTGATGTTAACGGCATAATCGCCTCCAGCCTATCCATGGAAAGGGTTAAGAGCGAGGCCAGGCAGGTGGCCAGGGGCAGTTCAACGGTGCTGGTCACAGGAGAATCCGGCACGGGTAAGGAATTAATTGCCCGCGCTATTCATGCCTACAGCGATCGTCGAAAGGGTCCCTTCATCATGGTCAACTGCGCGGCAATACCTGAAAACCTCCTAGAGAGCGAGCTTTTCGGCTATGCCCCGGGAGCCTTTACGGGGGCTGACCGCAGCGGCAAACCAGGCAGGTTTGAGTTGGCCGACCACGGTACAATTTTCCTTGATGAAATAGGTGATATGTCCCTGAACCTGCAGGCCAAGCTGCTGCGCTTTCTACAAGAGAGATCCTTCGAGAGGGTGGGTGGCACCAGGACAATTCACGTGGACGTTCGTATTGTTTCAGCTACCAACAAGGATCTTCGCAAAGCTATAAAGGAGGATAAATTCAGGGAAGATCTTTTTTACCGCCTTAATGTGATTAACCTCAGGATTCCTCCTCTGAGGGACCGCCCCGAGGATATAAAGCCCCTGATAGACCATATCATAGACAGATTGAACAGGATAATGCGCATAAGAATTGTTGGTTTATCGGCCGAGGCCATTGAAATTCTGAAAAAATACCACTGGCCGGGCAATGTCCGGGAACTAGAAAACGTTCTGGAAAGGGCGGTAAACTATGCCCGGGAAGGCGAAATACTGCCGCTGCACCTTCCCCCCTACATGTCAACGGTTGAGTTGGCCGTGGAGGGTGAAAAGCACGGGGAGGATACCTTAAGGCAAAGGGTTCTGCAGGCAGAGCGTGAGGCAATTATGAAGGCGCTGGAAAAAACCGGGGGAAATAAAACAAAGGCCGCCAAAATGCTGAACATGAGCCGTTCCATGCTATATCTCAAGCTTGAGAGCCTGGGGATAAATTGAAACACGGATTCTACCCCCACCCTTGAAAAAAGGAACCCCTATTTATTGAAACCACCCGGCCTGCCACCAGCTTTCGGAGGTTCTTTTTTGTTGACTTATAAATACATACAACGCATGATCAATTCCGGAAAGGAGTGTTTTCATGAATGATAACCCCTACACCTTTGATGCTTTCTTAGAAAAGAGAATGAGTTATGATTTTTACCGGGATGATCCATTTCTTCAGAGGACATTGAAAAAGCATGCAGCTTCCGAATGGGACAGCCTACATTCAAAAATGCTGGAATTTTCGCCAAAGGTGTCCTTCAGGTGGAGGGATATGGCCGATAAAATAGCAAGGCCGGAAGCCCGTCCTTACATACTGCATTATGATGCACATAACCACCGGGTTGACAGGATTGTTCGCCCGCTGGAAACCGTTGCCATGGAAAATGAGGTCTTTTCTTTAGGCCTGTTTTCCAGGCACATAACACCCTGGGAGCAATTTACCAAGCGCTTTCTGCTTTACCAGCTCGGTGAGGCCGGTGTAACCTGCCCCATTACCTGCACCGATGGATTGATAGCACTTATTGAACACTATCCGGACCATGGTGTGCCCGAACTGGATAGAATACTGGCGCACTGCAAGGAAGGAATAGAAGGTGACTTCGCTATCGGGGCTCAGTTTATGTCTGAAATTCAGGGGGGTTCGGACATACCCGCCAACCTTCTGGAGGCCGTGCCCGATGGCGGAAACTATAGAATCTACGGAAATAAATTTTTCTGCTCAGCCATGCAGGCCGACTACGCGGTGGTAACCGCCAGGGTTGTCGGCAGCCAAAAGGTGGGCACCTTTGTGGTGCCGTCCTGGCTGCCGGGCAATAAGGACCGTGAGTGCCGAAACGGTTGCGTTATAAACCGCCTCAAATGGAAAATGGGAACATCCGAGCTCCCTACGGCTGAGGTCGACTTTAACGGGGCCGTTGCCTACGCCATAGGGCCTGTTGACCGAGGGGTCGCCAGTGCTGTCGGTATCGTCCTGACACTGTCTCGCATCGCCGTGGGAGTTTCCAGCGGGGCCACTATGCTGCGGGCTGCCAGGGAGGCTTTAATGTACTCCCGGTTCCGTGACGCTTTCGGCATGAAGATAGACCAGTTTCCAATGGCTGCCCGCCAGGTAAGGAATCTGGTGGAAACCGCCCAAAGGACAACCGCCGGGGCATTCAGGCTATTCGATCTTTTTATCCGCCTGGGGAGTAAGCTGCAGCCCGGCCTTGCCTCGGGCGATCCTCTGGAAACACGCAAGCAGCGTTTCAATCTGAGGGAACTGATACTGATGCAAAAGGTGACCACCGCCTATGAGACAGTTGACGTGATTAGACTGGCCATGAGTATTTTCGGCGGACATGGTGTGATGGAGGATTTCTCCTCCCTGCCGAGACTTTTCCGTGACGCCACGGTTAATGAATTGTGGGAGGGACCCCGCAATGTGCTTTTAACCCAGATTTACAGGGATTTGCAGAGGGCTTCGGAATGGTACGGCCCGTCGGAGTTTATTGCCAATATACTTGAGGGATCGCCAAAAGAGCTGGTGGATCATTTTTCTTCCACCTTGAAAAAGCTGCTGTCCCGGCCTATGTCTGGGCTGGATGAAGAGGTTATGAGGATGGCCGGGGAATGGGAGGAATTCTGTGATTCCCTGTTCCGGACTTACCAGAAACAGGCGCTGGCAGAGGTGGGTGAGGCGCCAATAATAAATGAGTAATATATTGAACCCTGCAGTATGCCCCCCCTTACGAGTTATCAAAAGAAATTATCAAAAAAATGGCTCAAGGTTTTAGCCTTGAGCCTGTCTTATATCAGTATTTAATGGCCGTACCGTGTTTTTCCCTGAGCTTTGTTTTCAGTACCTTGCCGGCCGCGTTCCGGGGCAGGGCCTCGATGAATTCCACCGACTGCGGCTTCTTGTAGCCGGCAAGGTTGACAGCGCAGAAGTTTTTCACTTCCGCCTCGGTCAGTGTTTGCCCGGGCTTCGTCACCACCACGGCGTGTACCGCCTCACCCCATTTTTCGCTGGAAATGCCGATCACAGCTGCCTCCAGTATATTCTCATGCCGGTACAGCACCTCTTCCACCTCGGCGGGATATACATTCTCACCCCCGCTGATGACCATGTCCTTCTTGCGGTCCACAACATAAACAAATCCTTCCTCATCTATACGCACCAGGTCGCCGCTGTGGAACCACCCGTCCACAATGGATTCCCGGGTAGCCCCGGGGTTTCTATAATACTCCAGCATCATGCCGGGGCCGCGGTAGATAATCTCTCCCACCTCGCCCACCGGAACATCGTTGCCTTCGCTATCCACTGCTCTGACCTCAACTCCCACGATGGGTTTTCCAACAGAGGTAGGCTTACGCAGGGTATCCGCCGGCTTTAATATAGTGGTAACCGGGCTCATTTCTGTCTGGCCAAAGCAGTCATAAAGCTGCAGCCCGGGAAATATTTCCAGAAGCCTTCTTTTTAAATTCAGCGGCATGATGGCGGCCCCGGTAATGGCTGTCCTTATGGAACTGACATCATATTTATCCAGGTCGGGTATCTGCAGCAGGAAGTTCCACATGGCCGGAACCAGGAAGAGCGTACTAACCCTTTCTCCGGCCACTGTTTCCATAATAGCCCTGGGGTCGAACTGGCGGTGAATGATTACGGTGGAGCCCATGAAAACATTGTGCATTGTCAGGGCCAGGGCAGCTTCATGAAAAAGGGGCGGGATGCACAGGAACACATCTTCATGACGCGCCGGTCTCTCGATCAGGTTTAGCATAATGTTGCTGTACTGGTTCTTGTGAGTCAGCACGGCCCCTTTAGGCTTCCCGGTGGTTCCCGAGGTGTACATGATATGCGCAGGGTCATTATCACTAATCATTACCAGAGGCTCCACCCCGCTGCCGCCGGATAGGAACTCTTCGTAATTCAGCGCGTAGGAAACCTCCACCGGCCCTACCCCTATATAATTCTTAACGCCGGTCATTTGGTCCTTTGCCGCATCAATAACCCTTTCAAAGGAACTGTCATACACCAGTGCCACTGAATCCGAGTTATCCGCTATATATACTATTTCCGGCCCCACAAAGCGGAAGTTTACCGGTACGGCCACGGCACCCAGTTTGGCCAGGGCAAAATAGCAGTCCATAATCTCAATGCCATTAAACAGCAGCACCGCCACCTTGTCCCCCCGGCCTATGCCGAGACCGCTGAAGGCACTGGCCAGCTTGTTCACCCGAAAGTTGTACTGGCTGTAGGAAAAGCTTCGTCCCCCCTCTTTAAATGCTGTTTTATCCGGATACTTTCTGGCATTTCTGGCCAGCAGCTCACCGAGGACAAAATCTCTGGACAGGTATTCCTGGACATCCATAGTAATTCCCCCCCTTATTTTTGAATATTGGCAATTTTATAATGCAAGGTTGATACCATAAACATTCCTTCCTCCCACATTACAGCCTAAAGGAAAACACTATGCGATGGAACGTCAGTTCGAGAAGGTAGTGTCCAAATTACTGGACGGCTAAATACACTTTTGTCCAAGTTAAAAGACATAAAAATTAAAATATTCATTATTGTCACACAAAACAATCTGGTATGTTTATTGCTGAAAATGTATATGAGGAAATTGCCGGAACGGTCATCTTGGAGCAGCTACATCCCAAATTTTTTAGGAGGTGCTTGTATGAAAGCCCTGGGGACCATCAATATAGGTAATCTGCTTAAGTCCTCGGCCTGGCGCTATGCCGGCAAAGAGGCAATTTATGACGTGGATGCTGACAGAAGGCTGTCATATACAGAACTGAATGAAAGGGTTAACCGTCTGGCCAACGGAATACTCGGTCTTGGTGGGCAAAAGGGAGATTTCGTTTCCATACTCCTTTATAACTGCTTGGAACTGGCAGAGTGTTATTTTGCCGTATCCAAAAGCGGAACCATTGCGGCACCCCTTGTCTACCGCCTGTCCGCCCGGGAGATCACCGGACTGATTAACCTGTCAGGTTCCAAAACACTTATTTATGACGTAAAGCTTAAGGACAAGGTAATAAAACAGGATCTGGTAAATGTCAGAAATTTTATCTGCGTGGGTGGGGCCGACGAAGGAGCGCTGGAGTACGACAGCCTGCTGAAGGATTGCAGTCCCGGCGAGCCGCCGGTCGATGTGTTTGAGGAGGACAATGTATATCTTAACTACACCTCCGGAACCACCGGGCTGCCCAAGGCATACCTGCTGAACCATTACAACAACGCCGCGGCGGCAACATACCAGTTTGATCTGTTTGGTTTAACCTCCCGGGATGTTGTGGCCACCGCATTCCCGGCATACGGCAGGGTTGGGTTCGCCTGGATAATGATCTGCGTCAGCAAGGGCTGCAAAAATGTAATTATGAATTTTGAGCCCAGAAAATTTATGGAAGTTGTACAAAGAGAAAAAGTTACCTTTTCCAACCTTGTTCCCACCATGGCCCAGATGATCCTGACCCATCCGGAAAGGAGCAAATACGATTTCAGCTCCCTCAGAGGAATAGTATACGCTGCCGCGCCCCTGCCCAGAGTGATACTGGAAAACACCTGGAATAATCTCTGCCCCAACGTTTTTGAATACTACGGACTTCAGGAAACAGCCATTATGGTGCTTATCGATCCAGCCAACAAAAGACTGAAGCCTGATTCGGTAGGCTGCCCGGTTCCGGGGGTGGAAATGAGAATAGTGGACGACCGGGGAAACGACGTTACCAGGGGAGAGATCGGCGAGATAATCATGAAGGGTCCGGCGGCAATGATAGGGTATTACCAGCAGCCGGATAAAACCGCCGAGACAATAAAGAATGGCTGGTTTCATAGCGGCGACCTGGGCAGGCTGGATGAGGACAACTACCTTTATATCATGGGCAGGAAGAAGGATATGATTATTTCCGGAGGGCAGAACATTTTTGCCGCCGAGGTGGAGGAGGCCCTCATGGCCCACCCGGGAGTCCTGGATTGTGCCGTTATCGGTCTGCCGGACGATTTCTGGGGAGAGAAGGTTACAGCGGTGGTGGTTCCAAGGGAGGGACTGAAGCTTTCTGAAGACGAAATCGTCCAGCACTGCAGGGGAAGTATTGCAGCCTTTAAAACCCCCAAGTCGGTAATATTCTCCGATGTTGTTCCCAGAAACCCAACAGGGAAAATATTAAAATTTATGCTGATTGAACAGTACAGGCAGAACTGAAATTCTATTGGGCTGGGCGTTAATAAGGAGAGCATCAGAGGGAAAGAGATCTGCGCAAATCAATCAAAAAGGCGAGGAAGTGGATGCATTGGGAGCCTATAAGGGTAATTTACGGGATTCCGAATTTATTTTGTTTGAGTACCTGAAGGTTGGGGAGATATACGGAACGGAGCCCTTTGATCACATCGACACCGATGGGGCCAGGATGATGCTGGGGGAGGCGCTAAAATTCGCGGACGAGGTGATGGGCGACCTCAACGTGGAGGGAGACCGGCATGGCTGTACATACGAGAATGGAAGGGTGATCACCCCTCCGGGATTCAAAGAGGCCTACAAGAAATATATGGACGCCGGCTGGCAGCAGGTCTTTGTCGATCTTGAGGACGGCGGCGCCGAGCTGCCCCCTTCCCTGGGCATGGCGGTAACTGAGTTTTTCAGTTCGGCCAATTTTGCCCTCAAAACTCTGGTGGGCGGATCGGATTTCGGGGTTATCATCAAAATGGCCGGCACCGAGGAACAGATAAAACGTTTTTGCCCGGGGCTTTTCGATGGCAGGTGGGGCGGGGCCATGGCCCTGACCGAGGCCGATGCCGGATCTGACGTAGGGGCCATTAAGACAAGGGCCAGGAGAATTGACGGTGACATATATTCAATTGAGGGCACCAAGCGTTTTATCACCTGCGCCGAGCATGACCTCTCTGAAAATATAATCACCCTGGCCCTGGCCAGGATAGAGGGGGCTCCAGCAGGGACAAAGGGACTGTCCATGTTCATTATTCCAAATATATGGGTTAATGAGGACGGAAGTCTGGGAGAGCCCAACGATGTGGCCTGCACAGGAATTGAGCACAAAATGGGCCTCAAGGCCTCCCCCACCTGCCAGGTGAGCTATGGCGAGAACGGCCGCTGCCGTGGAATACTGGTGGGGAACCAGGAGGGGGCGGGCATGAAACAGATGTTTTTACTGATCAATAAGGCCCGCATGATGACCGCCGCCCAGGCCATTGGCCAGGCCTCCAGCGCCTACCTGAACTCACTGGCCTATGCCAGAGAGAGACTGCAAGGGAGCGATCTGAAGGAGTTCATGAACAAAAACACCCCCAGGGTGCCCATCATCCGCCACCCCGACGTGCGCCGCATGCTGCTGGAGCAGAAAAGCAAACTGGAGGGAATGCGGGGACTTATCCTGAAGGTTGCCCATCTCATGGATCTGGTAAAAATCAAAGGTTCGGAAGAGGCCGTAAGGGAGCTGGGCCTCATAGACGTACTCACACCGATTGTCAAGGGCTACTGCGCCGAAGAATCTTTCAACTGCAATAACCTGGCGTTGCAGGTATTGGGCGGCTCGGGCTACTGCAGGGACTACCCCGTTGAACAGTACCTCCGGGACACCAGAATTACTTCCATCTACGAGGGCACCACACACATACAGGCCATGGACCTGGTACGCAAGCTGGGTCACGCAGGCGGGGCCCACTTTATCAGCCTGCTGGAGGACATTGAGTCATTTATTCGGGATGCCCTGGACAGTAGTTTCATGAAACGGGAAATAAGGCTTTTGGGCGATGCCGTTTCATCGGTTAGAAATCAGGGCAGAATGCTGGTGGGATTCTTCGGTGAAAATATTTACCTGGTGGGGCTATATGCCAGCGGTTTTCTTTTCAGCCTGTCGGAGGTGGTGGTGGCCTCAATACTCCTGGAAATGGCCCGGGTGGCCGCCGGAAGTCTGGCCGACCTCGAGGAAAACCACCTGGATTACCAATTTTACACGGGAAAGATTGAGTCAGCCAGGTTTTTCTGCCATAGCTTTCTGCCCGTCGTGACCTGCAGAGAGCAGGTTATGTCGGCTAAGGACACCGCCGCCCTGGATATACCGGAAGGATCATTTTGATTGCAGCCGGATTACATGGCCTTTTAAGGAATTGGCTAAATAAGCGAGGTGGATGAAGATGTACGAAACCATACTATACCAGGTGGCTGGCGGGGTGGCCACCGTCACTCTTAACAGGCCTGCCAGCCTAAACAGTATTAATTTTCAGATGATCAAAGATTTAAATAAAGCCTTCGGCAATGCAAAGGATGACCAGGCCATCAGGTGTGTGGTGCTAACCGGTGCCGGAAGGGGTTTCTGCTCGGGTGCCGACCTTACCTCAGGCATGTTGAACAACCCGGAGGAGCTTGCCAGTGGTCTTAAAGAAACGTTAAACCCATTAATCAAGTCCCTGCATGAAATGGAAAAGCCGGTAATTGCCGCGGTTAACGGCGTGGCGGCCGGAGCTGGTTGTAACCTGGCCCTGGCCTGTGATCTGGTGGTGGCGGCCGAGTCTGCGGTTTTCTATCAGGCCTTTGTGAAAATTGGCCTGGTGCCTGATGCCGGTGGGAGTTATTTTTTACCACGGCTGGTGGGGCCCAGGAAGGCCATGGAAATGGTGCTGCTGGGGGAAAAAATAGGAGCCGCGGATGCTCTTAGACTGGGGCTAATCAACAAAACCGCGCCTGACGAAGACCTGGTATCAGAGGTTGGCTACCTTGCAGCCAGGCTGTCTTCAGGCCCCTGCTGTCAGGGAATGATTAAGACAATGATCAACCGGTCCCAGGAAATGGATCTGGGCGCCTGCCTGGAGATGGAGGCCGATTATCAGGGTATGGCCGCTGCCACAAAGGACTCCACCGAGGGTGTCATAGCCTTCATACAGAAAAGGAAGCCGGAGTTTAAGGGAAACTGACCGGGACCAGATTGAAATAATGGCTAATTTTGTCCATGACAAAAGACACCATTGAGAGAATCGTCCAAGAAATAAGACGTTTTTTATCCACAGTATCCCCGCAGCGGGTACTATACCTATAAATCTCTTCTGGCACGCACATTGCGTAGTAAGTGGTCAGTAGTCAGCTGACAGCCGGAATGATATTAACTGATGGCTGATAACTGATACTGTTTTCATAGCAACCAAATAGGGTTTAATAAGGAGGACAGATGAATGGTCGGAATTGTATCTTTCGGGGCCTATGTGCCTTTCAACCGGATGGATCGAAAAAGGATCGGTGAGGCCACGGGTGATCCGACTGCTCCCGGCGAAAAAGCTGTGGCCAACTATGACGAGGACAGTGTGTCAATGGCGGTGGAGGCATCGATGGACTGCCTGACAGGACTTTCGGCAAGTGATGTCAGGAACCTCTATTTTGCCTCCACCACGGCGCCCTACAGGGAAAAGCAGTCGGTCTCCACCATCGCCGCGGCGCTGGATATCCCCATGGAGGCCAGGGCCATGGATTTTACCGGCAGCCTGCGGGCCGGTTCGGGTGCTCTCCTGGCCGGGTTCGACGCGGTTAAGGCCGGTG
>LADL02003755.1_pt1 | contig 13025 bp, 11 predicted proteins | sample 619721 | NCBI WGS metagenome assembly LADL02 (sample SAMN03397408, study PRJNA257561) | rock porewater metagenome | biome: terrestrial; feature: Opalinus Clay rock; material: porewater; isolation source: Opalinus Clay rock porewater BRC-3 borehole | place: Switzerland: Mt Terri URL, St-Ursanne ...
GGATCGGGCAGAGGCGCCGAGGACACCGGCGCCAGCCATGTTTCTCGCCGACATGCGCCGTACCGCGCCAAGCAAAGTCACAAGCGGTAATGCGCGCATCGCATCTTTTTTTCCTTCGCTGTGCTGCGTGCATCGACCGCTCGCGATTCCGCCACCTGCTGGCACGCGTCATACGCGGTATCGGTCGGGTCTGCGGCCTCGAGCACGCCTTGCAGCGACAGTTGCACGCGCTCCTCGAGCTGCAACCCGTCCAGTATGGCGCAGCAACCCTGCTATGGCTGTTTTGCGCACGGTGGCGATTGCCAATTCCGCGCTACAGCATCCATCGCATGATCACGATTACCGCGGCACGCGCCGCGGCATTGCGGTTGTGCGACCACTACCTCGCGAGGAGTCAGAACCTTTGGGTGGCACGGCAACGTTTGTTGCTCGACGCAGCATCGTGCGACAGTCCCGACGCAGTCGCCCACGCCCGGTGGGAACTCGACCGGATCTTGTCCGCGGCATTACCCTGCCCGGCCAAGCCTAATGCCCATTTCGAAAGCGGCGCCGCCACCGCCGCGCTGCGGGATATCGCCACAGTGTTCGAAGGTCGCGGAGTGCGCATGTTTCTTGTCAGCGGCACCCTGCTGGGCGCCGTTCGTGACGGCCGCTTTGTCCGTTCGGATTATGATATCGATGTAGGCTATTTTGCCGCGGACGCAGCGCCTGTCGAGATTGCGCGGGCGATCACTGAATCGGGCCAGTTCATACACGTCAACCAGAATGAATTCTTCATCAGCGCTGAACACACCAATGGCATCACCATCGACGTTTTCGCGCATTTCGAAGAAGCTGGATATTTCTGGCACGGCTCCGCTCAGCATCGGTGGTACAATTCAGCCTTCGAACTCGAAGCAATCGATTTCGAAGGCGGCCGCTACCTCGTGCCAACCGACGCCGATGGTTATCTCACCGAAAACTATGGGGATTGGCGAGTCCCGACCATTCTGTGGGATGTGTCGTTCGACACTCCCAACAGGGTGTTTCCCGCAAGCCTCGAATCCCTGTTCATGCTGCTCGACTACGCCGCCCTGAGAGACAATCGTTTTCGCGCACAGCAAGCGCTGATTGCGCTACGCGACAATTTTGGCATCGACTATACCCGTCATCTGCCACATGGCGCGTGGCTGCATGCTTCCCCATCACGCAAGTTCCCGAGCACGATCGTCTGTGGCAATTTCGACCCACCCGACAGTGACGAACTCCGTCTCATAGAGCGAGCAAAAGAATTAGGCGGCCGCGTAATCGTGGCCGTCGCGGACAACCGCGTTCTGGAACGCCGCCTGGGCCGACCGGCCATCTCGGACGCCGCTTACCGCGCGACTTTCGTGCGTGAACTGCGCCACGTCGACGATGTTTTCGTCGACGATGGCGGCGGCGCACGCCGCGAGCAAGTGCAGCGCGAAGCCGGCATACGATTATTGCTCCCGGCAGGTCTCGAGAAAGAGTTTGCCGAGTACTCGAGCCATATCGTCGTCGCCGCGACGCGACCGCCGCCTGGGTAAACCGCTGCCAATGTTCGCTGATGTGCGCAGAGCGCTCTCACTGCTCGATGCCCGGCAACGCAGACATTTCTGCGTGGTACTGATCGCACGGCTGCTAGCTTCGGCTGGCGAGTTCATCGGCGCCGGCGCGGTGGTGCCGATGATTGCCATCCTCGCTCATCCCGAAGTGATCGTCAGCAACGAGTATCTCCACGCCATTCACTCTTTTTTTGGAGAACCGCCCCTCGCGCAGTTCGTGCTCTATTTTGCCGCGCTCGTCGTCGTAACGCTGGTTTTGACCAACGTTTTGACCGTTATCTCGCTGTTTCTGAGCGCCCGTTTCGCACAGCGCATTGCGGCAGAATTCGCGGCAAGCTTGTATCGATATTTCCTACTGCGTGAATATCGCGAGATCATCGGTAGTCATACGGCCGATCTCGTGACGCGCATCATAGAATTCTGCCCACGGATTTGCGACGGCATCATCCTGTCTTCGATTAACCTCGCCGCGCGCTGCTTCCTGATTGTTGTCATCGTGACCGTACTGTTGCTGACCGAAGCACGCATCACGCTAGCCGCGTCCGGGCTCATCCTGGGATGCTATGTAGCGGTTTACTGGACCGTCAAACGTCGCGTTGTGAAGCTGGGCCGGGATAATGCCGAATTCCGCTCAGCCCTGAACAAACGTCTCATCGAGTCATTCGGTGCAGTCAAAGTATTGCGGCTGTATCATCTGGAACAACGCATGGCGGACGAATTTCGTGTGGGTCAGAAGCAACTGGCACGGAACGTCGCCGACACCAATATTCTGGGTGCCATTCCCTATTACCTGATGGAAATCGTGACGGCATCAGGTATCGTCATGATCGCCGTGTATCTGTCGCTTACGCAGCCTGATTTCGGCCAATACGTGGGCGTGTTGACGTTGTTCGGCGTTGCCGCCTTTCGGCTCCTTCCCGCCTGTCAGCGGGCGTACAACGACATCGGTAAGATTGCCGGCACCGGACCGGTACTCGATGAAGTGTTCGACGAATTGCGTGTCGCGGTTACCGCAAATAGCAGGCTGCCTGACCAATCCCGGCGAGGGTTCGATTTCGACGCCGGCATCGTCTTCGAACACGTGTATTTTGCCTATGCAAGCGGCGCACAAGTGTTTGACGATTTCAGCCTGGCCCTGCCACTCTGCGGCGTGGTCGAACTGCGCGGCCCTTCGGGTTGTGGAAAATCGACCTTGATGGAACTGCTGGTCGGGCTCTTGCAACCCGATAATGGTCGGGTCGTTGCCGCCGGAGTCGTCCTCGATCCGCAGGCGGCTCGCGCATGGCAGCAACAGATCAGCTATGTGCCACAGAACTGTTATCTGCTCGACGATACGATCGAGTACAACGTAGCGCTCACACCACATCCCGATCCCGCGGCATTGAAACGCGCGCTACGTCTGGCTGGGCTCGAACCATTGCCGGCCTCCATGCCCCGCGGTTTGCACACCCGCCTGGGCGATAACGCTGCGTTGGTGAGCGGTGGTCAACGTCAGCGCATCGGAATAGCTCGTGCAATCTATCGTGGCGGCAGCGTGCTGCTGCTCGACGAGGCCTTGAGTTCTCTCGATCTCGAATCCGCCCAACAGATAATGCTCGACATTACGGCAGAAGCGTGTTTTCGATCGATCATTCATATCACGCATCGTGACAAGGAGATAATCGAATCCAGCCGCGTGATCGAACTTCCGACCAGAGCGAGTTGAATGACAACATTTCTCGTCAGTCTGTCCCGGTAACATCGCATGACAGCGACACGCGAAATCGGCGATTGCGAACAGTTTCTCGAAATTATTCCGACTGAAGTCGACCTCACGGCCATCGATCGCCGCACCTTGGCCCCTGGCGTCAACGACGTTGCGGATTTCATCATCGCTGTCGCGGCCGATGGGCAGGTTCGAGCGGTTTACGACAAGACCTGCGATCACGCAGGCGGGCGCCTGAAGCTGCAGGAAGATGGTCGATTTCGCTGCCCGCTACATGCGTGGGAGTTCGATGCATCACAGGGTTGCTATCGCACAGGCCAACCGAAGCCGTCATTGCCTTTCAGGGTCAGTGCGAATGCCGTTCACATCGAATCACACCACAGCACGGTCCGCTTTCCGTCCTCACTCGTCACCGGACTTGCGCCCGCGCGCTGTAACATCCGCTTCGTCGCGCACGCCTGTGTCGCCATCGATTGTGCTGGAATCAAGCTCCTGATCGATCCCTGGTTGTTTGGTCCGGCCTTCTCGCTCGGCTGGTGGCATCGCTATCCACCTCCAGAGGATGTCGACCAGATCCTTGCCAGCACTGACGTCGTGTTTCTGTCGCACAATCATTCGGATCACATGAGCGCTGAAACGCTTGCACGTGTGAATCCGGCGGCGCAATTGGTTGTGCCAGCCTTCCGCTCCGGCTCCGCGAGAACCTCGCTGCATCGCGCCGGCTTTGATCACGTGCGTAGCCTGACCTTCAATCGTGTCTATCGCTTAGGGGAAAGCATGCTCATCGCGGTTCTAGAGGCCGGCGATTTTCGCGACGATAGCGGCCTCTACGTGCGTGTAGGGTCGACCGAACTGCTCTTCACGGTGGACAGCAATGCTCTGAACCATTGGGTGCTGCCGCGGTACATCGATATCTTGTTTACGTCTTTCTCGTCGGGTGCGAGTGGCTATCCCTGGTGCTGGGATATCTATGACGAAACTCACAAGGCCGCCATCGCCGACCGCAGCAAGACAGCCGCGCTGGCGCAGGTCGGACGTTATCTCGAAGTGACACGGCCGCGCTGCTATGTACCCTATGCGGGATTCTTCAGCCCGCTGGCGCAAGGCGACGAATATATCGCCACCAACCTGCGCCACAACACCCCAGATGATGTGTTCCGGGAAATCGCACCGGCACATCCGACAGTCCGCTTGGTCGACCCGATCGACCATGACCGTATCGTCTGTGACGGCGGTACGCTGCAGATGGACCGCTCGGAATGTGGACGTTCTTATACCGTCGATGCGGACTATATAGCCGACTACAAACGGCACATGGAAGCAGGTTACGCGGATTTCAGCATTGACGAGTTGCCTGAGTATTTTTCACGGCAGTGCTTTCGGGACAATCTATTATTGTTCATCGAACTCACCGAGTGGAATTTCACGACGCGGAATATAGGGGCATTGATTGATTTTCGCAGTGGCCAATGCACGATTGCCGATACAGTATCAGCGCTGCACAGCGTCTGGTCGGATAGCGACGACGACCCGCGTTGTCTCTGGATGTCGGTAAGGTTCATCCCGTTCGCTCGCGTGGTACGGGAACGGCTGTCTTGGGAGGAACTGTCCATCGGTTTCCAATGTCGTTTCCGACGGCGACCGGATATCTATAACATAGACTTCTGGCGCTATTTCTCGAACGAAATCCGCTGAATGACGACCGCGGTCTATCTAATCGCTTCGCCTTTGCAGATGCTGTACGCCCTCGAGGCCCGCGTTTCGTTTCCGGCTGAGCAACATGTTCTCTGTACGCTCGAGACGGGCTTCGATTCGGACCGTCGTCAGATCGATGAGCTCGCGGGCCACGAACAATGGACTGAGCGATATCGCCTGCCGTGGCCGGCACGACCGAATCGATTGATACGAACGGTGCGCCAGATACGCCTCGCAAGAGCCATCCGGCGGAGGTTCGGCGTCGTCGACCGGCTTTTTGCCGGCGACTATAACTTTGCGTTGAATACACTGGTAGAGCACCGGAGGTTCTACCTACTCAGCGACGGCAACAAGGTCATCTGGCAGCGATCGCAATTTGGTCGCAGCTATGAGCTCGCGTTGACCCGAATCCCGTTCTTGAACCGCGTGCTCACGCGATTGGTACCCTTACTTGCGCGTCGTTCCCAGGACGTCCACTATTTCTCTCCATTCCTGTTCGACGGGGCGGACGAATGGATGGTTACGCATGATTTTGCCTGGCTACGGCGACACCTCGGCGTCGTGGATCAACGCGAGCAGGATCCGACCATCGTGTACTTCCTCGGCGCCTACCTCAGCGAAGGCGTGTGGACGCGCTACACGACCGAGCCCTACTTTCTCGAAAGCATGAGGCGCATAGCAGCGCACTATGCGATGCAGGGAAAGCGTCTGGTCTATATTCCGCATCGGCATGAGGATCCGGCGAAGCTCGCGCGGCTGTGCGTGCGGGTACCCGACCTCGAGATCGTCCGTTTCGAGCGTGGAGTGGAACTCGAGTTCTTGCGCCGAGGGGTAACACCAACGCATGTCGCTTCGTTCGTGTCGACAGGCCTGTACAATCTCACTCGAATCTATCCAGCGTGTCGGATAGAAGCGTTCCAACTCGATCCGGAGGCCTTTTTGCCGAAAGCTTTTTGGCCAAGGTTCGTCGCCATCTATGCGTATTATGAAAGTCATATGCACGTCGACCGAGAGCTGTTGATTGGCCATGGTTGAGACGGGTCGCACGATTGCGCTTATTCCGGCAAGGGCCGGATCAAAAAGTATTCCGCGGAAGAATCTGTGTGTTCTGGCGGGCCGTTCACTGCTTCAAATCGCGATCGATGCAGCCAGGGACAGTGGAATGTTCGACGACATCGTCGTCTCCTCCGACGGTGCGGAGATCCTCGACGTTGCGCGCCGCAATGGGGTCACTGCGGTAGATCGTCCAGCCCGGCTGGCGGTCGACGACTCCCCCACGGCTGCCACAGTCAGCCATATCATTTCGACCTGCGGTTTTGACGCGACCGATGTCCTCGTACTGCTTCAGCCGACATCTCCCATGCGCACCGCAGCCCATGTGTGCGACGCGCTCAATGCTTATCGAAAGGCCGGCCAGCCGCTGGTCAGCATGGACGAATCGCCGCAATATCCCGATAAGTTCCTAACCCTCGATGCGGAAGGGAGTCTGGCCGCGGTACGTCCTGGTGCGAGTACCCTGCCGCGCCAGGCCCTGTGTGCGGCGTTCAAGCCCAATGGGGCGCTCTATATATTCTCCGTGCAGGAGTTCCTCGCCGTCGGCGATGTCCCGATAATCGGGGGCGTTCCGTACATGATGGATAAACTGGCCAGCATAGATATCGACGACGAGTCCGATTTGCGTCTTGCAACCCTCATCCTGGAGAACCCGCATGTTTTCTATCGCCGGTCGTGAGGTCGGCCCAGGCCGTCCCCCGCTCATCATTGCCGAACTCGGTATCAATCATAACGGCGACCCAGCGCTGGCCCGAGCCATGGTCGACGCCGCGGCACGGGCCGGCGCCGAGATCATCAAGCATCAGACCCACATTCCGGAATGCGAAATGGCGGAGGATGCCAAAAGCATCCAGCCGGACAATGCAGACCGATCAATCTACGATGTCATTGCGAGCTGTCACCTCGATGAAACACAGGAAGCCGAACTCAAAACCTATGTCGAGTCGCGTGGCCTGATCTTCATCAGCACGCCATTTTCTCTCGAGGCCGTCGATCGGCTCGAACGTTTCGATGTGCCAGCTTGGAAGATCGGATCGGGCGAGTGCAACAATCTGCCGATGATCCGGCGTATCCTGGAGACCGGCAAGCCGATCATCATGAGTACTGGCATGAATGATCTGACTGCCATAGGACGCTCGGCTGCATTGATCGAAGCGTCCCGTACGCCTTATGCATTACTGCATTGCACGAACGTCTACCCAACGCCGTATGACCAAGTCCGACTGGCCTGTATCGGCGAATTACAGCAAGCTTTCCCGCGAGCCCTGGTCGGCTTGTCCGACCATACAGGCGAAATCTATACCTCGATTGCAGCGATCGCCCTCGGGGCCGATATCATCGAACTTCATTTTACTGACCACAAGCAGCGCCAGGGACCCGATATCAGTGCTTCGGTCGATGAACAACAACTCCGTGAGTTGATCCGTATCGCACCCTTGATCCAGTCAAGCGTACCCGGCCATAAAGGCATGGTGGCAGCCGAGGAATCTGTAGCTCATTTCGCTTTCGCAAGTGTCGTTGCACGTCACGCCATAGCCGCGGGAACCTGCATCACAGCAGACATGTTGACGGTGCGCCGTCCCGGCACCGGCATCCCGGCTGCCTGTATAGACGCGGTGCCCGGCCGCTATGCCGCTGTCGACATCGCAGCGGCTCACGTCATACAGGAAGTGATGCTGCGTGCCTAGGAAAGTCCTTTTCCTGACCGGGACCCGGGCGGATTTCGGCAAACTCAAGCCATTGATGCTTGCAATCGAGAAAAACCCGGATTTCCAGCTCGAAATTTTCGTTACCGGGATGCACATGCTCGCCCGCTATGGTTACACGCGCAACGAAGTCGAGAAGGCAGGCTTTCGCCCCTCTTATTGTTTCATCAATCAGAACGAGAACGACAGTCTCGATATCGTGCTCTCGAAGACGATTGCAGGCCTGTCAGATTTCATCAAGGAGAACCCACCGGATCTGATCGTCACTCACGGCGATCGCGTCGAATCCCTCGCCTGTGCCATCGTCGGCAGCCTGAACAATGTCCTCGTGGCGCACATCGAAGGCGGCGAGATATCCGGCACCGTCGACGAAATGATCCGCCACTCAGTATCGAAACTCTCGCACCTTCACTTCGTGTCCAACGAGACGGCTCGGCGACGCCTATTGCAACTCGGCGAGCCCGGCGGCCTCATACACGTGATTGGGTCTCCCGATATCGACATCATGGCGTCGTCGACGCTACCCTCGATTGGCGAAGTCAAAGAACGTTACGAGATTGGATTCGACGAATTCGCGATCGTGCTGTTCCACCCTGTGACGACCGAACTCGACACCATTTACGATCAGACCATGGCCATGATCGACGCGTTGAAGCGCAGTAGTGATCGTTATGTCGTCATCTATCCCAATAACGACCCGGGCAGCAATATCATTTTTTCCGCTTATCGCAAGCACATATTCAACGATCCCCGCTTCGCGGCGTACCCTTCACTGCGCTTCGAGTATTTTCTGACCCTGCTGCAACACGCACGCTACATCATCGGAAACTCCAGCGCCGGCGTGCGGGAGGCTCCGTTCTTCGGCGTTCCATCCATCGACCTCGGAAGTCGCCAGTCGTACCGCGCCGAAGCGGAATCGATCGTGCACGTCGATTTCGAATCGGACCGGATAGCCGAGGCCATTGCCCGTGCGCGGACCTTACGGTTTGCTCCGCAAATCGAGTTCGGCGACGGCCATGCGTCCGATCGTTTCATGGCGGTGCTGAACGGCGGAGGATTCTGGCAATCCAGTCGGCAGAAATACTTCATCGATCTCGACCAGTCCGCGGGAACCCCTTCATGAGCAACAATCTGTTCGGTTTCGCGCTCGAAGGCGCCTGGGATTACGAGAATGCCTACCATCTGACCAGCCATCCCACGCGAATGGCCAAGCTGCTGGCTCATTACGAGCTCTATCGTTCCATCGTCGGTCTGCCGGGTCATGTGGTCGAATGCGGCGTCTATAAAGGCGCGTCGCTGATCCGCTTCGCGACATTCAGGCACATCCTCGAAAGCCCAGACTCCCGAAAGATCATCGGCTTCGATGCATTCGGAAAATTCCCGCCGCAATCTGACGCGGACGATGCGGCCTTCATCGAGCGACTCGAAAACGATGGCGGCGACGGGATCCCGCTCGACGAACTGGAACGTGTTTTCGCCCACAAGGCGTACACCAATTACGAATTCGTCAGAGGCGACATCTGCGAAACCCTACCTCGTTATCTCGCAGATCACCCCGAATTCCGTATAGCGTTGTTGCATGTCGATGTCGATGTATACAAACCGACCGCCGACATCCTGAGCAGCCTATATCCCCGTATCGTGCCCGGCGGTGTTTTGATACTCGATGATTACGGCATCGTGAGCGGTGCAACCCGCGCCGTCGATGAGTATTTCGCGGACTGCGACATCCTGATCGAGAAACTGGCGCTTTCACATCGGCCCGCGTTCGTGCGTAAGCCTGGTTCAGGCGCGGCGAGCCTGACGCGGCGTTGACGCATGAAACGTTCGACCCGCACTCTTCTCGATCGTGCCGAAGCGCGTTTGCGTACCCTGGCAACGCGCTTGTCCGCACTGCTGGATCGAATATTCGCGATCCGCCCGGCACGGGCCGTCATGCGCGAACAGTCGCGCAATCTAAAACGCGGTCTCGAACGCCGCGCGCTGGAAGATACCCTCGACTACATCGAGCAACGGATGTTGCATGCGCCGATATTCGCGTCGCGCTGGGTATTGCTCGACCATGCACTCGAACTCGTCGCAGGGCAAGACGGACTTGTGCTCGAGTTCGGCGTCGCTGCGGGCGAGAGCATCAATTTCATCGCGACCCGTATCCAACGCTCCATATACGGTTTCGACAGCTTCGACGGCCTGCCTGAGAACTGGGGAACCGAACACCGGGCCGGCACTTTTCGCCAAGCCGGCTTGCCCAAGGTAGCCTCCAATGTCACTCTCGTTGCGGGCAATTTCGCTACCACCCTGCCCGCCTTCGTCGCGCGGCATGCACAACATTCGCTCGCGCTGGCACATATCGATTGCGATCTGTACACGTCGACTTCGTGCGTGCTCGCCGCCCTCGATCCGTTGCTGGCGCCCGGCACGCTGCTGCTTTTCGACGAGTATTTCAATTACCCTGGCTGGCGCCATCATGAATTTCGGGCCTGGCAGGAATTCTGCGAGCAGAAGGCCATCGATTATGATTATGTCGGCTTCGCCGAGCGCGGTCGTCAAGTCCTGCTGCGTATCGTCGACAGACGGTCGACCCGTGAGCCATTAGAGCAAGCGGATAGCATGACATGAGAACCATCATCACTTTTGGTACATTCGATGTCTTTCACCTTGGACATCTGCGTCTGCTCGAGCGCGCCCGCGCGTTGGGTGACGTTCTGATCGTTGGCGTTTCGACCGATGCACTGAATCTCGACAAAAAAGGGCGTCTGCCGGTGTATCCCGAACAGGATCGCAAGGCGATTGTTGGTGCGCTGCGCTGCGTCGACAAGGTGTTCGACGAAGAATCGCTCGAACACAAGGGTTGCTATCTGCGGCAGTTCGAAGCCGACGTCCTGGTCATGGGAGACGATTGGGCAGGACGCTTTGACGAGTTTGCAACGTTGTGTGACGTCGTCTACGTGCCGCGCACCCCTTCGATTTCGACGACGGCGGTCATCGAGAAGATTCAATCCATACCCTGAGCCGGCGCATCCTTTACAACAAGCCACGCAGCCGATCGATATAGCGATCGGTCGCATGCCCATCCGCATAATCGTCAAAGGCTGCTGCGCGGGCCACCGCGATCTGCGTTTCGTGATCGCGCAGATAACTCTCCGGGTCGCCAAGGTAAGCATCGAGTTGTGTACATAGGGTGTCGAGCGTCGCGGCCAGGGCGCCGAAACGGTATTCAGGGCCTAATGTGAAGCCTTTCGGAAACGGCGCTGGGATATCCAAGAAAATGGTTGGGCGGTTCAATACGAGATAGTCGAACGCGATGGACGACCAGTCACAAATCAGCACATCGCTGATCAACAACAAGCCTTCGGTATCCGGGAAGCGCTCTTGCGGTAATTGGACAATCACGCCGGGCCGCCCAGTGACCGACAACCGGGAATTGAGGTGTGCACGAAACACGCATTGCGCGCCATGCGTGTGGCACACCTCGCCGATTGCCCCGAGAAATCGGTCAACAGGCACGCCGAAAGGGAGATCGCGCGGCCCCGCACCATCGTGGTGCCAGGTCGGCGCACACAACACGATTTTTGTCGGCGACGCTTGCAAGCCATAAGACTGCCTGAGCGCAGCCGCGTCCTCGGTCTGGCGCACGAGCCTGTCGGTCCGGCCATAACCCGTGACATGGACCTGCGCGGGGCGAAAGCCGAAACGCTCGATATAGCTTCGACGGATCAATGCCGAACTCACCCAGATCTCGTCGTAACCGTGCAGAGCGCGGAAATCGCTTGCATCCCAGCCCTTGTAGGGTACGCCATGCCAGACATCGACGAAGCGAATCGAAGTCAAACGCGGCAGCCAGGACATCACATGCAGACCGTGATCGCTGACGATGACACTCGCCCGCGCCAGTGCGCTTACGCTCTGCGCGGTCGATGCGAGTACGACAGCTTCTCCGGCTGCTAACAATGTGGCGTGGTAGGCCCGGTCCATGGTCAGGAAACGCACGTCGCAGTGCGCTTCATGTTGCGCGCGTAATGCGTCGTACAGCGCTTTCAGGTTGCCGGTCAGTTTATGTCCGTAGAGGAGGACCAGCGGTCGTACGGGCCGATCGACAAACGGGCGCAAGCACAGTGCCAGCACGACATTCAGCCCAAACCGAACGAGATAACACCAATGTGCCGGATTACGCTTGTCTATCTTCATGGGCGCCCCGCACGATAGAGGAATCGCCTCTGGCGGTCTATCCTGTGCACTACCAGTAAAGGAGCGACGACCATGACCGATCACGAAACTTTTCACATCCCGGCCTTCGCCACGCAGTCCGGTATTACGCTCGATGTCGCACTCGCCTACAAGACCTATGGAACCCTGTCGCCGGCGCGTGACAATGCCGTACTGATCCCGACCTTCTATGGCGGCCGGCATGCGGAGGCGGCCTACATGGTGGCCCCAGGCCGCGTGCTCGATCCTGCACGCTATTTCGTGATCATCGTCAACATGCTCGGCAACGGCTGCTCGACATCCCCGTCGAATACGCCGGCACCTTATGGCCGCGGCGGGTTTCCACTGATGACGGTCTATGACAACGTGGCTTGCCAGCATCGCCTCGTCACCGAACATCTCGGTATCGAGCGCCTGCGCCTCGTCACCGGTTTTTCGATGGGCGGGCAGCAAAGTTTTCAATGGGGTGCGCTACACGCAGATATGATCGACGCCATCGCGCCGATCTGTACCGGTGCGCGCATCGCCGATCACAATCATGTTTTCGTTGCGTCGGCGGTGAACGCGCTGCGCCTCGATCCCCATTTCAACGCCGGCTGGTACGAGTCACCGCCGCTGCGCGGCCTGCTTGCTTTTGGTCACGTCTACGCAGCCTGGCTGTTCTCGCAGGACTTTTTCCGCGAGCGCCTCTACGAGCGCCTCGGTCTCGCATCGCGCGACGATGTCGTCAAATTCACCCAGAACTATTTCCTGGCCAATGACGCGAACAACCTCATCGCGATGGCCGAGACCTGGATGCATGCCGATATCAGCGCGAACCCACGTTTCGGGGGCAATCTCGACGCCGCCCTCGGCGCCATTGCGTGCCGCGCGATTGTGATGCCCGGCGAGACCGATCTCTATTTCCGGGTCGCGGACAATGCCGCCGAAGTCGCGCGCATGCCGCAGGCCGAACTGCGTCCGATCCCTTCGAAGTGGGGGCATGGCGCAGGCTTTGGCATCGACCCGGCCGACAATGCCTTCGTCGATGCGGCGCTTGCCGAGCTACTCGGCTGAGCCGCGATCAGTCGTGGCGTAGTCGCGCGCCGCGGCGTC
>LADL02002261.1_pt1 | contig 12993 bp, 13 predicted proteins | sample 619721 | NCBI WGS metagenome assembly LADL02 (sample SAMN03397408, study PRJNA257561) | rock porewater metagenome | biome: terrestrial; feature: Opalinus Clay rock; material: porewater; isolation source: Opalinus Clay rock porewater BRC-3 borehole | place: Switzerland: Mt Terri URL, St-Ursanne ...
GAAGATGCAGCCCTTTGGATTAGCTGCACTGGCTGATCAAATCAGGGAAGTTCTGGTTTCACTAGAGGGGCGCAAGCCCTTTAACCTTGACTGCAGGGGGAAGATTCTGCCCATTGGGAGCCGCACCCTGGTTATGGGTATACTTAATGTAACACCGGACTCCTTTTCAGACGGGGGACAGTTTTTTGATGCCGGCAGGGCAGTGGATCAGGCTTTGCGCATGGAGTCCGAAGGGGCGGACATAATTGACCTGGGGGGGGAATCCACCCGGCCCGGCCACCAGGAAATAACCCCGCAAGAGGAAATGCAGAGAATAATACCTGTGCTGTCCAGATTGGTTAGGGAATTAAAAATACCGGTATCGGTGGATACCACCAAGGCCGAAGTGGCCGCCAGGGCACTGGAAGAGGGAGCCAACATTATTAATGACCAGTGGGCCCTGCGCGGGAATGAATTGGCGGCAGTGGTGGCCCGATACCGATCACCGCTGATCATTATGCACAATCAAAAAGGATCTGAATATAACGACCTTATGGGGGATATGATCAGATATTTCAGGGAAAGTCTGGCCCTGGCCGGGGAAGCTGGAATAGACAGGAGCAATATAATAATTGATCCGGGAATAGGTTTTGGAAAAACTGTGAAGCAAAATCTAGAAACAATGAGACGACTTAAGGAACTGGACTGTATTGGACTGCCGGTGCTTCTGGGAACCTCCAGAAAATCCATGATTGGCAAAACTCTGGATTTACCCCCCGGTGAGCGGGTGGAGGGAACTGCCGCCACAGTAGCCCTGGGAATTACATACGGTGCAGATATAGTAAGGGTTCATGATGTCAAGGAGATGGTTAGGGTGGCCAGGATGACTGATGCCATGGTGAGAACCGGCCCCGGGGTGGATGTCAATGGATAAGATAATAATGAAGGGCATGAGATTCTTCGGTCATCATGGGGTTCTGTCCCAGGAGAAGGAACTGGGCCAAATTTTCGAGGTGGATCTTGAACTTTCTATTGATCTGGGGCCGTCGGGCCATAAGGATGACTTAAGCCTGACCGTCAGCTATGCCGATGTTTTTGCTTTTGTGGAGGAGTTGGTTACCGGCCCCCCCATGAATCTTATAGAGGCGGTTGCCCAGAGGTTAGCCCGGGGTGTTTTAGAGAGATTTACTCCGGTCCAGGCGGTTAGAGTGTTTCTCAAAAAGCCATCGGCTCCGGTGCAGGGGCTTTTTGATTATATGGCTGTAGAGATTTCAAGGGAAAGAAATAAAGAAGCGGTAAGCAATAAGCTGTAAGCGGTAAGCTCTAATCAAAACAAACAATGATTCAACTGCAGACATTCTTGCTAACAAAAGCACTTCGTAGGACTGGCTTACAGCTTACAGCTTTTACAGAAAGGTTTGAGGACTTTGGCTGAAAGGGTGTTCATCGGGATTGGATCGAATCTGGGCAGTAAAGAGGAGAATATCACGCAGGCACTGGAGTTGCTTAAGGCGGACGGCAGGAGTTTTGTTGCGGCGGTGGCCTCGCTTTACAGGACAGATCCTGTGGGATACACCGATCAGGACTGGTTTTTGAACACAGTGGCGGTGCTTGAGACCGATCTTTCTCCCGGTGATCTGCTTGGTTTTTTGCTGGAAACAGAGAATAAGATTGGCAGAGAAAGGACCATTCACTGGGGTCCCCGGGTTATCGACCTGGATATTCTTTTGTATGGCAATTTGACCATAACCTCTACCGACCTGCAAATACCTCATCCCAGACTGGAAGAGCGGGCCTTCGTGGTGGTTCCGCTGGCGGAACTGTTTCCAGACCTAACGCTGCCCGGGGGCAGCGCCGCGTCTAATCTGGCAGCCCAACTCTCCAAAAACCAGCGCGTTGAAAAATACAAATAGTGCATTGTCCAGGAGCTTATGGCTTACAGCTTACAGCTTATAGCTTATAGCACCGATCAAGTGAGGGGTATTAAGCTTGGAAAAAACTCGTATAGCACTGGTTCAGATGCAGTCGCACCTGGGCATGGTGGAAAAAAATCTCAATAAAATTGAAGGTTATATATCTGAGGCAGCTGATGGGGGATCGGATATAATATGCTTTCCGGAGATGTGCCTGCAGGGTTACAGCCGGGATAAGGCCGGCCTGACATCTGTTCGGCTGCCGGGAGAGATTACCGGCAGGATTAGCAGGAGGGCCGTTGATAACGGAATCACGGTCCTGGTGGGCATGGCTGAAAAAGATGACCTGGAAAGGGTATACATAACACAATTGGCCTTTTTCCCCGATGGCTCTATTGACAAATATCGCAAAACCCATCTGGGTAAAAGTGAAAAGCCCCATTTTACCCCCGGTGACGATCTTCCGGTATTCAGCACGGGTAAGGCCCGGTTCGGTATACAGATATGCTGGGATATGCATTTTCCGGAGGTATCGGCCATTCTATCACTAAAGGGAGCCGAAATAATCTTTGCCCCCCATGCCTCGCCGGTAATTGTGGGGGACAGAAGGGCCATATGGATGAAATATATGGCGGCCAGGGCTTATGACAACTCGGTTTTCGTGGCTGCCTGCAACCTGGTGGGTGAGGACGGTTGCGGCCAGGAGTTTTGCGGAGGGGCCCTGGTTTTAGACCCCAAGGGAAACACCCTGGCAGAAAGCTTCGGTCAGGGTGAGGGAATGCTGGTGGCCGATCTTGACCCGGAATTAATTAATACCATTAGGATGAGAAAATCCAAATCCATGCGGGACAGCTTTTTTTTGGACGGTAGAAGACCGGACCTTTACGGTCCATTTATGGGAAAGTGAAGGTATTATATATGAATTTTTTAAACGGAGGAAGTCTGATGACTGAAAATTTGCCTGTTATTACAATTCCTTTGCCAACTCCATTTCCTGTGGGGGATGTCAACGTATACCTGATTAAGGCAGACCCGGTTACTCTGGTGGATTCGGGTCTTTTTTATCCTCCTTCGGAAAAGGTGCTGAATGAAGCCCTTATACATAACGGCCTTCAGATGAGCGATATCAGGAGAGTGGTGATTACCCACGGACACCTGGACCACTACGGAATGGCCGGTAAAATTCAGGAAGATACCGGTGCCGAGGTCATTGTGAGAAGCGAGGAAATGAGATTGATGAAGCCCGATAAGTCTCACATAGATAGTATAACCGGGACACTTAAGTCTACCGGTATGCCGGAGGAGTTGATGAGTTTAAACGTAGCCTTCATGTCAAAGACGCCATTCATCTATCCCATTCAGAAAATAAGCACTTTCTCAGACGAGTCCTACCTTGAGTTTTCAGACTTTAAAATGAGAATGCTGCATATGCCGGGCCACAGCGAGGGCCATACCTGCCTGTACTGGGAAGATGAGAATATACTTATTTCGGGTGATATGCTTCTGCCAGACATTTCTTCCATAACGTCCATCGGATTTGACCCTGGCATGAAGAATTTAAGGAGAAGATCCCTTGCGGAAATGATCAGCAGCATGGAGAGGATAGGCAGGTTTAACCCCGGCCTTTGCCTTCCCGGTCATGGTGAAGCCTTCCAAGATCCCGGCGGTCTGATAAGTGCCAGGGTTCAGTTTCACCGCGACCGGCTGGATGAAATATACAGCCTTGTTCCCCGTGGAGAGGAAAAGGGGGTTACACCTTACCAGCTGTCCAAGATGTATTATCCCAATGTAGAGGGCTTTGACAAGTTTCTCGCTGTACTGGAAGTGGTTTCCCACCTGGACTTTTTATTGGATGAGGGCCGGATAGCCGAGAAAATTGAAGATAGCGGTGTTTCCCGATTCTTCCGTTTACTCAATTAAAAAGCTTATTCCGATGTTATTACCGCGATCCTGAAGCAGCAGCCTGTTTCAGAATCGCGTTTTTTTTATAAACCCGGTGCCGGTGTGTGGGCCAATCAAAAGGTGTCCGTGTGGAATAAGGCTGATTAGGTAGGTTATGGCCAGAGAAATCAGTGTACAGAAAATAAATGCCAGGGTGCTTTTCCAAAGATAACCGCCAGGCGTCAGGTATTGGTTTATTATATCCACGACACCGTACAGCACCATGGCATGGGCAAGGTAGCTTCCGTATGAAAATTTACCTGCAAATTTAAGGCAGCTGAAAATGGCCGGGCTGTACTTTACTATGTTTAAAGAAATAGCGTACAACAATAGCAACTCCGATACAGTGTATAAAAACATTGAAGGTTTAAGTGGCGTTGAACAGTTCAAGTTCACTATCCCATCAGCAGCCCCGGTCATCAGCTCATAACCCACCCAAATATAAAGCGCTATAAAAATAAAGCTGTTCCAGCTAACTGACCGGTTGACAAACTCCCTCCATTTAGCCAGTGCTACTCCCGCTATCCCACCCATAATGAAATAAAAACTGAAATAAAGGAAATTACGGTCGCGGTATTCCACGAACAGAAGCTGAATTACCGCTGAACCGGTGTAAAAATCCTCTGTTATATAGCTGAAAGAAAACCACATTAGAAAGGCGTACATAGCCGCCATCAGCGCTACCGTAGTCAAAAACTGCCACTTGCCGGAGATAAGTCTGCCAATACGCTTAAACAGGGATAAGAACAGTGGATAAAGCAGGTAAAACTGGAATATCATGATTACAAACCACAGGTGATAAACCGCCGAGCCCGACAAAAGTGTTTTACTAAATTCCTTTAGCCAGGCAAGGCCCATCGCCAGCGGGATGCTGTCAACAGTGGCTACATACAGGCATGTCCAAAGTATATACGGAGCAAGAATATCTATCGTTCTTTTTTTAATAAAGGACGGATAGTTTATTTGGGGGTAGTAGTTATAGAATAAAGCCAGGCCGGTGGCAAAAACAAAGGCCGGGACCGCAAATTTTACAAAATGCAGTACCATGCCTATCATGAACGCGTCGGGAATCAGTATGTCAGGTTTTCGTGAATATACACCCAAAGAGTGCTGAAAAACCACCGCCAGAAAAGCCAGCCCTCTTAGTACATCCAATTCGAGAATCCGTTCCTTTTCCGGAGCATGTTTAAAAACCTTTGAGTCTTTGGCCGATAGCATTTTTTATACCTCTAGTCAATTGCTTTTGCTACCACATCCCCTTCTGGTGAATACCGGCCGGGATAAGGCATTTTTCAAAACCTAACAAGAAGTATAGCATATTTTTTGTTGTATATGAAAGGGCTTCGCCCCATGGACTCAGCGGCCAGCATTTATATCTTAAACCTGCTTATCATTTAATGGAAAGGGATAATATACGCCATCTGTATACGGATAGCGTATAGGGGTCAGCCCTTGACATGGGCAAAACACAATGGAAGGGGAAAAAAGCATACAGGTCGATAGCTGTTCCCATAAGGTCCTCTGTCCAATGTCAAGGGCTGACACTACAAAGGTATTTGACGGTCAAGTCCTTGGTATTTATGGGGATTTTATTTTGTCAGAATAAATAACAGGGAGAAGGAAAAATGGTAGCAATGGCAAAATAAAGCAAAGGGAGATTTCGATTCCGGAAGAGTTATATAGTGAATCCGTCCCCTGTCGCACAAGCCGCCAGCCTAATGTCCGTGGCAGTTGAAAAAGAGAAGGAAAACTGAACTTTGGTAATAATATTAAAAAAAACTTTTCCAAGGGAGGTTTTTATGAAAATTGAATCCCTGTCAATGAAGAATTATAAAATGTTCCGGGATACAACTGTTAAGGACCTACCTGATATGGCGGTTTTTCTCGGTGCCAACGGTACGGGAAAATCTACGTTGTTTGATGTTTTTGGGTTTCTACATGATGCTTTGATTGATAATGTTCGGGCTGCAATTACTAAGCGAGGTGGATTTAATGAGGTGGTTTCCAGGGGTGAAAAGGGACCCATTGAAATTACTATTAAATTTCGCCCAAAGCCAGCTGATCCTATTGTTACTTATGAATTAAAAATTGGCCTGGGTAATAGAGGAATACCCGTTGTGAAACGGGAGGTTCTTAAATACCGCCGGGGTCAGAAGGGTAAACCGTGGCACTTTTTGGATTTTTCGGAGGGTTCCGGGGTTGCCATCGTAAATGAAGTGGAGTACGGCCAGCCGGGTGTAGAACCAATCCGTGAAGAGCAAAAGTTGGATTCACCGGATATTCTGGCTATCAAAGGTTTGGGTCAATTTAGCAAATTTCAGCAGATTGCTGCTTTTCGTCGTTTGATTGAAGGATGGCATGTTATGGATTTTCATATTCAGGCAGCCAGGTCAAGCCAGGACGCAGGCTACAGTGAGCATTTATCACCAACTGGGGAAAATTTGCCACTGGTAGCTAAATTTATGTACGAACACTACCCAGAACGGTTCAAAGAGATATTAAGCAAAATGTCCCAAAGGGTACCTGGGATTACAGCCGTACAAGCTACCGAGACAACCGACGGGAGAATAGTTTTACGATTTCAGGACGGCTCTTTTAAGGATCCTTTTGTAGCACGCTATGTTTCGGATGGTACCATAAAAATGTTTGCCTATTTGTTACTGTTGCATGATCCAAATCCTCATCCCCTGCTTTGTATTGAGGAGCCAGAGAATCAATTGCATCCGGAGCTTTTATACGAGTTGGCTGAAGAATTTAGAAGTTATAGTGAAAGGGGTGGTCAGGTATTTATATCCACCCATTCACCGGATTTTGTCAATAGTGTTAATATTTCAGAATTATTCTGGCTGACCAAGAAAGATGGCTTTAGCATTATACAAAGGGCTTCCGATAGTGAACTGGTCAAAGACCTTGTTAGGGAAGGGGATTTACCTGGATCATTATGGAAACAAGGTTTTTTTGAGGGAGTCGGACTAAAATGAGCAAAATCGTTTTTTTACTTGAAGAACCTTCGATGAAAGAGCTACTGGATATTTTGTTGCCTCGACTACTCCCACCAGACGTATCATTTATGAATGTGCCTCACGAGGGAAAAAGCGATTTGGAAAAATCCATTCCCCGTAAGCTGCGCGGGTGGAGGGAACCGGGAGTACGCTTCATTATTGTAAGGGACCAGGACGGTGCGGACTGTTATATGTTGAAAGAGAATCTTTTAAGGGTTTGTAAAGAAGCAGGTAGAGATGATTCCCTTGTGCGCATTGTATGCAATGAACTGGAATCGTGGTTTCTTGGGGATTTGACTGCTGTTGCAGGGGCTTATAATAAAGCTTCTATTGCAAGGCTACAAGTAAAAAGGAAATACCGTAACCCTGACAGTATTGCAAATGCGGCTGAGGAATTAAAAAAGTTGGTCCCCGCCTACCAAAGACTTCAGGGAGCCAAAAAAATAGCTGGACATATTGATATAGATAGAAACCATTCAATTAGTTTTCATGTTTTTATAGAGGGAATTATAAAGCTTATTCATAGTGCGAATAACCAACGAGGATAATAATACAGGTGAATCGATGAAAACTGAAGCGGAAACACGAAAAGAACTTATTGATGCAAAACTCTATTCTGCAGGCTGGGATGTAGATAATCTTACCCAGGTTTCACAAGAGTTTGATATTTCAGTGCCCTTGCCAGATGGAGTGGCGGAGCCGCGAACGCCTTATGAAGGTCATCAATACAGTGATTATGTTCTGTTGGGTAGAGATCGGAAACCGCTGGCTGTTGTTGAAGCCAAAAAGAGTTCAAAAGATGCTGCAATCGGCCGGGAACAGGCGAAGCAGTATTGCTACAACATTCAAAAACAATATGGCGGTAAACTCCCTTTCTGTTTTTATACTAATGGCCTTGAAATTTACTACTGGGACTTGGAAAATTACCCGCCCCGACAACTCCAAAGCGATTGATCCTTGAAGGTAAAGAGGTAGAAGAGATCAATTTTGAGGGCGCCGAGCTGGAGAAAACTGTTGTCAATAAGGGAACCAATGCGCTCATCGTGAAAGAGTTCATGGAAGAATCAATAAAAGATTCAAATGGTGTTCTTCCTGGAAAAACAATATTTTTCTGTTCTTCAATGTCCCATGCGCGAAGAATCGAACAGATTTTCGATTCCCTTTATCCTGAGTATAAGGGGGAACTGGCCAAAGTTCTGGTTTCGGACGATCCACGGGTTTATGGCAAGGGCGGGCTGTTGGATCAATTTAAAAACAATGATATGCCGCGAATTGCCCTCAGTGTCGATATGCTGGATACCGGAATTGATATTAGAGAACTGGTCAATCTTGTTTTTGCCAAACCTGTGTATTCTTATACCAAGTTCTGGCAGATGATTGGCCGTGGCACACGACTGTTGGAAGCAGATAAAATAAAGCCCTGGTGTACCGAAAAAGACAGGTTCCTTATTCTGGATTGCTGGGATAACTTTGAATATTTTTATAGACTGCCCTCACAATACCCCTCAATACTCAGATGTATTAACAGGTTTGTATTGTATTCGATCAGCTGATATTCAAAATGGATACTTGAATCTCAATACCAACTTTACAAGTTGATGTCGATACATTCAACAAACGCAATGCCCGGCATATTCCGTCTTATAATGATATTGTTTTTACAAGGGAAGGCGGTAGGTTGGGAGATTCTGCCAGGGTGCCGCAAGACGTAGATATTTGTCTTGGTCAAAGAATTATGCTCTTTACAGTTGACTGTATCATCGCAACAAGTGAATTTCTTTGGGCTTCATTAAATACAAGTTCGCTCCAACAATGCATTAATAATTTAGCAGGCGGTGGCGCGGCACCACGAGTAAACATAAAGGATCTTATAAATATTAAATGCTGTCGCCCACCACTCCCTCTCCAAAACCAATTCGCTACCATCGTCGAAAAAGTCGAAACACTTAAGACAAAGTATGCCAAAAGCCTTTCCGAATTGGAAAACATCTACGGTTCACTCAGTCAACGGGCATTTAAAGGGGAATTGGATTTGAGCAAGGTGTAGATCGTGAGATAGCCAACAATCAATATTGCCCGAACACAGAAATCAATGATTGGAAAATGTCTAAAGCTGACTGCCAAATAGTACCAGCTGTTCTTGCTTTATGTTATAATCATCTTAAGTCAATTTCCATTCCAGGAGTGGTGTAGAATGACGTTTTTAACTTCTCTTGAATCAAAAGCACTCACCGAGTTTTCAGCTAGAATCAAACAATCTCTTGGTAAAAATTTGTTTGACTTAAAGTTCTTTGGATCTAAAGCAACCGGTAAATTTCATGATGAATCTGATATTGACATACTCATTATTTTGAAAGAAAGAAATGAAAATTACCTCGATATTATTAGTGACGTTTTACTAGATATTGAATTGAAATATGAATCTGGTATTTCACCAGTTGTACTAACAACAACAGAGTTTCTTGCTAATCAGAAGCACCAAACACTATTTTATTCTGAAATAGCCAGAGACGGGGTGACGTTGTGAGTGATGAAAGCAACAAAGGCCTAATAAATTACCGTATCCAACGTGCTCAAGAACATTTAAAATCAGCTGAGATTCTAAGCAATGCCGGACAGTACAGTGATTCAATAGGACGATCTTATTATGCCATGATAGCAGCCGCAAAAAGCTTACTGGCATTAAAGGATATAGATAGTAAAAAGCATGATGGTGAAATATCACTTTTCAATAAACTTTTTGTTAAAACCGGTCTTATCGATCGTGCTGCAGCAAAGGATTTGACCAAGGCCAGGGTAAGGCGTGAATCGAGCGATTATGCTGACTTCTACATAGTAAGCAGAGAAGATGCTTTAATGCAACTAGAAATGGCAAGAAGTTTTATTAGAACTGTCGAGATTAAGATTGAACAATTAATGAAAGAAAAATAATAATCAATTCACCCTACACCAGGTACTCCACCCGCGACCCCGGAAAATTTCTTTCCAGTTCCCTGCTGAACAGTAAATCCATTTCCTGAAGTGCCTCCTTCGGATAAACATACTTTCCATAGGCAGTATTGTCCTGGGTATTAAAAGAATGTCCCTGGAAAAAGTGGCTGTCAGCGGTCGGCGTTATTGCCTTCGTAGTCTGAATTGTTGGCAAAGCCAACGCCCCTATATAGTTGGTTTATTCATAAGCCCATATACCCATTGAAAGGAAATATAAGGGAAGTTGAATATTGAAAAGCATCTCATTTTTGTAAAACGTGAAGATAAGACTGAGGATATAATTAGTTGTAAGTATGAAAACAGTAAATGGCAGGTCCAATTCTCAAACAGGAAAACATACTCATACAATTACCTCAATATCCAGTGGTTAAAGGATCCCGTTTTACTTAACCCGGCAACAACAATTATATATCAAAACAACCTTCCTATATCTGGGGTTGATAAAATATATGTTTTTGGAGACTACATACGGATTTGTTTTGCGAGCGGTTATAAAAGAGTGTATAGCAAACAGGAGCTAACAGTCGTGCAAAGCTGTCTTAGTAACCCAAATACTCAGAATTGTTTTAAATATTTAAAGCAACTGGCGGAGAAAGTTAGTGTAATCAGCGAAGAGGACAGCAGCTTTTTAAGCAAGCAGTATGATAAAATAACCTGTGTAAGTCCGGGTAGCGTCTTAGCTAAATATCTATCTCCATCTGAATTAAATAGTTCAAGTCAATTGCGTGGTCAGATGCCTATTTTCCCATTTGGATTTAATTTAAGTCAAAAAAATGCTACGGAAAAAGCCCTCACCGAACAAATTAGTGTCATTGAAGGTCCTCCAGGAACGGGTAAAACCCAAACTATTCTTAACATCATTGCTAATGCAATTCTAAATAACAAGACAGTAGCCGTTGTGTCCAATAATAATTCGGCAACAGCAAACGTTTTAGAGAAACTACAGAAGTATGGGGTAGATTTTATAGCAGCCTACTTAGGAAACAGGGAAAATAAAGAAAAATTTTTTGCCGGTCAAACTAAGGTTTATCCTGATATGACCGAATGGAAGATGAATACCGCTAGTTATATGTCTATTAAGAAAATACTTCAGGCAAGTGGCAACAAATTAAAAGAAATGCTGGAAGCCAAAAACTTGTCTGCCCTTTTAAAGCAAGAGCTAGCGGCATTGTCAGTGGAGAAAAAATATTTTGATACCTATTACAATGAAACCAGTGAAGAAATCGTGCCATATCGCTCTTTATATAAACATAACTCAGATACCGTAATGGCATTGTGGCTGGATCATCAGCAAATGGCTGAAAAAAGTAACAATATAACATTAAAATATAAATTAAAAAATCTGTTGCTATACGGTATTGTTAGCTTTTCTTTTTACAAAAATTCAAACGGAAGAATAATTACTATTTTTCAAAAGCTTTATTATGAGCTCAAGACAAAGGAATTAAGCGAGAAAATTAAGTTATTAGAAAATCGGCTTAAAAGCTACCGGTTTGATGGGTCTATAAAAGAATACTCCGAATATTCCATGAAACTCTTCAAGGCAAAGTTGGCTGAAAGATTCTCAAATCAGAAAGAGAGGATGATATTCACAAAGGAATCGTTGTGGAAAGATTTTGGTTCTTTTATAAAGGAATATCCGGTTGTTTTGAGTACGACGCATTCTTTGAGAACCTGTGCCAGCGCTAACTATTTGTTTGATTATGTTATTATGGATGAGGCGTCACAGGTGGATATCGTCACGGGCGCATTAGCATTATCTTGCGCAAAGAACGCCATCATTGTAGGCGATTTAAAGCAATTGCCCAATGTTGTTCCCGAGAAAATTAAGAAGGAAACCAATCAAATTTTCGAAAGTTTTGCATTGAATAGAGCCTACCACTATGCTGAAAATAGCCTGCTTTCCTCAACTACAAAGCTGTATAAGGATGTTCCAAGAACCTTATTAAGAGAGCATTACCGCTGTCACCCGAAAATCATTGGTTTTTGCAATCAAAAATTTTATAATAATGAACTCATTGTGCTGACTGAGGAAAATGGGCGAGAAAAACCGCTGGCCGCTTATAAAACGGCAAAGGGAAATCATGCCAGGGACAATTATAATCAGCGGCAAATTGACGTGATTCTGGAAGAAATCCTTACAGAGCAAAACATTAATGATTTGAAATCGATTGGTGTTATTTCCCCTTATCGAATGCAAACGGATAAACTGAAAGAAGCTATTAGAAACCCAAACATCGAGGTAGACACTGTTCACAAGTTCCAAGGTCGAGAAAGGGAAATTATTATTCTCTCAACAGTTGCAAATGAAGTGAATAAATTTGTAGACGACCCGAACTTAATCAACGTGGCGGTATCCCGCGCGGTGGACAAGCTGATTGTTGTTGTTTCAGACAACAAAAAAAACGACAACTCCAATGTTGGTGATTTGGTCAGATATATTCAATACAATAATTTTGAGATAACTAATAGCAATATCTATTCGGTTTTTGATTTGCTATATAGTAGCTACTCTGAACGATTATTTGCAATCCTTAATAAAAGAATAAAAATATCCGACTATGAATCGGAAAACCTTATGAATGTTGTGATTGAAAAGGTTCTGAAGCTACCGGAGTTCCATAATCTTGACCGTGCAATGCATCAACCTCTGAAAATGCTTATTCGTAATATGGAAAAACTGGATGAAAACGAGTGTCGATTTGCCATGAATGTTTTAACACACACCGATTTTGTCATCTTCAACAAGCTGGATAAAATGCCTGTGTTAGTGGTAGAAGTGGATGGCTATACGTTCCATGCTAATAATCCAAAACAGCTTGAACGGGATAAGATGAAGGATACCATTTTGCATAAGTATGGAATCCCTATTTTAAGAATTAAAACCAATGAAAGCGGAGAGGAAACGAGGCTACGAAATAAACTTGTTCAGATTCTGAAGCAAGAAGAGTAATAACTTCCCATATCCAAATAATGAAATGTGCAAAACACCTATACCAGATACTCCACCCGCGACCCCGGAAAATTTCTTTCCAGTTCCCCACTGAACAGTAAATCCATTTCCTGAAGTATTTCCTTCGGATAAACATACTTTCCGTACCCAAACTGTCCGTACTTATATTTTCTTTCCCCCTCATCCATGGGAAGTGTGGTGGAGGGGAAAATCT
>LADL02001217.1_pt1 | contig 12968 bp, 13 predicted proteins | sample 619721 | NCBI WGS metagenome assembly LADL02 (sample SAMN03397408, study PRJNA257561) | rock porewater metagenome | biome: terrestrial; feature: Opalinus Clay rock; material: porewater; isolation source: Opalinus Clay rock porewater BRC-3 borehole | place: Switzerland: Mt Terri URL, St-Ursanne ...
CGTCATTGCGATGGAGAAACGGATAGAAAAGACGTTTCGACTGCGGCAACCTGTCCCGAACTAACGAAATGTCCCTTAGAAACCTGTTGTGAACTAACGAAATGTATTATGGCAACATTTTTATACAGTAGCAGTATCATCAAAACAAGAAACAGATTGCCAAACAAAAAATCGAACTTGAAAGCCAATCTTTAGGTAGGCTGCAAGACAATAAAAGCAAGACCCCAACACAAAACAATCCGCGTAATCCGCGCTAATCCGCGAAATCCTTTATATAATCCGTGCAATCCTTTTCATAATCAGTGCAATCCTTTTAAAAATCTAAATACATGAAAAAAAAAGCAATCATAGTAAGCGGCTATTTTAACCCTGTTCATAAAGGGCATATTGAATATTTCAACAAGGCAAAAGAACATGGCGATACATTATTTGTGATCGTAAACAATGATTTTCAGCGCGAATTAAAAGGGTCTAAAGAATTTCAAACGCAAGCAGAGCGGGTATTTATAGTTGAGAATTTAAAAGTGGTGGATAAGGTGTTTTTAGCCATAGATCAAGACCGAACAGTTTGCGAAACAATCCGTTTAATAAGCCTGGAACTGTCAAATGAGTATCAGTTGGGATTTGCAAACGGGGGAGACCAAAACAATACTTCAATACCTGAGGCGCCAGTTTGTAAAGCATTGGGAATAGAATTAATAGATGGTTTAGGTGATAAAATTCAATCGTCTTCTTGGTTGTTGAATAAATAGATAAAGAGGTTGTTGAATTAAATAAATCAACCTGTTGGATACAATTATAATAAAAAATATGGAACACGATAAAAGACCTTGGGGAGAATATTGGGTATTGGAAGATGCGCCAACTCATAAAGTAAAAAGAATTTTGGTATATCCCGGCGGACGTTTGTCTTACCAGTACCACCACCAGCGTGCCGAAGTATGGACCATGGTTTCAGGTGTGGGAAGAATCACGCTCGATGGTGTAATAAAAGACTATAAAACAGGAGAAACAGCGCTCATTCCTTTAGGCGCCAAACACCGAATTGAAAATCCTTTTCAGGAACCGCTTGTTTTTATTGAAGTGCAATACGGCACCTACTTTGGTGAGGATGACATTGTGCGCATAGAAGACGATTATCAAAGAGCTTAATTAAAAAAATGAAAGCAGTAAACCGAGTAGCTATTAATTCTGGGGTATTATACCTTAAATCTATTGTTACAATTATCATAACGCTTTACTCTACACGTTTAATCTTAAACGCATTAGGCATACTTGATTTTGGTATTTATAGTTTAGTGTCAGGTGTTGTATTAATGCTGTCTTTTCTAAATACAGCAATGTCATCATCCACACAAAGGTATTTGTCTTTTTACCTTGGAAAAAATGAATTGTATATGCAACGAAAGGTATTCTCAAACAGTCTCTTTCTACATATAATTATTGCAGCTTTTTTAAGTATTATACTATTTATACTTGGTTTCTTCCTATTTGATGGTTTCCTGAATATTCCTATTGAAAGAGTAGAAACAGCAAAATGGGTCTACTATTTTATGATTATTTCTGTTTTTTTTACCATAATTTCTGTACCATTTACTGCATCTATAAATGCTAATGAAGATATGATAGTTTCAGCAATAGTTAATACGGTAGAGGTACTACTAAAATTGGGTATTGCTTTATTACTGTTCACGATTACTTTTGATCGATTATTTATTTACGCGCTTCTTATTGCGGTATCTAACGTATTAGCAGCAACTGCTTATTTAATTTTTAGTATAAAAAAATATGAAGAATGTGATTTTAAACCATTTAAAAATAGAGATAAAACTCTCTTAAAAGAATTAAGTGTATTTGCTGGATGGAATTTATTTGGAACATTGAGCTTTTTGTCCAGACAACATGGTTTGGCAATTATTTTAAATCTTTTTTTTGGTGCAGCAATCAATGCGGCTTACGGTATAGCATATCAAGTAGCAGGACAACTTACTTTTTTATCCGCGACTATGCTAAGCACGCTTAACCCTCAAATAATGAAAAGTGAAGGGGCAGGAGATAGGGAAAGAATGTTAAGGATATCTACTTTAGCTAGTAAACTGTGTTTTTTTTTGGTAGCGATATTAGCAATACCTCTTTATTTTCAAATGGAATATGTTTTAACTTTATGGTTAAATGTTGTACCAGAGCATACTGTTGAGTTTTGTAAATTAATTTTAATTTATATGTTAGTTTATCAATGGAGCGTTGGGATAATGTCTTCAATACATGCAATTGGAATAATAAAATTTTATCAGACAGTGGTTGGTTCAATACAATTATTAATATTACCAATTGCCTATTTCTTAATGTCGTTGGGTTATGATGCTTCTTATGTTTTATATTTATTGATTAGTCTAGAAATTTTGTCATTTATATTTAGAGTTTATTTTTTAAATATTATGACAGAATATTCTAAAATAAAATATATTAAAGAGGTGGTGTTATTAACATTACTTCCTTTAATAATTACGCTTGTTGTAGTTCTGCTTGTGAACCAATATGTTTTAAGTGATTTGTATTCTCTCATTTTAAATATTTTAATTGTAGCAGTTTTATTTACTTCAAGTTTCTATGTTTTAAGTTTAAATAAAACTCAAAAGTCATTAATAAATAATTTGTTAGAATCCATTATAAAAAGAATCAAATGAAGGGTTATTTTTATAAGTTAATATTTAATTAAGAAGAATTGGAAAAACAAACTATTTATAAATTTTTAAAGTATTAAAAATGAAAACAATTTTAGTTAGAGCATACACCTATTGTAATTTGGGTGACGATCTTTTTTTAAAAATTTTAGTGGAACGTTATCCTGAAATTCAATTTAGGATAATTGCACCAAAATTATATGAAAAAATTTTGAAAAAGTATGATAATGTTATGATTACACAAATGCCAACTTATTCATTATTTAACAGAATAATTATGAAACTATTAGGTTTTTTTTCTGTTATGAAAAAAGAAGCTATTATTTTAAATAATATTAAAAAATTTTACTCAATAGAGGCTACACTTTCTGATGGTTACGTATATATAGGAGGCTCACTGTTTATTCAGAATAATGAAAAAATTAATTTAATTGATATTGTTAATAAAGAAATAACCAATATTTTTCATGATAAAAAGAAGTTTGTAATTGGAGCTAATTTTGGACCTTATTTGACAGATTCTTACTTGGATTATTATAAAACACATTTGTTAGATTATGATGACGTTTGTTTTAGAGAAAAATATTCAAAAGAAGTCTTTAAAGATTTGTGGAATGTTAGAAATTGTCCGGATGTTGTTTTTCAATTAAATTTACCTAAAGTTTGTAAAGTTGAAAGGAGCGTTGGTTTTTCACTTATGGATATTTCATGGCGAAAGGAATTGTCTCAATATGAAAATATTTATTTAACATTTGTAAATCAGCTGATAATTGAATGCATTAATGATGATAGAAGTGTTTATTTATTCTCTTTTTGTGAAGATGAAGGCGATGAAAGAGTAATTTCAAAAATTTTGGAAGCTATCCCATTTGATTTAAAAAATAAAATTAATGTCGTTGCATATAATGGTGAGATAGATGAATTTTTAAAGCAGTATTCCAAAGTTGAATCTATGTTTTCTACACGTTTTCATTCTATGATTTTAAGTTCTTTATTAGATCAAAATATTTTTCCAATAATGTATAGTGAAAAGATGAGCAATGTGCTAAATGACTTTAATTATAAGGGGGTTTATTCTAAAATATCAGATTTAAGTTGTTTGAATTCTTCAGAATGTTTAAATAATATTATTGGTAGTAGACTTGAAATAAGTACTTCAGTTATTGAAAAATCAAAAGAAAATTTTCTGTTTATGGATAAAAATATTAATAATTTATAATGATTTTATCTCCCAAAGTATCTATCATTATTCCAGTTTACAATGCTGAGAAATATATACATAAATGTATTGATAGTATTTTAAATCAGACTTTTTTAGATTTTGAAATAATATTAATTGATGACGGTTCTAAAGACACATCTGCTAAAATATGTGATGAATATGTTTTAAAAGACAGTAGAGTTAAAGTTTGTCATATGCTTAATTCGGGAGTTTCGGCGGCGCGAAATAAAGGAATTGAACTTGCTACGGGAAGTCATATCACTTTTATAGACGCTGACGATTGGATTGAAGATTTTTTTTTACAAAGATTTAATGAAATTTTAAAAGATGATGAAATTGATTTAATTGTGTCGGGATATTGTTATGAGTATGTATCTAACAAACCACAACAAAAATATTCCTTACCCAATCAAAAGGCAAAAACAAAAATTGAATTAGCTGCAGTTATTCCTGAATTGGAATATAATAGAATGCTAAGCAGTGTTTGGGGAAAGCTATACAGACGTGATATAATTATCAATAATAAATTGGTTTTTGATACTACAATTAGTTTTGGGGAAGACACAATATTTAGTTGGAGTTATTTATTAGTGATAAACTCTGTTGCAGTAACCAATGCAATAGGATATCATTATGTGCAATATGATGAGCTAACTTTAACTAAAAAGTTATATGGATATGACATAACTACAAAAATAAAAGATAAATCCTACGAATTGAGAAAACAAATACTTGAAAAATATGATTTATTACCAAACAAAAAATTTCTCAATACAATTCAAGGAGAATATATTATGATGTCAATCTTAGCCAATCTGTCTATGTACGACTTAGGTTTTAAAAATGACAAAAAGTATAGGCACGAAAAATGGTTAGAATTATCGAATAATAGCTATTTATATGATATGCCTTCACAATCAAGATTTATTAAAACAATACAATTTTTGCTATATTATAAACAGATAAACGTATTAGATTTAGTTTTAAAGGGTAGAAATCTAATTGTTAAAAAATAATACTTAATTTTTTTGAAGAAAAATCACAAACACTAGATGAATATACTAATATGTATTGGACGGCTTTATATGGGCGGTATTGAAAAGTACGCTATTGATTTAGCATTAGGCCTTAAAAATAAAGGACATAATGTTCATCTTTTGGTTTTTTTTCAAATTTTAAACAATGAAAAAAAAGAATTTCTTTTGAATGAAGGGATTATTTTGCACGAATTACATTTGAAATCGGGGAGGGATTTAAGATTGCCTTTTCGATTTGGAAAGTTATTATTGCGTTTAAAGCCTGATGTAATTCATTTAAATATACTGCCTTTGTTGGCTGCACTGCCACTAGTTTTTTTTAGAAAGAAAACGGTTTATACAATACATCAAATCGCTAATAATCGGTTTATAGCTAAAATATACAGTTTTGTTATTAATGGCGTTATTGGAATTTCAAAAAATGTAAAAGAAATATTGAAAAATCGCTATGGTTTTTTTCAGAATAATAATTGGACCATAATAAATAATGGCGTCTTATTGAGTGACACAAAAATACCTGATTACTTGAGTGGCACCGTCAATCTGGTTATGGTATCAAGATTGGCCCAAGATAAACAGCCAGATCATGCCATAGAGATATTAAATTATCTAAATAATAATTCAAAATTAGATTATGAATTAACATTCGTAGGTAATGGAGATGTAGACGATGATAATTATATGGAAATGCTAAAACAAAAAGTTAGCAATTATGGACTGGATGATAAAGTTCACTTTGTGGGCTGGCATGAGAATGTTAGCGATTACTTGTTAAGAAGTCATGGATTTTTGATGCTTTCAAGACTAGAGTGTTTCCCCTACAGTGTTATTGAAGCAATAACTTATGGAATTCCTATATTTAGTTATAAGATTGAAGGAGGTTTGCATGATTTACATATTAATGGTGTAACAGGCATTGTTTGTGATAAAAATGACCCTGTTAACTTGGCTTTAGAAATTGATAATGTTTTTATAGATCCTTCAAAGTGGAAAAATTTTAGAGATCAAGCATTTAATAATTCAAAGTCTTTCTCTATAGAAAAAATGGTAAACGAAACAGAGCATTTTTATTTACAACTTTTAGATAGACTGAAATAATGAAAAGAGTTTTAAAGGCTATTTTAAGTGATAAAAAGAATAATGTTTGGACTGGAACACATGCAGTTGTTTTAAGTGGTGTCAAAATTTTTGAACATTCTGTAATTGCCGCCGGGGCAGTTATTAAACATGATGTTGAGGCCAGAACTATATTTGGAGGGGTGCCAGGAAAATTAATAAAGAAAATCTAATTTGGAAAATTCTACTGAAAACAGTTTGGTAAAAAAATACATTGTTGTTCATGCAGGCAAACGTGATGACTATCAAGTAGCTTTAGCATTATATGAAACCGGCAAATTAGATTATTTGGTTACAGAAATTTATGCTCCTTTAGATTATAAAATAGTTACATTTCTTGCTGTAAAACTCAAGTTGCATAACTATTTAATTAAAAGATATAAAGTAGGTTTGCCTAGTAAAAAAATAAGGATAAGTTATTCAGCCTTATGGTATTCTATTTTATTTATTCTGACTAAAAATATTAAATATGACCGATTAAAGGGATATGCATTAGGTTTGAAAGCAAAAAAGATGTCTTTAGATCGAAGTATTCCAATAATTAGCATGAATACGTATGCTTATGATGCTTTTATAATGAATCCTATTGAACCTAAAATTCTTTTTCAATTTCATCCTCATCCATCTTTTGTAAAAGCCATTTTTGAAGAAGAAATAAGTATTAATTCAAAGGCAAAAAATTCATTGTCAAAAGAGTATGAATTTTCAATTCCAGAAGTTGATTTGCAAAAGTTGTCAGCAGAAATTAGGTTGTCAAATTATTTTATTTGTGCAAGTTCTGTAACAAAAAAATCATTATTGGCGCAAGGTGTAAATGAAGAGAAAATTAATGTAATTCCTTATGGTGTAGACATTGAAAAGTTTATTTTTAAAAAAAGGAAAAGAAATGATACTGTTTTTAGAGTTATTTTTATTGGAAGTTTAAATCAACGGAAAGGAGTTACTTATTTGTTGGATGCATTAAGTGGATTACAACGTGTAGAATTAACAATAGTTGGCCGCGGTATTTTTGATAAAGAATTGCTATCGGGATATTCTTATCCTATTCATATTAAAGAAAATGTTTCTGAAGCTGAATTAATATTTGAATTGCAAAACGCCAACTGTTTTGTTCTGCCATCAATATTAGAGGGATTTGGTCAGGTAATACTTGAAGCCATGGCGACAGGTATTCCTGTTATAGCATCCGAAAACACTGCTGCGATCGATATTATTGATAATGAAAAGGATGGCTTTATAGTTCCTATTCGAGATAGTGATAAAATAGCAATGATTATAGAAAAGTTGCAGCAAGATGAAATACTTTCATCGGCTATTGGGGTAGCAGCATTCTTAAAAGCTAAAGAATATTCATGGACAAAATTTAGAAATGAATTTGTGAAACAGATAAAAAGAATAGAAAATGAGGTTATTAATAATTACTAATATTCCAACTCCTTATAGAATTGCTTTTTTTAATGTTCTTAACCAAGAACTTTTAAAAGTAAATGGAAAGCTAAAGGTTTTATATTGTTCATATAATGAGCCAAATAGGTTTTGGGATATTGATTTTAAAGATCAAGAATTTGATTATTCTATTTTAAAAGGGTTTCATTATAATTTTGAAAATTTCTTTCTTCATTTTAATCCTTCAGTTGTTAGGGAGACAAAAAACTTTAATCCAACTTGTATACTTTATGCTGGTTCATGGAATATGCCCACTGTTATTTACAGTTTATTGTGGAATTCATTTTTTAAATCCAATGTTAAGAAAGTTTTTTGGAGTGAAGGGCATGACGGAAGTGTTCTTCATGCTTCAGGCTTAATACCAAAAATACGAAAGAGAATACTTAATTATTTTGATGGTTTCGCAGTGCCAAACGGAAGAAGTGAAAGTTATTTGTTTGAAAATTTAAAAGTGGATAGAAAACCAATAGTTTTATTGCCCAATACTGTTGATGGTGAATTTTTTACAAAACCTGCATCTTGGTCATTCGAAAAAACCAATCAGGTTAAGGAAGAATTCAACATTCCAACCGCTTCTAAGATTATTATACAAGTAGCACAAATTGATGATAGAAAAGGTATTAAGGAGTTGGTTTTGTATTGGGAGAAATTATCTGAAAATTTAAAAGGCAATTATCATTTGGTACTGGTTGGTGAAGGCTCTCTGAGAGAACAATTAAAACAGCAATGTACAGAGAAGAATATCAACACAATTCATTTTTTAGGAAATCAGCCTAAAGAGAAAGTTAGAGATTTATTGTTTTCTTCTAATATTTTTTTGCTTCTTACTAAAAATGACCCTAATCCATTAACATTAATAGAAGCGAGTTTTGCTAAATTACCCATAATGACAACAAAATTTGCGGGTAATTGCCATGAAATTATTTTAAAGAATGACAATGGAGTTATTCTAAGCGAGATTTCATTTAATGCATTTAAAGAGGGCTTTGAAAAAATTAAAATACTTGCATTAAATACTGAAGCTGGAGAAATTTCTTTTTTAAACGTTAAGAAAAATTTTGACATAAAAAATGTTTCTCAAAATCTTATCGAACAAATTAAATCTTATTTATAATGTTTAAATTTTTTAAAATATGATAATATTTTTTGATATTATTTTAGTCTTTTTTTTATTTTTAATCACCATAAAAAATAAGCAATTTGATATTTTAAATCCATCTTTAATCTATCTATTTATCCATGTTCTCTTTGTAACCTTTAAAGGGATTCAAACTTTAGTTTTCGGTTCCGAAATTATTTCAAATAGATTTTATAGTACTTATATAACCATAGATGACATTGCGAAGGCTATTATGATTGCAGATTTGGGGTTATTGGCATTTTTTATTGGCTTTTATATGTTTAAAAACAAATTTAGCAATAAGGGAAAAAGACTACTTTTAAAATACGCCGTTATTGTTGAGGAAAGGCCAAAACTAATAAAAATCTACATGATTTTAGTAATTATTTTAGGAATTATTGGTCTGTTGTCATATACATTTATACCTGGTATTGGAAAAGAGAATTTTGCAACGGGGACATTTACCTCTATTTTGGCGAGCTTAGGTATGATATCTTCAATTATTTTAATTTACGAATACGGGTTTAAATTTAAATTTGTGCTTTTCTTTGTCGGAATGTGTTTAATTTATTCAATACAGGGCGTTAATCGATATCGAGTTATTTTACCTTTACTGTTTTTATTGCTATATTATTTGAAGATTAAAAAGTTGAAATTTCCTCCATTGAAATTTATGATTATTGGTTTTGTGGTAATTTTATTAAGTTTTCCACTTAAAGAGATAGGGTATTCTATCAGAGATGGACAAAAAATCGAACTTACAGAGATAATAGCAAAATCTTTTAAAGATCTTGTTTCAGGAGAGTCTGGTGATTTAGCCTTTATTGAACAAAGTGCTGCAATGATAAATTCTACTGACGATAAAAATATCATTTTTTATGGCAGAACATATATGCCTATTTTGATATTTTGGATTCCAAGAGACTATTGGAAAGAAAAGCCTAAGTTAAACGAATGGCAGTTTGAAATATCATCGGCAGGAAGAGATTATGGTGAAATGGGACAAATTTCATTATTAACGGGAGAGGCATATGCTAATTTTCGATTATTCGGTGTTTTCTTTATACCATTATTAGTTGGAATATTTTACTCCAAAATTTACTTTTCTTTTTCAAAATTACATGAAAAGCATAAAGGGTTTTTACTTCTTTTAATTTATAATATGATTTTATTCCAAACTTGGCGAGACGGTTTAATTTCACTGATTCTTTTCCCATTATTAAATTATCTTCCCTTAATTGTACTATTTTTTATAAAAAAACCTAAAATTAATAAAATTGCGTATACTAATTAATTGTTCAAATCTTAGAGTTGGTGGGGGATTACAGGTCGCTCATTCTTTTTTAAACGAAATACGGGAAAATATAGATTACCAGTTTTTAATAGTAATGTCGGAATCTCTTGCCCAACAAATAGACGTTACTTTATTTTCTAAAAATTTTCAGTTTAAATACTATTCAATTCAACCTTCAGCAATAAAAGCAATATTAGGTAAAGATAATTATTTAGATAAACTCGAAATAAATTTTAAAGCAGATATTGTTTTTTCAGTTTTTGGCCCCACATACTGGAGACCAAAAGCAAAACATATATGTGGATTTGCGAAGCCAAGCTATATATATAAAGAATCGCCGTTTTTTAAAATGCTTTCAAAGAAGGAATTTGTTAAGCTAAAATTAATGGAGTTTTTTCATATGTTTGATTTTAAAAATAATAATAATCTACTTATTACAGAGAATAAAAATGTTTCTATCATACTATCAAAAAGGATTAATAAAAAAGTATTAACTGTTACCAATTTTTATAATCAAGTATTTAATAATCAAATGATTTGGGATGATAAAGTAAAATTTGAAGAGGATTTAGATTTTTTTAAACTTTTAACTATTTCAGCTAATTATCCACATAAAAACTTATCGATAATAAAAAGTGTAATTCCTATTTTAAAATCTAAATATCCTGATTTTAAGTTTAAATTTTATTTAAGTTTAACCCATGCTGATTTTGGTATTCAAAAAAATGATATTTTAAATGAAAACATTTGTTTTTTTGGAAAAGTATCTATAAATCAATGTCCGAGCTTATATCAACAGTGTGATTTTTTATTTTTACCTACTGTTTTAGAGTGTTTTTCTGCTTCATATTGTGAGGCAATGGTAATGGAAAAACCAATTCTAACATCTGATTTAAGCTTTGCAAGAGGTATTTGTGAAGATGCTGCTTTTTATTTTAATCCTATGGACGCCGCTGATATTGCTGAAAAAATTTATGAATTATCCAATGATAAAATTTTACAAAATCTTTTAAGGAAAAGAGGAATAGTTCAATTAGAAAAATTTGATACGTCAAACACAAGGGCAAAAAAATATTTAAAAATTATTAAGGAAGAATATGAAAATTCAAAATAAAACACTCCTCATCACGGGAGGTACAGGTTCCTTTGGGAACGCGGTCTTAAACCGTTTTTTAAACACAGATCATTTTAAGGAAATCCGTATTTTTTCGCGTGATGAGAAAAAGCAGGATGATATGCGCAACCAGTTAAAAAATGACAAACTCAAATTTTATATTGGTGATGTACGCGATTATATGAGTGTAGAAAAAGCGATGCGTAGTGTAGATTATGTTTTTCATGCGGCTGCCTTAAAACAAGTGCCGTCTTGCGAGTTTTTTCCGCTGGAAGCAGCAAAAACCAATGTGTTTGGAACCCAAAACGTGATTGATGCGGCATCAGCCAACAAAGTAAAAAAAGTAATTTGCTTAAGCACCGATAAAGCGGCTTATCCAATCAACGCGATGGGAATTTCCAAAGCATTGATGGAAAAAGTGGCCATCGCGGCTTCAAGAAATACCGTGGATACCACCGTTTGTTTAACGCGTTACGGAAATGTGATGGGCTCTCGGGGCTCTGTGATTCCGTTGTTTTTAAAACAAATTCAGGAAGGAAAAACCATTACCATTACCGATCCAAATATGACCCGTTTCTTAATGTCTTTGGAAGAAGCGGTAGAGTTGGTGTTGTTTGCATTTGAACACGGAAATCCTGGTGATTTGTTTGTCAATAAAGCACCGGCAGGCACCATAGGCGATTTGGCGCAGGCACTAAAAGAAATCTGTAATGCCGATAATGAAGTAAAAATCATAGGAACGCGTCACGGAGAAAAATTGTATGAAACCTTATGTACCCGCGAAGAAATGGTGAAAGCGGAAGATATGGGTGAATTCTACCGCGTGCCGGCCGACAATCGTGATTTAAATTATGCCCGTTATTTTTCGGAAGGGATTGAGGATGTTTCAATAATAGAAGATTACCATTCCCACAATACGGAACGTTTGGGTGTGGAAGGAACCAAAGCATTATTGGTAAAATTGCCATTGATTCGCAAAGAAGTTTTCGGGGAAGATGTAGCACAAATGCCGGGATAAAAACTATAAGCTATAAGCAATCAGCTTTCAGCCGACAGCTTTTGTTCTTTGTAAACGGCATTCCTAATTTATATTTTGAATGCTGATAACAAATATCTGACAACAGATAACTGACAACAGACAACAGACAACAGACAACAGACAACAGACAACTGAAAACTAACAATCACCAATCACTAGCCACCAATCACAACTTAAATGATTCCAAAAATAATTACCGGGAACAGCCATACCGATGCAAGAGGGACATTGTTTTATAACAATGATTTTGATGCTTCGGCTGTAAAAAGAATTTATGTAATTGAAAATGCAACTATTGAGATTATTCGCGCCTGGCAAGGACATAAAATAGAGCAGCGTTGGTTTTCCGCGATAAATGGGTCGTTTAAAATTGGATTGATAAAAATTGACAATTGGGAAAGTCCTGCTAAAAATTTAGAGATGCTTACTTTTACAATCAATGCAGATACATTGGAGGTGCTTCATGTGCCTCAAGGCTATGTGAGCAGTATTCAAGCAATGGAGGTAGGATCTAAATTACTCGTCATGGCCAATTATTTGCTGGGCGAAATAAAAGATGAATATAGATTTGATGTGGATTATTTTATTTAAAATGTCAGCATAAAAATTTCATGCAGATTACCCCAAATTTTATTAAATAGTTAAAAACAAAATCCGCGTAGATCTGCGAAAGAAATCTGCGAAAATCAGCGAGAAATAAAAAATATCTGAGAAACGAGAATCAATTTCAAGGAGTACAAAAATTTCACGCAGATGAGCGCAGATAAAAAAACGCAGATTATCGCAAATTTTATTATATAGTTAAAAACAAAATCCGCGTAGATCTGCGAAAGAAATCTGCGAAAATCAGCGAGAAATAAAAAATATCTGAGAAACGAGAATCAATTTCAAGGAGT
>LADL02001819.1_pt1 | contig 12924 bp, 11 predicted proteins | sample 619721 | NCBI WGS metagenome assembly LADL02 (sample SAMN03397408, study PRJNA257561) | rock porewater metagenome | biome: terrestrial; feature: Opalinus Clay rock; material: porewater; isolation source: Opalinus Clay rock porewater BRC-3 borehole | place: Switzerland: Mt Terri URL, St-Ursanne ...
GGCGGCGGCGAGGAGCAAGGCGCCCGTGCCGCGCAGAACCGTTCTGACAACGTCAAACGTCATGATATCTCCTAATCTCGCCGGCCAATCCGCTGAGTCCGGCAGGCGTGAGTTGAGCGTTCGCCTTTGGCGCAATACTGTCAAGCCACCCGGCACGCGCCTGCGAGAAGAATGCCGCATCTGCACACCAAGAGCGGCTTCCGGCGACCGGGCGAAGCTTTCTTCGGCCGCGGCCTTTCTGATACTCTTAAACTTGGAGCGGCGCGCGGCATGCGCGCGAAACGGGGGGGGTAATGGCTCAAGGTGCCGGACCGAGCAAAGGGAGGCTCAGTCTCTACCCCATTTTTGTCATTGCGTATCTGGCCCTTGCCGCGACGGTTGGGCTCGCGAATCCCTATGTCCTCAATGCGCTGCGCCTGATCAGCTTCGACAGCTACCAACGCGTGCTTCCCGCGATGCCTGCCGGAGATAGCCCGGTGCGTGTGATCGACATCGATGAACAATCGCTGCAGCGGATCGGTCAGTGGCCGTGGCCGCGTTCAACCATCGCACAGTTGACCGACGCGCTGGGGCAGGCAGGGGCGGCGGTCGTCGCATTTGACATGATGTTTCCTGAAGCCGACCGCAGCTCACCGGAAGAAATTGAAAAGGCGCTTCCCCCAGACGTGAGCGCGGTCTTGGCGCCATTGTTGCAGCGCTTAATACCGAATGACGAGCTGCTCGCCCAGGCGATGACCCGGGTGCCGACGGTTCTGGGTGCCACGCTCACGCAGCAATCAGGATCGGCGTCGCCGTTTCCGATGAAGGCCGGCACCGCAATCGCGGGCGACAATCCTGCGGCCTTTCTCCATCAATTTCCAACCGTCACGGGAAACCTTCCGGCGCTCACGGCAGCCGCGCGTGGGATTGGCGCACTCAACTGGATTCCGGACCGCGATCAGGTGGTGCGGCGCGTGCCGCTGGTGTTTCGCGCCGGCGATCTTGTTGTACCCTCGCTCGCCGCGGAGGCGTTGCGGGTCGCCCAGGGGGCCTCGACCTATGTGATCAAGGCGTCGAATGCGAGCGGTGAAACCGCGTTCGGGCGCGCCAGCGGAATTAATCACATCCGGATTGGCGCGGTCGAAATTCCAACCGACGGCGATGGCGGGCTGTGGCTACGCTTTACGAAGGTTTCGCCGGATCTCAAGATTCCGGCGTGGCGGATCTTGTCGGGCGCGTACTCGCCCGACGCGATCTCGGGACGGATTATTCTCGTGGGTGCGAGCGCGAGCGGGCTCACCGACTTGCGCGCGACATCGCTGGATGAGGCGATCCCGGGGGTACTTGTTCACGCGCAGATTCTTGAGCATATCCTTTCCGGCCAGTACCTGACGCGCCCGGACTGGGCAAGCGCGGCTGAAATCGCGCTCATGGTGGTGCTGGGCGCGCTCCTGGCGATCGTGTTTCCGGCGGTCGGCGCGCTTCCCGCCGCCGCTCTTGCGGGCGTTGCGATCGTCCTGGTCAATCTTTCGGCGTGGCTCGCCTACAGCAAGACAGGACTGCTCTTCGATCCGCTCTATCCCTCGCTCTGCTTGTTTGTACTTGGAACGGCGGCGAGCTTTTTTCTCTACCGGCGAACGGAAGTGCAGCGCCAGGAAATCAAGCGCGCGTTCAACCATTACGTTTCGCCCGCCGTTGTCCGCGAGCTCATAGCCCACCCCGAAAAGCTGGTACTCGGCGGCGAAATCCGGCAACTGACCTTGATGTTTTGCGATGTGCGAAGCTTCACGAAGATCTCGGAAGGGTTGACGGCCTCCCAGCTGACCAGCTTCGTCAACGAACTGCTCACGCCAATCAGCGAGGTGATCCTGAAGTCCGGGGGAACTATCGACAAATATATGGGCGACGCTGTGGTGGCGTTCTGGAACGCGCCGCTCGACGATGTGCGCCACGCGCCCCATGCGCTGGAGGCCGCGCGCGGGATCCTGGACGCACTCGAGCGGCTCAACGTGATATGGCAGCAGCGCGCGGAAGCGGAAGGCCGCCGCTTTCCGATTGTGCGCGTTGGCATCGGTGTGAATACCGGGGAGTGCTGCGTGGGAAATTTGGGTTCGATACAGCGCTTCGACTATTCGGCGATCGGGGATGAGGTCAACGTCGCCTCGAGATTTGAAGGCCTCACCAAGGTCTATGGCGTGCCGGTCGTTACCGGCGAGGTAACGATTGCCGCGCTCGGCGAAGATCCTGCGCTCGAACTCGACCTCGTCCGTGTGGTCGGCCGCGCGCAGCCCTCGCGGATCTTCACGCTGGTGAATGTCCTGTCGCTTGATTCTGAACGTTCGCGTGAGCTACGAACCTGTCACGGGCGCATGCTGGAAGCATATCGCCATGCGGACTGGGCGGCGGCGGAACGCGCAATCGGCGAGTGTCGCGCACTCGGCGCGAGTGCGCTTTCGCCGTACTACGATCTTTTCAGCGTCCGCATTGCGGCGTTCAAAGTCGCTCCGCCCCCGAAAGATTGGGATGGCGTGTTCAATGCCGACGCAAAATAATGCCTGACCACGACGCATTCCTCATCTGGTAAGGGATTTCAAGTGCCCGTCTATCTGACAAGTCTCGTGTTGTTCCAGGTCAAACACTACCTGTTCGATTTCCTGTTTCAGACGGCATATCAGCTGCGCAACAAGGGAACCTACGGGCATCCCGGCGGCATCCTGCATTCCGGCCTTCACGCGCTTGGCTCGATCGTGCCTCTCATGATTCTGAGCCCGCCGCATTGGCTGTTGGCCTGCGTCGTCGGGGCAGAGTTTCTGGTCCACTACCACACGGACTGGGTGAAGGAGCAGGTCATCAAGGCGCGCGGGTGGACAGCTACGGACTTCGGCTTCTGGCAGGCGCTCGGGATCGATCAGATGATCCACCATCTCACCTATATCGCGATGGTCGCGGCCGTATTGCTATGGGCGGCGCAGTAACGCGGTCCCGCGCCTGAGTTATCGGTTGCGACGGCTGGAGCCTAGAAGTGCGAGGCGAACGAAATCGTGGCGGCATGACCGTGATAGTCGGCCGCGCTGTCGTTCGAATTGTTGACCCGGTAGCGGTAATCGATTTCAACATCGCATGCGCATGACAGCACGTTGCTGCGGACCGCGCTCACACCCGGCGCGACATAGGTATCTTCGCGCCGCTCATTATTCACTTCGCTGACGAAGAACAGTCGTTGACGCGCGACGACGCTGGTTCCGAGCGTGAGGTCCGGGATCGGGCGAAGATAATACCCGACTTCAAGCCCCCACTCCGCATAGCGGCCGGGCGCGCGATCGCCCGTTAGATTGTTGCGCACCACGCCGTCAATGCCGCTCCAGCGCGCCCACGGGGAAATTTGAAGCGCGCCCGGGCCGCCGAACAGCGCCGGAATGGTCATCCGCGCGAGCGCGTCGGTGAAAAAGCCCTGATCGGCGGTAAAATTGCTGCCGTAATCGCGAAACCCGCCGCGCAGGCGAATTGCCTGAAACGCGCCGCCGAAGCGTCCCTCGAAGGTCAAGCTACCGTTCGCCTCTGCGTAAAAGAGGCTCTGATCGAGCGAAGCGACGCCGCCACCAACCGCAGGATAAATCGTGAGTGACGGCGAGACCGCGAGAAGCGGGCCCGTCTGAACCCCGGCATAGCCATAGAGCAACTCGCCGACATCGAGCGGATATTCGCCCGATGCGTCAACCAGCGTACGCCAGCGATTCGCGAGTATAACCCGCTCGTCGCGCAACGACATTTTTGCAGAAAAAGTTGGCTTGGTCTCATAGCCGGCGTGCAGGTTCAGCGGATTGGTATCGACCCCTGTCCCGACCTCTACGCGTATTTGCGTGCTGGCAGGCTCGAGGCGGCGGCGCACGCGGGCAAAGCCGGCCTGCGCTTCGCGGTTCTTCGGATCGTTCAAAATTACGCGCTCGTAAGCGGAGAGCGCGAGCCGGAGCTGTCCTTGCACTTCGGCAAGGCGGCCATAACGCATGTTCGCCTTGGTATCGCGTGGATCTTTGAGAACGTCCGCGTACAGCGCAGCAAGTTCGCCGGAGCCGGGCGGCTCCGCAAACGCGTTGGCGACGAACGTCATGCAAATCGCCATTATGCCAGTGATGAGATAGGTAAGACGACTGCCCACTTGCCCCCCAAGCGGCCGAACGGCACCGAACGCCTAATTTCTTGTGTGACGATATTTTCACAAAGGTCGTCGCTTCGCTAGATGGATTCCACGCGAAGTGCTGCCCATAAAAAGGGCAACCAGTATTGTTTCTGGCCAGGTTGCAGAGAAGAATCGTCCAAAAGCATTCAAACAATTCCATTGAATGCGTGTCAGGCGTAACCGATGATGTGATTTGGATTTGGGAAGGGGACGTCTATGGGGACCTGGAGTCAACAAGGCATAATTGCCGCTCTACTTGTCTTCGTTTCGAGCACTGCGAGCGCCGCGCCAATTGATCACATTGGCGTCGCGGCGGCGATCAAGGACGAAGTGCACGTGACGGTCGGCGAGAAGGCCGAGCCGCTAGCTGCCGGTGGCAGTATCTTCCAGGACGAAATCGTTGCGACGGGTGTAAATTCGATGGCGCAACTGCTCTTTCTCGATCAGACGAGCTTGAGTATCGGACCGCAATCGGAGGTGAAACTCGACCGCTTCGTCTACGATCCGGAGCAGAAGCGCGGAGATGTTGTGCTTGAAGCGAGCCGCGGTGCATTTCGGTTTATCACTGGGGCACAGGACCCAAACAGCTACACGTTGAAGACGCCGGTCGCGACGATCGGCGTGCGTGGCACGATTGTCGACTACGGGCTCGAGAATGGACGGCTGGTGGTTCGCCTCGTGGAAGGCAAAGCGATTATTACCCTCGAGAACGGTCAGGTGCTCGAACTCAATGAGCCCGGCGACGCGGTGATTATCCTGGTCGACGGCACGATCATCGGACCAACACCATGGGACGGAGAGATTGGCACGGCGGTCAGCGGAACGTCGTTCCCGCTTTACGGAACGCATTTCGCGGGCACCAATGACGATCGTCTCGAGCAGATATCATACGACGAGCGCTCTTCGCTGACCGACGAACTCGGATCTCGCGGCGTGGTCTCGGTCGTTGATGATGGCGGCGGCGGCGGCGAGGGTGGCGGTGAGGATCATTGCTATTACCACGGGGAAAGCGAGTAGCCGAAGCACGGCTGCGGGTCGGCGCGTCCCGACCGGCCGCGCGACGACCTCACCTGGCGAGCGCCCTGATCTCGTCGTTGGCGCGCCTTAGCCGGGCCGCGAGGCTGCGCCCGATCGCCAATACGAGCTGAGAATAGATGTCGAGCCGCGTGTCGTGCAGCGTCTGCAGCGCGGTGCTGGTGAGGACAAGCGCCTCGCCCGGCACGGCCGCTACAATATCAGCAGTGCGGGGATGGGCATCGAAGAGCGCCAGCTCGCCAAACACGTTGCCCGGGTCGATCGTGCTCACCCGGTACGCGCCGGAACCGCCGGCCAGCGGAACGGACACGTCGACGCGCCCGCTCAGGAGGAGGAACAGGCCGTCCGCCGGCGTGTTGATCTTGATCAGCCGTTCGCCGGCCTTGAAGGCCACGGTTTGGGTCAGCGCCTGAATGACCGCGATGGCATCTGCCGAAAATCCCGAAAGGACGTCGAAATCGCGAAGCGTCAAATCTGCCGGCACCAGCGCCGGCGTATTGGACGGTGCGTCGAGCAGCAGATTCTCGAAATATTCCAGCGCCTGGTCGACATTGGGAAGCCAATGGGGAACGACGGACGAAACGTCGGGCGCCCACGACGCAAAGCAATCCTGCCCGGTCAAGACAAGGTGTTTGCCTTGCTCGGCAAGCGTCTTTCGGACCGAGCACAGCAGGTCGAATGCGACGGGATCGATCCTGAACGCGCGCTCGGTGTCCATTACGAAATAAGAGACGCTGGCCGAGTCATGGATAATCCGCCGGCTGACTTTTTCGGCCTCGGCGAACAGGAGATCGCCCTGCAGCTCGATGACCTCGATTTCCCGTCCCAGCACATCGAGCTTGCGGGCGTCGTCGACACGCCGCACGCGCTTCGAACGCACGTCCGAGCCCAGATAGCGGCGCCGGATCGCCGTTTTCGCGGATGCGCGCTGCTCCAGCAGGTGCAGGCGGAACATGCGCGAGAGGTCCTCGCACACCTTGACGCCGCGCACGCTGTTGCCGACCTCGTCCACGAGCGGCGAATAGAGCCCAAGCCCCAGCTGTCCGGGTAGCACCGCCATGATGCCCCCGCTGACGCCGCTTTTCGCGGGCAGGCCCACGTCGAACTGCCATTCGCCGGCGTAATCGTACATGCCGCACGTGCTCATCACGCTTAGGACCGCGCGCACGTGTTCACTCTTGATGGTGCGCGTGCCCGTGAGCGGATTGATCCCATCATTGGCCAGCGTCGCGGCTGCGATGGAGAGATCCCTGGCCGTGACCTTGATCGAGCACTGACGGAAATAGAGATCGAGATGATCGTCGAGCGGCCCGTCGATCATCCCAGAATTGAGTGCGAGGTATCCAATTGCGCGATTGCGGTGCCCGGTTTCGCGCTCCGAGACGTATACCGCTTCGTCGAGGGTCGGCTTGCGTCCGAAAAAGCGCTCGAACATGCCTAAAATTCGTTCAAAGCGTTCTGCATGGTTGCTGCCTTTGACCAAAGAAACGGCAGCAATGGCGCCGGCATTGACCATCGGATTGAACGGGCGGTTGTGGCGCTCATCGAAGGTGATGGAATTGAACGGATCGCCCGAAGGCTCGACGCCGATCTTTTTCTGGACGTGACTGAGGCCGTGATCCTCAAGCGCCAGCGCATAAACCAGCGGCTTCGAGACCGATTGGATCGTGAAGACGTGGTCCGCGGCGCCGGCCGGGTAGGTGAAGCCATCGGCAGTCGCCAACACTATTCCGAACTTACTGGTATCGGCTTTGCCGAGCTCAGGAATATAGTCCGCGACGCGCCCGTCGAAATTCTGGCGATAGCGATCGAAAAGTTCGGTGATGAACCCTGTGAGAGGAAGATCCTGGGGCTTGGCGCCGTCTAGATCGAGCTGAAGGCGGGGCATTCGCACTATTTGACACTCTTCCTCAACAAGATGATTCAGCGCCACTCACAAATTCGCGCCCGTACGCCATCGATCTGAGATAAAAACGTCATGCAATATGCGGGCCGATTAGCCCTCGACCGGAGAGACGCGCGCCCGTGCACGCCCGCGACTAGGTCGGGCGTGCGAGCCCGGCGGCCGTGAGTGCGAACGCGTAGATCAATGCGATCTCCTCCAGCCGTCCAAACCGGCCCGATGCTCCGCCATGCCCTGCGTCCATATTCACGCGCAGGAGCGTGAGGTTTTGGTCGGTCTTCGTTGCGCGCAATTTCGCGACCCATTTGGCGGGCTCCCAATAGGTAACGCGAGGGTCGGTGAGGCCGGCGAGCGCGAGGATGTGGGGATAGGCCTGTGCGGACACGTTGTCGTAGGGACTGTATGAAGCCATATAGTCGTAGACGGCAGAGTCTGAGAGGGGGTTGCCCCATTCGGTCCACTCGGGTGGGGTGAGTGGCAGGCTCGCGTCGAGGATGGTCGTCAAGGTGTCGACGAACGGCACCTCCGCGATGATGGCCTTGAAGAGTTCCGGGGCCATGTTGGCGACGGCGCCCATCAGCAGACCGCCCGCGCTTCCGCCATGCGCCACGATCTCGCCCTCCCGGGTGTAGCCTTCGGCAATGAGATAGCGTGCCGTGCTCAGGAAATCCTCGAATGTGTTGCGTTTGTGCAGACGCTTACCGTCGCGATACCACGCAAAGCCTTTGTCCTTGCCGCCGCGGATATGCGCGATGGCGAACACAAATCCGCGATCGACCAGCGAAAATCGATTGGCTGAGAACGACGGCGGTATCGATATTCCGTAGGCGCCATATCCGTAAAGAAACAGCGGGGCGGGATTGCCGGGCTTGTAATCGGCGCGGTGGAGGAGGGTAACGGGGATGAGCGCGCCGTCGTGCGCCGGAATATTAAGGCGCGTCACACGATAGTCTTGGGGATTATGACCGCTCGGCACGTCCTGACGCTTCAGCAGCTGGCGCGTGCGTGCTCTCATGTCGTAGTCATAGGTCTCCAGCGGGCGGGCCGGCGAGCTGTAGGCGAAGCGCAAGACCGAGCTGTCGTACTCGTACGCGGTGCCGACCGAAAGATTGTACGCCTCCTCGTCGAAGCTGACCGTGTGCTCCGCGCCGCGCCCGGTCCCGGGCTCGAGCTGTGTGATGGCAATCCGGGGAAGGGCGTCTGCCCGTTCGAGGCGAACCAGAAAGCCTTGGTAGACGCGCATCGACAATAGCAGGCAGCCGGATTGATGAGCGAGCCAGTCCGTCCAGTTTGGACGCGTGGGCGCACCGATCGGCGCCGCCATGATCTTGAAATCCTCTGCGCCGTCGCAGTTGGTCAAGATCAGGAAATGGTCGCCATGATCGCTGAGTGAGTATTGATGATCGGGCTCCCGGGCGGCGACGAGCATGGGCTCGGCCTCTGGCGTGTCGCTGCTCAGGAAGCGAACTTCGCTGGTGCTGTGATCGTGCGATGTGATGAAGATAAAACGCTGCGAGAGGCTCGTTTCGACGCCGACAAAATAGGCGGGATCCGGCTCATCGTAGATCAGGCGATCGAGCTTGGGATCGTTGCCGATGCGATGCAGGCAGACGCGAGCCGGGCGGTGATGTGCGTCGAGCCGGGTGTAGAGCAGCGTGCGGCTGTCGGCTGCCCATGCGATGTCGCCATTCGCGTCGTCGACAATGTCGGGCAGATCCTTTCCGCTCTCCAAATCGCGGATGCGGATGACATGAAATTCCGACCCGTTGAGGTCGACCGCGTATGCGGCGTAGCGATGGTCGGGGCTATGCACGAAGTTTGCGATCTCAAAATAGCTGTGCCCCGCGGCTTCCTTGTCACCGTGCAACAGCACCTGTTCCGGCCCGCCTGTGCGCGGGCGGCGGCAATAGACCTCGTGCTGGCCGCCGGTCTCGTATCGCCAATAATAGCTGTAGGGGCCGTCTGGTGCCGGAACGGAGCTGTCGTCTTCCTTGATGCGCGCGCGCATTTCGGCGAACAGCGTGTTCCGCAATTCGCTCGAAACGGCAAGTTGTTCGGCGCAATACGCGTTCTCGGCTTCGAGATGCGCGCGAATTTCCGTGTCCAGCGCGCCGGGGTCGCGCATGACTTCCTGCCAGTTTTCCGCGCGCAGCCAGAAATAGGGATCGATGCGCGTGCGACCGTGATGGACAAGGCGCTCCGGGCGCTCGGTGGCGCGAGGGGGGCGCAGCGTCATGTTGCCGGGTCGTCCTTCTTGAAGTTCAACGCGATGCCGTTCATGCAATAGCGCAATCCCGTCGGCTGGGGTCCATCGGGAAAGACATGGCCAAGGTGAGCCTCGCATGTCGCACACACCGCCTCAGTACGCACCATTCCATGGGATTGGTCGCGTTCGGTGGCCACTGCGGCCGTATCGATCGGCGCGAAGAAGCTTGGCCAGCCGGTTCCCGACTCGAATTTCGCCTCGCTGCGAAACAGCGGCGCGCCGCAGTTCGAGCACATGAACGTTCCCGGATCCTTGGTCTTGAGGAGCGGGCTGGTGCCCGGCCGCTCGGTACCCTTTTCACGGGTGACGTGGAAGGTCGCCGCATCAAGGCGCTTGCGCCATTCCTCCTGCGACAAGTGCAGCTTTTCGGTCATCGGATTTGCCTCTCTTACGGGAAGAACAGCCAGATCGTCTCAGCCACGCAGGCGGGCTTTTCCTGTCCTTCGATTTCGATCACGAACTCGTTGACGATTTGCGTGCCGCCCGCGCGCCGCTCAGCGCTCTGGATCGTCTGGCGGCCGCGAATGCGTGAGCCCGACGGCACCATGCTGGTAAACCGAACCCGGCCAAGGCCAAGATTGAGCGCGCGCGAGACCCCCTCGCACGTGCTGATCTGATTGGCCATCACGGGGAGGAGCGCAAGGGTCAAAAAGCCATGCGCAATGGTCCGCCCCCCGGGCAGCTCCCGGCTCGCGCGTGCGATATCGGTGTGAATCCACTGATGGTCGCCGGTCGCATCGGCAAACCGGTCGATGCGATCCTGATCGATCAGCGTCCAGTCTGAAATCCCGATTTCCTCGCCTACGCACGCTGCAAGAGCCTCGATCGAGGGAAACACCCGCATCTCTACTCGCCCTCTCAGCCCTTGTTCGCAACGATACGGTCCCACCAGCGTTGGGTGAGTTCGCCTGCGCATTTACCGGTTGAATATTGGCTCGTCTCGAAGCGATGCAAGCCCTCCGTGTCAATCGGGATGAGGCCCTTGCTGCTCTCCATCGCCTTGTCCTTCGCCAGAACCTTGCAGGGTTCGACTTCACCGTAGTGCCAGTATAGAAACCCGCCCGCGGCGGCGGCCAGAAGCAGAGGCATCATCAAGAGCTTGCGGATCATCATTGTTCTCCGGTGAAATCGCGCTAGAGCGCCAGCGGGTCGGCCAAGGCCGGCCGGCATGCGCCGAAGCCCGCCCTCCATCCCGCGGCGTAGGCGTCATTGTTCTCATAGAGCTGCGCATCGCGTGTGACGGATCCCGGCAGATTGCGGCTGTAGGCGGACCCCGTGGCGCAACCGTCGCCGTAGCCTTGCTGGTATTCGGGCGCACCGGACAACTCCTTTGACGGGCCCGCACATCCGGCCGCGATCGGGAACAGGGCGACTAACATCATGAATATAAATAATGTTTTCATCTTCAGCACTCCTTGTTCGAGCGTCCGCCCCGGTGCGCAAGTCATGGGATCTGGCAGTCTGTCTGGCACGTTTAAGTTGCAGTCTTCATGACCTGGAAATCATCTCTTTCGATACTGGAGGCGCAAAGAGAGATGCACGGTCTCCAGCCGGCGCGCAAGAAATAGCACGTCTTGGTGTCGTCGCATCCCAACTTTCCTGGAGCCTGGCGTGTCAATTCAATCTGCCGAACAGAATTCGTGCGATCTCAACGCACTCAAATCGCTCGCCGAGACCAACACGCGCGAGACGCGCAGTTCCCTGTTCGACCAGATGTCGCATCTGGCATACGGAACGCGCTCTCCCATGAACGAGCGCGAGCGGGAGGCGGCGGCCGACATCCTGCTCGGCTTGCTGCGTGACGCGGCGCCGGATGCGCGCGCTGTATTGGCGCAGCGGCTCACGGCCAGCACGGGCGTGCCGCAGGATCTTCTTCGCGCTCTGGCGTTTGACGATGACGCGGTGGCGCGTCCGATCATCCTGCATTGCCTTGAGCTGTGCGACGACGACATCGCCGCGCTGATATGCGAGGGCTCACCGGCGCATCGCCGCATCGTCACCCGGCGCGAGGGATTGAGTGAGCGGCTTAGCGACCTCATCGTCGATTGCGACGACATCGAGCTGACCGAAAATCTCGCCGCGAACACGACGGCGCATGTGAGTGCGGCGACGTTCAATAAAATGGCCACCAAGAGCGAGACTTCACAGCCGCTGTGCAAGCTGATGCTTGAGCGCGGCGATCTGCCCCCCATCGTCGCCCACCGCATGTTCTGGTGGGTCAGAGGCGCGACGCGCCAGCGGGTGCTTGCGAACCACGCGGTTGATCTGGAAGACCTCGAATCGATCCTCGACGAAGCGTGCCGCAACGGACTGGTCCGCCCGCCCCCTCTCGGCTCCTTCCGACAATTCACCGATCTCATTGCAGGGCGGGACTATCTGCCGATTTCCGGCTTGCTCACGATCTTGCGCCAGGGCTCGCTCGAGCACTTTGCGCGCGCGCTGTGCGAACGAATGGCCATCGATCGGCGCACCGCGCTGCGCATTACGCGCGATCCCGGCGGCGAGGCGATCGCGCTTGCGTGCCGTGCGATGCGTGTCGAGAAGGGGCAGTTCCTCACGATGTTTTTCCTGATGGACTTCCTGCGCTTCGGCAAGGCGCGCCCGCTCAGCGACCTTCGATATGTCGAGGCGGCCTACGATCAGCTTCCCCAGTCGCGCGCCAAAGCCAGTGTGGCGTTGTGGGACACTCTGGAACAGGCCGGCGAGGCGTAACGCACAGCGCTCCTTTAATTCAAATTGATGCATTCATTTCTCATTAAATGGGCGCTCTTATCGTCGTTGCGGTGCTCGTGTTGAGCGTGCGCGGGAATGAGCCTCGTGCCGGTCGTGTATCTGTCGTGTAGCGTAGAAAGGGTTCTGTCGTCATGCTGCCTCACATGCGGGTGGTTGTGTTTGCGTCCCAAAAGGGCGGTTCCGGCAAGACCACATTGGCGGGACATATTGCGGTTCAGGCGGAGCGGACCGGATACGGTCCCGTTGCGCTGATCGATACCGATCCCCAGGGCAGTCTTGCCAAATGGTGGAATGTGCGTGAGACCGAGCGTCCCGTGTTCATCCAGTCGGTGTTCACAAACCTCTTCCACGATCTCGATCAGGCGCGCGATGAGGGCTTCAGGCTGGTCGTGATCGACACGCCGCCCGCCGTGACGCGCGCGATCGCCGAGGTGGTGAGCTTTGCAGATCTCGTCGTGCTGCCCACACGCCCAAGTCCGCATGATTTACGCGCCGTCGGCGCGACGGTCGATATTGTCGAGGCCAAGAACAAGCAGATGGTGTTCGTCGTCAATGCCGCGACACCGCGTGCGCGGATCACCTCCGAAGCGGCGGTGGCGCTTTCCCAGCACGGAACCGTCGCCCCCGTGACGTTGTGTCACCGCGTTGACTACGCCGCGAGCATGACCGACGGCCGCACCGTGATGGAGGTCGATCCCGAAGGCCGCTCCGCAAAGGAGATCGCTCTGCTGTGGGACTATCTGGCAGAACGGTTGCGACGCGGCGACGGCGTGCGGCCTGTCCCCGGAATGGAAGGCGACGCCCGCGCGCACGCCCCTGCCGTGCGGAACG
>LADL02000561.1_pt1 | contig 12900 bp, 7 predicted proteins | sample 619721 | NCBI WGS metagenome assembly LADL02 (sample SAMN03397408, study PRJNA257561) | rock porewater metagenome | biome: terrestrial; feature: Opalinus Clay rock; material: porewater; isolation source: Opalinus Clay rock porewater BRC-3 borehole | place: Switzerland: Mt Terri URL, St-Ursanne ...
AAAGAGAATATTCCCGCCGCAACGCAGCTTTTCACACCAGACTGGATTGTGCGCTATATGGTGGAGAACTCGCTGGGGAGGCTGTGGCTGGAATCTCACCCAAACAGTACGCTTCGTGAAGGTTGGAAATACTACCTCGACGAGGCGGAGCAAACGCCGGAGGTTGCTGAGCGTCTGCGCGTTCTGCGCACGGAGAATGCCGTGAAGTCGCCGGAGGACATTAAAGTAATCGATCCCTGCATGGGCAGCGGTCATATTTTGGTGTATACATTTGACGTGCTGATGCAGATTTACACTTTCGAGGGCTATTCTGAACGCGACGCGGCGAAACTCATACTTGAAAATAACCTCTACGGCTTGGAGATAGACCGCCGTGCTTATCAGCTTGCTTATTTCGCGTTGATGATGAAAGCGCGGCAGTACAACCGCCGCATTTTCACGGAGGGTGCGACTCCGCAAGTGTACTATCCCAGCGGGGATTCGGAGCTTGGGGAGTATGGGTCGCTACTGAAAGTTGACAACCCCAATCCGAAGCCGGAATTTAGAGAGTTCATTACATTGTTCGAGCCGGGATATGAAGAAAAAATGCATGTTTGGAACTTCAAGCGTCTACTGTCGCAGAAGTATCATGTGGTTTTAACCAACCCGCCGTATCGCGGTTCTTCTGACATCGCGGCGAGGCTTGCAAATTTTCTTAAGAATGAATACCCCGACAGTAAAAGCGACCTGTTCGCCGCATTTATAGAACGGTGCGCGGTGTTCACGAAGCAAAACGGCTATTGCAGTATGATAACAATGCAGTCTTGGATGTTTTTATCAAGTTTTGAGATATTGCGGAAAATAATTATTGGAATGAATACGATTTCCTCGTTAGTGCATATTGGTTATAATAGTTTCCCCGACATAAACTCGAAAGTTGCGCAAGCGGTGGCTTTTACAATATTTAATAATAGTATGCAAGGTTATTATGGAAGCTATTTAGATTTAACAAACAAATATCCTCAAGCCTTTGATAAAGAGAGTGCGTATTTTCATGAAATTGAACACCCTTACATTGTTTGCGAAGACAACTTCGCAAAAATACCGGGCAGCCCTGTGGCGTATTGGGCTGGGGAGAATGTTTTTAAGCTATTTTCGGAGAATAAGTTAATTGATGATATATATTTTCCGCGTCAGGGATTGGCAACTGGTGACAACGAGAAGTTTTTGCGTCTGTGGTTTGAAGTAAAACGTAATGATATAGGAACAAGCCACAATAACATAAATGAGTTTTTCGACAGTAAAAACAAATATATCCCGTATAACAAAGGCGGTTCATTTCAACGGTGGTATTTTAAGCGAGAATGGGTAATTCGTTTTGACTATCCAAGCTACAGCTTTCTCCAAACGGTAGGCAACCACTTACCGTCAAAGGAGTTTTATTTTAAGGAAAGCATTACCTGGTCAAAAGTTACGAGTGGAAGCTTCTCAATGCGTTATGTACCGATAGGTTCAGCTTTTGATGTTGCAGGTTGCTCAATTTTCAGCAAAGGTGCTGACTTAATGTACTTGCTAGGTTTCACTAATTCAGTGGTGATGCAGTACCTGATGAACGTGTTAAGCCAAACTTTAAACTACGAAGTTGGCACCGTTAAATCTATGCCGTTGATTCATGATAGCGCTTTGGCTGATTCGATTCTCGGATTAGTTTGCAGCAACAAAACGTTCGTCATAAACGATTACGACAGTACTGAAACCTCGTGGGACTTTGTCTGTCACCCGCTCGTCTGTGGCGAGCGAACAATTGCGGCGGCGTTTGACAAATGGGAACATGAGACGGCGGAGCGGTTCAATAAGCTGAAAGCCAACGAAGAAGAACTTAACCGCATATTCATAGACATCTACGGCTTGCAGGACGAACTCACGCTGGAGGTCGAGGACAAGGACGTGACTGTGCGCCGCGCTGACTTGGGGCACGAGATTCGGTCGCTGATTAGCTATGCCGTGGGCTGTATGTTCGGACGATACTCGCTGGACTGCGAGGGGCTTGCGTATGCCGGGGGCGAGTGGGATTTAGGCAAGTATAAGACTTTCCCCGCCGATAAGGACAACATTATCCCCATCTGCGATGATGAGTATTTCGACGACGACATTGCGGGGCGGTTTTCTGAGTTTGTAAAAACCGTCTTCGGTGCGGATACGCTGGAAGAAAACCTGAAATTCATCGCCGATGCTTTGGGCGGCAAGGGCACGCCGCGTGAGGTCATTCGGAACTACTTCTTGAACGACTTTTACACTGACCACTGCAAGATATACCAGAAACGCCCGATTTACTGGCAGTTCGACAGCGGCAAAAAGAATGGCTTCAAGGCGTTAATCTATATGCATCGCTACTCGCGGGACTTGCTTGCTAAACTGCGGACGGATTACATCCACGAGCAGCAGGAGCGTTACCGCACTCAGCTTTCGCACATCGCGGGTGCGCTGAACAATGCCACAGGTGCGGAAAGAGCGCGGCTCCTAAAACAGCAGGACAAACTGTCCGAGCAGGCGCGTGAAATCGGCGTGTTTGAGGAAAGGGTTCACCACCTCGCCGACCAGAATATCACGATAGACCTCGACGATGGTGTGAAGAAGAATTACGAGATTTTCGCCGATGTACTGGCCAAAATTTAATGGAGGATACGATGTTGTCAGAAACGATAAAATCAAGGCTTGCGGAGCGGTTCGCCGCGCCGTTGCCGGAATTTAATAAACGCCGAATCATTTTCTGGCATGACGAGGACGGCGAGTTTGCCGAGGCGGTTGACGAACTGGCTCTAGGCGTCGTGACACTCGTGAAACTCACGGCCAAGAATAACTTCGCCGTCAAGAAGCTGCTTGCAGCGGACGATCTCACGAGCGACTACCTCGTCTACGATCCTCTATCTTATGAGAAAGATCAAAAGGATGACTGGTTGCTTGATATCAAGCTTTACAGCGAGGAGTTCCGAGCCGACCTTGTTTCAATCCAGATGGAGGAACTTTTTGTCGAGCCGACCTCAGCTATGCGAAAGACCATGAAGTTGTACTCCAAGTTTTTTGACAACAAAGACCGCAAGGCGAAACTCCGCAGAATCGGAAAGTCATACCAGACCCCGCTTGGTCTGCATATCGACATTATGGCAGTGCTGTGCGGACTAAACGGCGGCTCGGCGCATGATGTGATCATTGCTGTGCTGTCGGCAGGCTTGGAGAAAGAAAATAACGCCCCGCTCGCCAATATTGAGAAGTTTGGCAATATCGAGGCGTTCTGGCAGTTGGTGCAAAAGTTCACGGGCTACGTCAATGCGGAAGACCGCCCGCTATCTGACCTTGCCGCGCATATTTTAATCACAGCCATGTCGCAGACGATGCCTGCTTCCGCATTGCGCGGTTTGGAGCGTTTTGTAACTGATTCCTGCAAGGCATACTGCTACCAGCTTGTCCATGAATGGCAGCGCAGCGACGGCAGCGAGGATTTAGTCGAGATTTGCTGCCACGTCGAGCGCGAACTTCGTCTTGCCGACCGCTTCGACAGGATAGAGATAAGCATACTGCTAAAAAGCGACACGTTCCCTGCAATCAATGAGAGCATATTGAAGCGTTTTTATGCAGAAATCGGCGAGCGCGTCATCAAGGTTGATTCTATCCTTGAAGCGGTGGAGAACCGCCGCACCTCGGGGTGGTACAACCTGACTGTTGATTACCTCGAAAGCCTGTACTATATCGCCAAGATGCAAGAAGTTTACCTTGCCCATATCGACGGCTTCCACCTCGTGGAGCCTGCGAAGATCTGGAAACTCTATACGACTGACGCTTACGAAATGGACAGCCATTACCGGCATTTTCATTGCTTTTTCGGCAATACCTTGAAAGCCCCCAATACACTCCTGGAGGACGAATTGAAGAAGTGCTCCGATGTAGTTGAGGGCTTATACCGTGAGTGGTTCCTGAAAGAACTCACCCTGAACTGGACAAATGCCATAGCGGGCGATATGGATTCTCTCGGTTATGTATCTGAAGTAAATAAACAGCGGGATTTTTACCGCCGATACGTCTCCCCGAACGAAAGCAAGGGCAACCGCGTGTTTGTGGTAATTTCCGATGCCCTCCGCTTTGAGGTCGCCGCTGAACTCTCCGAAGTCCTCAGCCATACAACCAAGGGCAAGGCGACGCTTGAGGCGGTCCAAGCCGTGTTTCCGAGCATTACAAAGTTCGGCATGGCAGCTTTGCTTCCGGGGAAAGAGATGTCTGTCAGCGATAAAATGGAGGTATCCATTGACAACAATCCGACGGGAGGTACGGTTAACCGTGGTGCTATTCTGAACGCCGCAAACCCCGAAAGCGTAGCCGTCACCTATAAAGACTTGCTCCAAATGAAGAAAGCGGAACGCCGCGCCCTGGTGCAGGGTAAGGAAATCGTATTTATTTACCACAATTCGATTGACGCGCTTGGTGACAAGCCCGCCACCGAAACAAAGGTGTTCGAGGCATGCGATTCGGCTATCTCAGAACTGAATGCTATTGTCAAAATAATCGTCAACGACCTTAGCGGCATTAACATCTTTATCACCGCTGACCACGGTTTCCTCTACACTTACAAACCACTTGAGGAGAGTCAGAAAATTAGTAGACAGACCTTTAACGGCGAGGTGTACGAACTCGGTCGGCGTTACGCCCTTGTGTCGCCTGGAACGTCTGCTAATTATCTCATGCCGATCAAGACAGAGCGTGAACTTGGCGGTATCACGATGAAAGGATATGCTCCACAGGATACTGTCCGCATCAAAGTTCAGGGTGGAGGCGAGAACTACGTACACGGCGGCATCAGTTTGCAGGAGATGGTAGTGCCGGTTATTGTCTACAAGGGTATGCGCTCTGGCTACAAGGGATATGTCGAGGTTCAGAATCCAGGGCTGGCGTTGATTTCCGAGAGCCGCAAAATATCAAACCTGATATTTTCACTTGACTTCCTGCAGAAGCTGCCCGTGGGCAAAAAGGTTCAGGCGAGCAGTTACACTCTGCATTTCACCGACGACGTGGGCATACCAGTCAGCAATACCCAGACGGTCATCGCCGACAGGTCGAGCCGCAATGCCTCCGAGCGCGTATTCCGCGTGAGGTTTACATTGAAGCAAATGCAGTTTAATAGAAGCAAAATCTATCGCCTTGTCATCGCCAACGATACGGACGTGCCAGAAGAGATCGAGTTCCGCATCGACATAGCGTTTGCCGATGACTTCGGATTTGACCTGTAAGAGGAGGATTTCTCAATGGATTTAGAAAAGACAAGCTATGCGTCGGAAACAGATGATGCGAATGAGGTTATCTATCGTAAACTGCGCAAGCATTTCGACGGCAAGATTGTCCGCAAAGATCTGACCAAGGCGATCAAGGAAGGCGCGAACGTTCCTGTCTACGTCTTGGAGTTTTTACTTGGGCAGTATTGCAGTTCCGACGACCCGAAGATAATTGAGGACGGTGTAAGGAACGTTAAGCGAATCCTCTCTGAGAATTTCGTGCGCCCCGACGAGGCACAGAAGGTGCTGTCTGGCTTACGCGAGCGTGGTAGTTTTACGGTCATCGACCGCATCACTGTTGGCCTGAATATTAAACTCGATCGTTACGAAGCCGACTTTTCAAACCTCGGCGTTCGCGGCATACCCATTTCGTCGGGCTATGTGTCGAAATACGACCGCCTGCTCTGCGGCGGCATTTGGTGCATTGTCGGGCTGGAATACGAGTACGTCGAGGAAGACAAGAAGTCCACACCGATTCGAATTGTAAAACTTACGCCGATCCAGATGCCCCACATCGATATGGGCGAAATAAAAGACGGTCGCCGCGCCTTTACCAAGGGAGAGTGGATTACAGTCCTGCTTCGATCCACGGGTATGGAGGCAGACCGGTTCAGCGACAGAGAGAAGTGGCTGCAACTCGCCCGCATGCTTCCGCTCATTGAAAACAACTTCAATCTCTGCGAACTGGGACCACGGAGCACGGGAAAGTCGCACCTTTACAAGGAAATCTCGCCGAACAGTATACTCGTGTCCGGCGGGCAGACCACGGTTGCCAATCTCTTCTATAATATGTCGAGCAAGCAAGTGGGCCTTGTAGGCTTGTGGGACTGCGTGGCTTTTGACGAGGTCGCGGGCATCACGTTCAAGGACAAAGACGGCGTTCAGATCATGAAGGACTATATGGCTTCCGGATCGTTCGCCAGAGGCAAGGAGGAAAAGGCGGCTTCCGCTTCAATGGCTTTTGTGGGTAACATCAATCAGAGCGTGGACGTGCTGTTGAAAACATCGCACCTTTTTGATCCGTTCCCCGAAGCGATGGCGTATGACACGGCATTTCTTGACCGTATGCACTGCTACATCCCAGGTTGGGAAATTCCGAAATACCGCCCCGAATCATTTACAAACGACTACGGCTTTATCACGGACTACCTCGCCGAATTTATGCGCGAGATGAGGAAAGAACCGTTCGGTGATGTGTGTGACAAATACTTCCGTTTTGGCGGCAACCTGAACCAGCGTGATGTCATCGCCGTCCGCAAGATCGTGTCAGGCTTCGCCAAGCTGCTCTATCCCAACGGTGAGTTTATCAAGGAGGACATCGAGGAAATCCTGACCTTTGCCCTCGAAATGCGCCGCCGTGTTAAAGAACAGTTGAAGAAAATCGGCGGCATGGAGTTCTATGACGTCAATTTCTCGTATATCGACAATGAGTCCTTTGAAGAACGCTATGTTTCCGTACCGGAACAGGGCGGCGGTAAGATAATCCCCGAAGGGCTGACGAATCCAGGTAATGTCTACACCATTTCGCAGGGCAAGAGCGGAATGATAGGCGTTTACCGCCTTGAAACGCAGATGCTCCCTGGCAATGGAAAGTTCGAGCGCACCGGGCTTGGCTCCGACCGTGACGCGAAGGAAGCCACGAATACAGCGTTCAACTTCCTGAAAGGGAGTGCTTCACATATAAGTGGCTCTATTAGTATGACCACAAAGGACTACATCATCAATTACCAAGACCTTAACGGCATTGGGATGACGAAGTTCCTGACTCTGCCGACCGTGATTGCCCTCGCATCCTGCGCTCTCGGCAAGCCGACACTTTCGAGCCTCGCGGTGCTTGGTGAGATAAGTATCAGCGGCACAATCCTTAAGGTCGAGGAACTTGCGAGTGTTCTGCAAGTCTGCCTTGACAGTGGCGCGAAGAAGGTGCTGATTCCAATAACATCTGCCGCCGAGCTTGGCGCGGTTCCGGCAGACCTCATCGGCGCGTTCAGCCTAATATTTTACTCGACGCCGCAGGAAGCTGTGTTTAAGGCATTGGGTGTGGAATGAGTCACAAAAAATTTGCAAACGTATACCATCGGGGGAAATAATGTGGCTTTAACTGAAATCTTATTGACACTCGATCAGCTCGAGATCTATGCGGGCAAACAGTCTGCGCAAACTGGTTAAACGCTATGAATTAGGGGGAGGACTGGCCCTATGTCAAAAGACAACCGTGGTTTTTTCAAAAAAAAGAAAATCTGGTCGGAAGTTAAGGATGAACTTCTCGGCTGCTATTTAGTGCCGTATTTCAATAAGGTGATGTCTATGGGTAATCCCATCCTTTATGTGGATTGTTTTGCGGGCAAAGGTAAGTTCGACGACGGCAAGAACGGCTCCCCTTTGACTGCGTTGGAAAGTCTGGACAAGAGCATTGCTCAGTGGCAAACTGCTCATCCAAGAGGCCGTTCGAAGCCGCAGGTCTGTATGCGTTTTATAGAGTTGAACCATGCCAAAGACTTAGTGGCAAACCTTGTGGGGCAACCGTCTGGCCGCTGCGAAGTCATAGACGGCAAATTTGAAGATAGCATCATACCGCTGCTACAGAAGGAGATCAATCGGTATCGAAATCTAAACGTATTCCTTTACATAGATCCCTACGGAGTGAAGGTGCTTGATGCCGCTTTATTCGATGCCTTGTCGATTGTGTTCAACACTGCAGAACTACTGATTAACCTAAACTCCTTTGGGTTCATCCGTGAGGCTTGCCGTGTTATGAAAGTGGCGTTCCGCGAGAAAGAAGAAGATATTTTCAGAGACATTGAGGAGTATGACAGTTCCGTGATGGATTCAATAGACGAACTCAACGCTATAGCCGGTGGCGGCTATTGGCAGTCGATTATCACTGATTACAACAACAACAAGATTGATTGTTATCAGGCTGAGAAAGAGTTCGCCAGGCAATACAAACTCCGCTTACGGCAAAAATATACTTATGTTCTTGATATGCCCATACGACTAAAAGCGGGGCAGCACCCTAAGTATAGAATGATGCATACCACTAACCACCCAGACGGCTGTACACTCATGGCTGACAATATTGCAAAAAGAACAGATCGTCTGGTTATAGAAATTCAAAGTGGCGGGCAACTGAGTCTATTGCCACAGACGGCTGATAACGAGATGATTGACGACTCTTTACTTGAGTGCAGGGTTCGTGATTTGCTTTCAAGAACAACGGAGTTTACGCGCCTCAATAAATTTTTAGCAGACTTCTATAACGAATACGGCGTTCTGTGCGATCTATCGCGGCTGAGTAGTGGGCGAAGTGGCTCAATACTAAAGACCTTTGAAAAAAGTGGCGAGATTCAGGTTGTGAGGAAGCCTGCCGTTACCGAAAAAGGTAAGCCGTCGAAGTTTTGGCAAGAGAGTAAAGGTAATACCCTCATGCTGAAAAGGAGCTGATTCTTATGGACACTATAACACGAAAAACTATGCTCTACAAGACAGGCGTCGAATATGGAGATTACACCATGAATCACGTGTTAGGGTGTTCCCACGGATGCTTATATCCTTGTTATGCCTTTTTGATGGCTAAGAGGTTCGGCAAAGCGGCTGACTATGAGAAATGGTGCGCGCCAAAACTGGTAAGCAACACACTTGAAATCCTTGACCGTGAAATCCCGCGGCTAAAATCAAAAATAGAGTCCGTCCAGCTTTGCTTTACCACCGACCCGTTTATGTACGGATATGCTGAGGTTGGGGCAATGAGTATGGCCGCAATCAGAAAGTTAAATGCGGCGGGCATATGTTGCACCGTTCTAACCAAAGGGCTATTGCCTATTGAGTTAGCGGAGCAATCCACCGAGAACGAATATGGGATTACGCTCAGCTCCCTTGACGAAGATTTTCGCAAGCGAATCGAACCAGGCGCCAGCTCGTATGCTGATAGGGTTGCCGCACTTCAAGCCCTGCATGATAAAGGTTGCCGAACGTGGGTAAGTATTGAGCCATATCCAACGCCAAACCTCATACGACAGGATTTACTTGTGATTTTAAATGCCGTGTCGTTTGCCAATCGAATTATTTTCGGTCGGACAAACTATAACAAGGAAATATCGTCATTCACCAAGCATAGAGCGTTTTACAACGAGCAAGCAGACATCGTGATTGGGTTCTGCAAAGCGCGCGGAATTAGCTACCACATAAAGAACGGGACAATGACGTGAGATAGGAGAACAACAAAATGGCATCCACGCCAGACTATGTTGAATATGTTGCCGAGAGGTTATCCTCTACGGGCAGAATCTGCTACAAGAAGATGTTCGGCGAGTATATGGTCTACATCAATGATAAGCCTCTCGTGCTTATCTGTGATAACACGGCTTTCGTAAAGATTCTGCCCTTCTTGAAAAGCATTATGGCTGAAGCGGAGCGCGGCTTTCCTTACGATGGAGCAAAAGAGCATTATGTCCTCGACATAGAGGACAGAGAGCTGGTCGAACGGGTTATCACTGTGTTGGACAAGATTGTCGACCTACCGAAGCCTAAGAACAAGAAATCTTCTCATCCGAAGGTGCTTTACCACTTCACCAGCCAATTTCACCTGAACAGAATCCTGCAAAGCAAAAGGATTACACTGACGGAAAGCAATCTCGGCTTTGCAATGCAGGGAAACCCTTGTGTTGTGTGGATGACCGATATGCCTACGCCCGACAACCACGGGTTGCTGTTTCAAGATAACATGCCGGACGATATCAACAAGACGTTCTACCGCATCTCCATCCGCTGGAAGAATCACTTCCGATTGTGGGACAAATGGAGCGAGGAAAAAGGCATAGACCCCGAAACAAAGCGCGTTCTGATTGAGTCCGCCGGAGCGCGGGAGACATACATGAGTTGGTATGTTTCGGAGAGCAACGTACCAGTTAATGACTGGCTGACCATTGAGGACGTTAGAATAGGGAAAGTCCTCTTCAAGCGAGAAGGCAGGGTGCTTGTAAAACAAGACTAAACATATTTCAGGAGGATATCGATATGGCTTTTCAAACCGCGCTGACAATCAAAGAGACGATTGCCAACATTCACAGTAAAAAATACTTGTTGCCGTCAATACAACGGGAATTTGTTTGGGACGTTGACCAAATTACACAGTTGTTTGATAGCCTTATGCTCGGCTATCCAATCGGCTCATTCCTATTCTGGGAAGTCGGCGCGGCAAATGTGAAGGAGTTTGTATTTTACGAATTCCTACGTAATTACCACGAAAAGGACTGTCGGCACAACACAAAAGCAAGCGTAATCGGTAACGAAACCGTAACGGCTATCCTTGACGGTCAGCAACGCTTGACTTCGCTCTATGTTGGGTTGATGGGGACTTATGCCTACAAGAAATTATATATGAGATACGATAATCCCAGAGCGTACCCAGTCCGCAAACTTTATCTAAACTTGCTTAAGAAGGCGGATGACGAAGATTGGTTTTATGATTTTGAATTTCTGACCGATGAGGAATGCAAAAATGACGCCGACCACTATTGGTTCCTCGTAGGCAATGTACTTGGCTTCGAAAAATTGTCTGAGGCGATGAAATATCTCCAGAAAGTCACCAACTATCTGGTGAAAATCGGTCAGGGTTCGTATGACGAGGAAAAAGGCGAGTTCGCCACGGAAACGCTAAGCAAACTGTGGCAAGCGATTCACGCTGACGGGACTATTAGCTACTATCTTGAAAAAAGCGACAAACTGGATAAAGTCCTTAATATTTTCATTCGCGTCAACAGCGGTGGGACGTCGCTCAGTTACTCCGACCTTTTGCTCTCCATTGCTTCGGCGCAATGGGACGAATTGGATGCGCGTGAGGAGATCCATGGCGCGGTTGACGAGATTAACTCCATCGGGAGAGGCTTTAACGTCAACAAGGACTTTATTTTAAAAGCCTGCTTGGTGCTTTGTGACTTCCTCGATATCGCATTCAAAATCGACAACTTCAATCATACCAATATGATGAAGATACAGTCGGAGTGGTCAAATATTATGGTTGCCCTGCGAGAAGCCGTTACACTTGTAGCGCGTTTGGGATTCAACCGGGATAACCTGACATCAAACAACTTGTTCATCCCTATCGCCTATTACATTAAGCACATAGGGCTGCCGTTAAATTTTGCGGCTTCTCCAAAAAACGCTGATAATGTAAGAACAATAAAGAAGTGGCTTGTCAGTGCAATGCTAAAGCGGGTATTCAGCTTCCAACCAGACGGGGTACTGCGCCCTGTCCGTGAAATAATCGTCAAAAGCAACGGCACGGTTTTCCCGTTTGAACAGATTGTTGAGCGTTTCAAAGGCACAAACAGGACGCACGAGTTTACCGACGCAGACATTGATAACCTGCTGTACTTGAAATACGGACAAGGCGATACGCTGGTTGTGATGTCAGTATTGTATCCGTGGGCTGATTTGCATAACCTATTTCATCTTGACCATATATTCCCCAAAGCCGATTTCACTGAAAGCAAACTTCGGAAGAGAGGAATTCCTGCGGATAAAATGGTGGACTTCTTGGAGAACGTCAATTATATCGGAAATCTTCAGTTACTTGAGGGGCTTGACAACACTTCAAAGAACGACAAGGATTTTAAAGAGTGGTTCGAGGCGAATCTGCCTACGGTCGAAGCGCGACAGGCGTATTGTCAAAAACACCTTATTCCTGTGGGTGTTGACCTTTCCTTAGAGAACTTTCCGAATTTTTTGGAGGCCCGTGAAAAACTAATTATTGATAGGTTAAAAAAAGAACTGCAGTGATATGGGATTATGCCATTCACCATAGTTCGATAGGAGAACACCAAAATGAGATTAGCTTACCAGAACATTACTCCAACACAGGATCATATTATCGAAAACTGGGTGATTCCCGTTTTCTTTAACACAAGGAAAGAGGGAGTTATGGCCAATGACTAAAAACTGTTATGGTGGACTACTGATCGCATTTGATGGACCTAATGGGGTAGGGAAGAGTACACTGATAGATCATGTTCAATCTAGGTTGAAAAATGATGGTGTCGATGTATGGGTGACGAAAGAGCCTACTGATACTTCTTTGGGTATGTTAATGTCATAATAAAAATACCCATCAATGGCGGAGAAAATTCCCCACCCCAGTAGATAAAAGAACTCACCCATGGTGTAATGGAGCGGACATGCACTCCATTGGCCAGGGAGGTGAGAATAATACTGGAGGTGGCTATGCATACAACAATCAGAACTCTATTCAAGAGAGGAGTCAGCAAGTCCGAGATAGCAAGAATGCTCGGGGTAGACAGAAAAACTGTAAGAAAAGTACTAAATAAACCGGAGGATGAGCCTATCCAAAAGAAACCCCATCCTTCTATGCTGGATACCCACCGTGAATATATCGAGAGCAAGTTGGCTCTTGATTTGACTGCGGCACGGATCCTCCAGGACCTTAAGAGGGAGTTTGACTTTGATGGTAAATACTCGGCAGTCCGGGACTATGTGAGAAAGCTCAAGGGAGTTAGCCAAAAGGCCTATATGGTACTCCACTGCTTGCCTGGTGAAGAGGCGCAGGTGGATTTCGGGTATATCGGCACCCTTAAAATTAACG
>LADL02000121.1_pt1 | contig 12884 bp, 10 predicted proteins | sample 619721 | NCBI WGS metagenome assembly LADL02 (sample SAMN03397408, study PRJNA257561) | rock porewater metagenome | biome: terrestrial; feature: Opalinus Clay rock; material: porewater; isolation source: Opalinus Clay rock porewater BRC-3 borehole | place: Switzerland: Mt Terri URL, St-Ursanne ...
TATGGATGCTGCCACCTGGATTCAGGCTGGTTTGGCCACAATTGGTGTGAAAGTTAATATCAACGCCCAACCGACTGCCCAGTTCAATAGTTTGCTTGATACCCACGAACAGCCTTTCTACATGTTCGAATGGTATTCATGGGGTAATGATCCGGCTTTCCAATTAAATTGGAACTTCTATTGCGGCGCTTGGACCAATTATGCTATGTACTGTGATCCAGCCATGGACAAGATCGTTGACGATTTGATTGTAACTTCTGATCCAGTTGAACGTGAAAAATTAAGTCTCGAAGGTCAGAAAATGGCTGTGGAGGCTGCAACTTGGATTTACCTCTACCAGAATGACTGGGTTGTTGCAGCCCGAAAAGGCGTAACCGGGGTTGGTTTTTACAATGATCTGCATACACATTTCTCTCTCCTGACTAAGAAATAAGATTTCATAATTGTTTTTCTCTTCTCTCAGGTTGAGTAGAGTGTTGGTTCAAAATTTGTCTTTATTATCCACAGGGGTTGGCAAAAATCCAACTCCTGTGGATATGTAATGGGAAAAGTTTCCACTTGTTGATGATTTTATTAAAATCACGGTCAAAAAAAATACAATGCCTTATTTCTTAAAATTTATTTTCCGTAGATTGTTACTCACAATGATTGCGCTCTTTGGTGTTGTTGTGATGGCATTTTTATTGACTCGCTTGCTTCCCAACAATCCAGCAGCGCTACGAGCTGGACCTCTTGCCGACCAGGTTTTAATTCAGCAATACGAAAGACAAATGGGTTTAGACCAACCAATTTATATTCAATTTGGCACCTATTTTTCACAATTATTAAGAGGCGACATGGGTGAAAGTTGGAGGACCGGGCAACCAGTGAACAACGAATTAAGTGTTCGCATACCGGCAACTGCCGAATTAGCCTTATCTTCCTTTTTTCTTGCATTATTAATTGGAATCCCATTAGGAATCTTAGCAGCCTTTTATAACGGTCGCTGGATAGACCACGCAATTCGAATCTTCGCCACGCTCGGAGCATCAATTGCTCTCTTCTGGTTGGCTCTGGTAGGGGTCTACATTTTCTATTATATTTTGGGTTGGTCTGCCGCACCTGTAGGTCGACTGAATATTGGTTTTGTAGATCCTCCTAAGGTAACTGGTTTCTTCTTGGTTGATAGTCTCATTTCCGGAGATCTTAAAACATTCAAGGATGCGTTCCGCCATATTTGGCTTCCATCTGCTACATTAGCTTTTATTGTTAGCGCTCCGATTATTAAGATAGCACGTGCAGCGATGCTCGATGTACTAAACTCAGATTACATTAGAACAGCCAAAGCGATTGGACTATCTTCACGTGAATACATTTTTAAAGATGCGTTAAGAAATGCATTCATACCTATTTTAACTATGATTGGTATCGTAGTTGGCTACCTTTTGGCTGGTAATCTTATTGTGGAACAGGTCTTTGCATGGCCTGGTATTGGTCAATATGCCTGGAAAGCACTCATAACTAACGATTTTAATGCCGTCCAGGGCTTTGTGATTTTGATTGCCGTAGTGTATGTATCAATTAACTTTTTAGTTGATGTAGCCTATGCTCTGATTAATCCACAGATTCGGTTGGAATAAAGGTGGTATATGGAAGATTTGATAACTAAAAACGGAAAAAAAAGTGAAAAATGGATTGATAAATTTAAATTTTTCAAAATTATTCGTCGTAGCCTCCGTTTTCCGCTTTTTTTGCTGGGTATAGTAGTCATCTTATTTTATTTAGTGATTGTAGCTTTCGGTCCATCGATGACTCCACACAATCCTGAGATTCCCAACTCGAAGTATACCTTGGGAGCACCCACAAATGAAAACCTCTTTGGTACAGATAAATTCGGACGTGATATCCTGACCCGTGTTATCTACGCTTCTAGGCTTGATATGCTCATCGCGTTGACAGTGGCCACAATTTCTTTCATACTAGGCTCATTGATCGGAGGTATAGTTGGTTATTATGGTGGTTGGCTGGACAAAGTTGTGATGCGGGTTGTGGATGTGATGTTTGCTTTTCCATCCTTCATTCTTGCAATGGCGATAACCTCTGCGTTGGGTGATACTGTGCAAAATGTGGTTATTGCTATTGCTACAGCTTATACTCCTTATTTTGTACGTCTCACACGAGGTGAGATGCTTACAATTCGAAAACTCCAATATGCCGATGCAGCAATAAGTGTCGGTAACCCTGGATGGCGTGTTGCGCTTGTTCACTTGTTACCCAATGCACTCGCACCATCGCTTGTTCAAATGACTTTGGTCTCAGGTTGGGCAATTCTTGACGCAGCTGGTCTAGCTTTCCTTGGGCTTGGTATTACCCCTCCAACAGCAGAATGGGGTGTTATGGTCTCAGAAGGTGCAGCACGGATCATTACTGGGGAATGGTGGGTCTGGCTTTATCCAGGCTTGGCAATTGTTTTGGCTGCTTTTGCCTTTAATTTGGTTGGTGATGGGCTAAGAGACATCATGGCACGGGAGGAACAGTGAGGACTGAACCGATACTTCAAATTAAGGATCTGTCTGTTTCACTGACCAGTGGTGGCAATGAACGAACAATCCTAGATCAACTCTCTCTAAAGATTTTTCCAAATGAAGTGATGGGTATAGTAGGAGAAAGTGGTTCAGGAAAAACAATGACCGCACTGGCAACTATGGGGCTATTGCCTAAAACAATAAAAGTCACCGGAGGGCACATTTGGTATGAAGGAAGGGATTTACTCCAACTTTCTGGTAAAGATATGCGTTCGGTCAGAGGTAGTAAGATTGCTATGATATTCCAAAACCCCCGTATGGCGCTTAACCCACTAATGCGAGTGGGAGATCAGATAGCTCGTGCTGTGCGATTACACCAGGATTTGCCAAAGGCAGAGTATTACCCAATGGCGGTGTCCCTAATGAAACAAGTTGGTATCGCGGATGCAGAAGGGCGTGCTAAAGCCTATCCCCACCAGTTGAGTGGTGGTATGGCGCAGCGCGTTCTTGTAGCTATTATGTTGGCATGCCAACCAAAGGTTTTGATTGCAGATGAACCTACTACGGGATTGGATGTGACAATTCAGGCTCAAATTTTTGAATTAATTAAGGAAATTCAAGTTCAGACCGGCGTTGCAGTATTGCTGATCACACACGATTTAGGCGTAGTGAGTGAAGTATGCGATAGAGTGGGGGTGATGTATGCTGGTCAAGTGATGGAAATTGCCCGGGTTGCTGAAATCTTTAATGATCCAGGACACCCTTACACCAAAAGGTTATTAAAGAGTATTTTACGTGTGGATCAGATTAGTGACTTGGATACTAGCCAGGCATTATCACCCATCTCTGCAGCATTTGATGTGCTGGGTTGTCGTTTTGCCAGCCAGTGTCTGGATGCCTGCCCTGAGTGTCTGTTGCAGCGACCACAAATTCCGGATGATGACTGTGAACATATGGTTTTTTGTTACAAGTATTATCCAAAAAAATAGTTTCTAAAGATATTTGTTGTCTTTTGGAAAATCTCTTTTAGCTTGTTGAGGTTAGAATTTGATAAGGAATAATAGAAATGGATCCTCTTTTAAAGGTTGAAAACCTGCACAAACACTTTAATGATGGTCATAACATAGTTCATGCAGTAAATGGGATCAATTTGGAGATATTCCCAGGCGAAGCTGTGGGTTTAGTTGGCGAAAGCGGCTGCGGTAAAAGTACTACTGCGCGATGTATCCTTATGCTGGAGAAACCCACACAAGGAAAAATATTCTTTCACAAGCAGGATCTGGCAGAGCTAAGCAACCGACAACTCCGTGGTTTGCGAAATTTCTTCCAAATCGTTTTCCAGGATCCGAATGAATCACTAAATCCGAGGTTCACTGTAGAAAAAACTTTAAAAGAACCATTAATGTTACATGGAATGAACTATGAAAAAGAACAACTCAAGAAGTTGGTGGAGCGTGTGACACTGGAACCGGAACATCTACCTCGTTATCCCCACCAGCTAAGCGGAGGACAGAAACAACGTGTGGGTATTGCTCGTGCGATTGCCACTTCACCGGAATTTGTTGTATTGGATGAGCCTACTTCTTCGCTAGATATGTCATTGCGAATCCATGTGTTAGCATTATTGAGACAACTTCAAAAAGAGATGAATATGGCTTACCTGTTCATTTCTCACGATTTGAGTACCGTGCGTAATTTGTGCGATCGGGTACTGGTTATGTATTTAGGCCGGGTGATCGAAATGGGCACTTCAAAGGACGTTTTTGACAATCCTCAACATGTATACACTAGAGCATTGCTTTCGGCAATTCCAATTCCGGATCCCTCAGTCAAACGACAGCGAATTTTTCTTAAAGGAGAAACACCAGGGTCATACCAAATTTCACCAGGTTGTGGATTGGCTACCCGCTGTCCATTTTTTCGTAAAGAGTGCTTACTTCCTGTTCCCTATATTGACCTGGGAGAAGGACACAAGGTCGCTTGTGTTTTAGCCGGCACTGATGTTTTTTCGATAAATTAATCCTTTCTGAGTTTTGTTGTTTAGTATACAGTTAGAGAAAATTCTTTTGCAGTTTTAAAAATTTATTCGAAAAATGTAATGAGTGATAAAAATTTTAATTATTTTTTGGTTGACGAACAACGGAGGTAATAAACTGGATCACATAAAAGATAATAACAAAGTAATTTCTAGCACTCTTGCCAACGGTTTGAAGGTGCTTGAAACTATTGCGGAAATTGAGAAAAAAAATAAGGGTGTGACACTTCAAGAAGTAACTAAGGCTATGGGTATTCATCGTAGCAATGTTTATCGCTACTTAAGAACGTTGGTTGATTGTGGTTGGCTTGAAGTTGACCCAGAAACTTTTCGATATTCAATTGGGGGGAAACCTCTTCAATTTGCTGGTTTTAAATTGAGTCAATTGGAACTGCGTACCATTGCACGCCCTTTCTTGGAGAAATTAGCTGTTGAGTTAAGCTTGACAACACATCTGGCGGTTTTGTATGATGATTCGGTTGTCTATATCGACAAGGTAGAAAGTAATAGCCCGATTCAAATGCGTTCACGTGTTGGAATGTCTATGCCTTCCTACTGTACTGGTATTGGAAAGGCGATGCTTGCATTTTCGAGCAGACAATGGGTGTCTGAATTATTGGAGGGAAAACTATTACGTCGCACTCCCAACACACTTTCCACAATGGAAGATTTGCTAACCAATTTAGAAGCTGCCTATAATTGTGGATATGCTCTCGATATGGAAGAAAATGAAGAAGGAATCGGTTGTGTTGCAGCTCCAATATTTGGCTTCGATAATACTGTTATTGGGGCCATAAGTGTTTCTACTTTGATCCAAAATATGACTCCGGAGAATATTTCTAATTTCGGCATAAGGGTTAAACATACCGCTATCTGTATTTCCAAAAGGATGGGCTGCCCAAATAATATTGGAAAATAAAAGAGAATTGCTAAAATCTCAGGATAGGTTTTTCTTTACCGTGATTGGGGCGAAAATTGTCTGTAAATCTCTTTCAGAAACCTTTAATTACCTTAGATGGTGGATTTGCATATCGAAATTTAGAGTGTAAAAGATTGAGATCCACTAGCACCTCACATAATTTTACAGTTGTAACTAAAGGATCAAGAATAAGAATATCTTTTTTGCAAAGAAGCTCCTCAGATCCACCATTTTTCAAAAATCTTAAACTTACATAATAATCAAAAATGATTGCTTCTGCACCATCTGTTTTTATTAATTTCTTCATAGCTTTATAGAGTTCATTTTCTGAATTATCTATTGATAATTCTTTAGGATTTATTATTTGGTCTATTGATCTAATTGAGGTTACTTTGTCTTGGAATCCATATAAATTAATTAATTCCTTTATTATCGAAATAGTTCGTTTTTCAGGCACAATGATAGAGAATTTTATTGCTAATAATGAAGCAAAATGTAAAACTGTATTGGCAATACCTAATACTGGTATATCTAGAATTTCTCGGGTTGCATCCAAAGCAGGGTCAGTCATGTTGTTTATGATCAATGATCTATTTCCATCTTTTTCAACACGTTTTGCCGATTTTAATATATATGGAGACGCACGCATGACATCGAATCGGCTATCAATTGATTCTGGCCCTTGCTCAATAAACTCCAAATTTATTTGATTATCTAATCTAGAAATTGATTGAACCTTACTTAATGCTTTGCTTAGAATCTGATTTTTCAGTTTAGGAGTAAGAATTACCGATTTATAAATATTTTTTACTTGCTCATTTTTCTGAATTGTTTGATTTTTTTGGGTTAAGTTTAACAACTCTTGATATTTCGGTTCAATTATTTTTTAGGAGTTGGATAACTCAATTTACTTTGATGAATTTTTAAATCAACCATAGCTTCAGCTACTTTTAAGGCTGTCACTCCAGGATCAATTACTGGTACTCTATAACCTTTTCTATGAAGTTCTTCTTGGACAGCATTTGCCATTCCAGCCATCCCAGTACAACCAAAAACTATAACACTTGCGCCATCTTCATTTATTGCAGATATGGATTCATTAATTATTAATTGTGAAACATCTTTGTCTTTTTCAAGTTGGAGAACTGGAATATTAATAGATCTTACAGAAGCAAGATTTTTTGACAATCCGTACATTTGTGCACGCCTATAAATTGGACCTATTAGACTGTTAACAACAGTTATTACAGAAAACTTTTCCCCTAATAATGAGGCTATATGCATAGAGGTCTGACCTGGACCTACAACCGGGATATTTAAAAGTTCTCGTGCTTGTTCTACACCAGGGTCTAGCATACAACTAACAACTATTGCATCAAACCCTTTTTTTGAAGCTGAAAATGCTTTTAATACCACATCGGGTGCAGCAAGCACATCCTCATATTCACTTTCAATAGACTCAGGACCTTGATCAATAAATACCATTTCGGTTTGACAATCATATCGTTTTGCACGATAAAACTCTTTTACAGAATCTTGAGGAGGTCCAGTTAATATAACCGGGGCAATAACACAAATTTTCATTTTTCTCTCACTATTTATTTATAATAAAATATTTAGGCATTTTTAGAATCCCACAAGAATATTGTATTCCTCATATTCTAAGTATGTTTTGTTCGACAATAATCTGAAAATAATCTTTTGTCTTCACCCATTGTCATATAACACTCGTATCCAAAATTTAGTTATTCTTAAACTCTATGAGAAAAATAAATTACCAAAAAAAGAAGTTCAAACTGGGTTACATTTTTTAATAGAAATCGATCTTTCACTTCTGTCATTGATTAAGTATTATTATAATTTATTCCTCAACCTCTTTCTCTCCAATTCCTCTAAGCACCACCCCCCCAAACTACGATACAGCTAATCCCCCCAGCCAATCGGAGCCGGATCCCTTAATCAGGCGATGAAAGCCATGGTCCTGGCAAGAAGATTCTTGAAAGAAAATGGTCTGGATGTTATTTGTTATCCAGAACTTGTAGACCTGGATTTTGATGGACGAACCGTAACTGCGATCAAATTGATTGTCGAACCACGACAATTTTTTTCCTGTATAATTTTCCCACTATACCCGTACCTACGAGGATCCAATGAACAACGAAGAAATAAACAACCTAATCATAAATCTTTTTTCTAAATCAAATCTTGCTTTTTCCACATAAAAATGAATCGAGCCAGAATGAAGAAATTGATAAAAAACTTGATGACTCTATAGTTCACATCACCTCAGCCCATACTTTCATTAAAGAAGCAAAAAATTTATTAGATGATCATCACACGAATAAAACGGAGCTGGATATCGATAAACTTCATTACATGATTGTTTTTGCGAAATCACTTCTTGATGTTCCTCATTTTGAATGTGTTAAGAAGCTTAATATTTCCAAGTGATTTTGGATGCTTAGGATTGGTCATATTGCATATATTCCAGGAAAACTTCAACGAGTATTGGATCAAATTCTTTTCCTGCTTTTTCCTTAAGATACTCAATCACTTTTTTATCCGACCATGCTTTGCGATAGACTCTATCTGATCTTAATGCATCCCAAACATCAATAATGGCAAATATCCTGGCTTCAATGGGAATATCCTCTCCCTTTATTCCAGTAGGATATCCACTTCCGTCCCATCTTTCATGATGATAGTATGGAATGTTTAATGCATCCTTCAGGTATTCAATAGGTTGAAGCAAATTATATGCAAATACAGGGTGTTTATTAATAATTTCTCTTTCTTCTTGCGTAAGAGGTCCTTGTTTGAGCAAGATAAAATCAGGGATTCCAATCTTGCCAATATCATGTAATAATGCGCCCATTTTGAAATTTCTTATTATATCATCTGAGAATCCTAATTTTTTAGAAATTCCAACAGTCATTTCAGTTACTCTTTCAGTATGGCCAAATGTTTCATCATCCCGTAACTCCAGTGCTTTTGACCATCCTAAAATTGTTTTATCATATGCTTTTGATAAGTCCTCATTTTTCTTTTGAATTTCAACAATTAATTCTGAATTTTCGATGGCAATTGAAATTTGATCACAAACAATTTGAATAAATTCAATTAATGCATCTTCCAAATCTTCGTTGTCTTTCTCATATATTCCAAAAACACCTATTATTTCATTTTTTTTGATTATTGGATTGCCATAAAATAATCTAAATCTGCTATCGTCAATATTATGGAGGAGGAAATCATTAACTTGATTTTGGTTTTCTCTAATATAAATAGGCTTACCTTCGTTAAATACGTTTCTAGCTATTTTTTCACAATAGGGAAAATCGCTTTCTTGTTTCCCCTTTATGTGGAAGCCAGTACTTGCAACACATAGTAATTGATTAGAATTTTTATCATAAATCATTATAGTAGATGCTTGAACTTTGAATAAAGCTCTGAATCCATCCAAAATAATGGGGAAAATTTTTTGAATATCTTGGCTCTGTGATATGTGTCTGTCAATTTGATTTAATAAAGAAATTCGTTTGTATAAATCATTCTTTAAATGAATTTCTTGATCGAGAGATTCCACTAATCGATTTAAGGAATTCTCGAGGATTTTTATTTCAAACAAATTTGATTTTGTTTCAAGTCTTTCGGAATATTTTTTTGCTTCTATTCTTCCCAAAAATTCCTTGATTTTTATGAAAGGTAAAATGAAGTTTTTTTGTATGAGTAGATGTGAGGTGAAATAAATAATAATTGATAGTAATAATAATTCTCCAATCCTACTAAATAGTGGTTTTAATGCTTTGCCATACATAGTAGAACCAACAAATTTTAAAGTTAAATAACCAATAATTTTTTGGTTGTATACAACCTCAGAACTGTAAATATAATAAATGGAACCATTTACCTTTATCCGTTGAAAACTATTCAAATTATCGATGCTTATATTAAGATAATTGTCGTTTTGTGAAATATCATTTTCATAATCATTTTCGTATGTTTGTGTCTCATAACCTTTTGTACTAACTAGTAAATTTCGATTTGCATCGTAATAGTAAACTTCTAAATTTTCCTCAAAAAGATATTGAAATAATAAAGGTTGAAGTTTAATTGGATCTTGAATTCGGATTATTATATAGTTCTCATTTGTTTTTGAGTTAGTAATAGAATAACCATAAATTATCAATGGGACATTACTACCACTACTTACTAAACAACTGCTAACAACTATTTCTTTTGACTCTAAAGCTGAATTTATAAAATCACTATAGCAAATATTGTTATTAATGGGAAAATTAGGATAACCACAAATGAATTCTCCATTCGCATTTGCGATTCCCATAAAAATTAAATCCGGATTATTACTGATAATTTGGTTCGTTCTTTTAACGCAATCAGCAGTGAAATTTTCAAAATATTCCTGATCAATAGCAAAATTTATTAATTTCCTTACTTCCTCAGAATAGTTACGTACAATCAATTCTTCCAAATTGTCAGCATAATGTATTATTGTTTTATTTAGTACTTCAATTTTTGCTTTGCTATAGAGGTAGTGGTCAAATAATGATAATCCAAAAAGGGGTACAAAAATTAATAGCATTAATCCATATAAATAATAATTCATGGTCCTAGGCAAAAATCTTTTCATTCTTCTCATATTTTTTGTGGGAGATGGGGGTTATGCTTTCTTTATGGATAAAAATATTTAAAAGTGTTACTTAATTATAAGCCAATAAAATTAAAAGAAGATATTTCATCACCCCCTCCACTCCCACTCTTCCAACCTCACTACCTCCCCAAATTCAGTCTCAGCCAATCCCCCCAGCCAGTCCAAAGCAGGATCCCAATCAACACCATTCCAGCTTTTTATTTTACCATGTTTATCGATTCGCCAATCAACAGTTTCTTTCCTTCGCCATACCACCAGGTTGCGCTCAGCGTCTACCATGGCATCTAACTTTCTACCGTCTACAGCTCCCACCTGGAGAAGATTCTCGATCTCTTCTCTGCAGGTCAATCGCAGCTCACGCCAAAGTAAATACTGTACGCCGCTTGTTTCCTTGATCCGTACACTATTCAAGAATTGCCCGCCCATGGATCCCATTTTTTCTATTTGTGCAGTCGTCTCTTCACTCCCCAATATCGCAAAATTCAGGTCCTCATTTCTCACAGCCCAGGAGCTCCCATTCCAGGTTTTCAGATCCCCGGCAGCATATCCCATGGCATCATCTGTAGCAAGCATAAAGTAAACAGCAGAATTCACCGCTCCGGATCGCCGTATTGACAACCAGTACGCAGCACCTGCAGTTAGAGTGACTGCACCCACAGCAAACCTGATCCAGTTATAGCCACCAGTCAGGCTCTCTCCGCTCACAGTTCCACTGGTGATAACTGTTGTACCAGGAGAACCACTAACATCAGTAAATATTTCTACAATCACGTTATCAACCGGCTCTAATTTTTTAGCCAACCGTACCCATACTTCACTTGTCCTGATTCCACCAACTGGCACTATAAATTTTTGCGCAATTTTAGTAGTTGTACTGGTGTTTCCAAATGCATAAAAGCTTTTACCCTCGTCGAGATGCCCCACAAATCCCCCGTCTTGCTTATAAAATATCCAATCTAATGTATCCCAATAACCTTTTAGATGATATGTAACCTTTTCTTTTTCGTTTTGGTTCAATACCAATCTTTTCTGTACATTGGCTTTTTCTTTTAGCCAGGTCTGAGCAGCATTCAGAGCCTGCCCAGGAGATCCATTCGGTAAAAATCCGATCCATTCTTTTTTTCCAAATCGTGAAATCATGATGGCATCTTCTACAAATGCCGTGATGCCATCTTCCCGACTCCAGGGGACGGTAGGTTTCAAATCTACATAACGAATCGCGATTCTATTGGCAAACTGATCAAGACTTAAATTCAAAGACACAGCTCCCAGCTGTATCTCAATGGATTGTACCAATCCGTTCCAGATGATCTGGTCAACATCATCCAGAATATCCACTGACTTTCCCAATCCCTCTAATATCTGTTCGAGGTTATCCCGAATATTTTTTTCTTTCAATTCCAGCTCCGCTTCCCGGCTTCCACCTGGCAGAGCCCAGTAAAGTCTATTGACTTTCCACTTGTCAAACATCGTATAACTGATATTGGTCGGCCTGTCATAAAGAACAACTTGCATTATATGTTTTTCCTTCTGGGTCTGTAACTCAGCTTCAGCGCCACCTTTTGACTAGGAATACATCCATGATCATTGCTTGCGTACTTGATCCGGATGCATTGATTTTCACCAGGCATTAGCCAGATTCCTTTTCCGGCTGCCTGATGTGTGAGTGCTCGGCTCTGTGTGGTAGCTTCAATGGAATAAATAAGATCTTCACTCAATTCATCCACTAAATTATCATTTGGCATTAAACCAAGATCTCCCATAATAAAATAATGTCTATAACCATCCACCGGGAGAATATCAATATCATCAATCGCGAGTGAATGTGATCCAGCTACATTCCGTTGGACCTCCAGAGCAAAAATAACACCACTTATTTGAGAGCTCTTCAAATCCCTTGGTGGAATATGCACAGCAGGTAGTATCTGCATTTTCTCAAAACTTTTTATCTTTTGCCATCTTGAATATTGGATTGCATCACCTTGTTTGACTTTGCAACGAATCCAATAATCATCTGTTGTTACCCAATTGTGCATGCGCATGATCGGTCGGACGTTCCGGCCGGCGAACCGCGCTGCGCGCTCATTACTGATAACCCAGCTCACAATCTGAAGTCCTATTGTAGATTCCCATTGCACCAGGCAATAAGCTCCGCAGCTTGCAGCAGCATTCATGACTACACCATAATTCAATTGGCTGCTTGCCTGAGATCCATCAAGCCAGTGATCCCCAGTTTCAAGATTGTAAATAATTTCATTGCTGACAATAATATCAGCCAATGATTTTAGTACCACCATATCAGTATTTGTTATTTTCACAGTTGCAGGAGCTGGAATTTCACCATCAATATCAACCCCATCGATGGTTGCGAAGTTGACCATAACATTACCAGGATCATATTGATTGTGCATTGTTAATCCGGATGTTACTTTGGTTCCATTGACGTTGGTTAGCGGAACGGAGGTCTCTTCCCCTTCCCAAATATTATCACGAATAATCACCAGACTGGCACCCATCCCGCCCCGCTTCAGATCCATCGTTCCTTTCCCCAGGAGCTCCAGACTTGCACTGATTATTTTGCTTTCATAACTCTGCAGGTTTGCCGCCAGCTTTAAAGTAATAAACGCTTGTTCTCCCAGTGAAACCCGGGAGAACAGCGCTTCAATCATTTTCAGCCAGTCATCTAAAACTTCCGGAAGACCATGCAGAATCACGTCTATTTTTTCTTCGCATGTTTCCCCTTGGTCCTTGGCC
>LADL02002498.1_pt1 | contig 12865 bp, 10 predicted proteins | sample 619721 | NCBI WGS metagenome assembly LADL02 (sample SAMN03397408, study PRJNA257561) | rock porewater metagenome | biome: terrestrial; feature: Opalinus Clay rock; material: porewater; isolation source: Opalinus Clay rock porewater BRC-3 borehole | place: Switzerland: Mt Terri URL, St-Ursanne ...
GCACGGCAGCGCCAACATGGATGTGCTGGTGGCCCTGGGAACCTCTGCGGCCTATATATACAGCGTGGCCACCACTTTCTTTTTCCCCGGCCATGTTTACTACGAAACAGGGGCCATTATCATTACACTGATTATACTGGGGCGCATGCTGGAATCCATCGCCAAGGGACGAACCTCCGAGGCCATTAAAAAGCTCATGGGTCTACAGGCAAGAACTGCAAGGGTACTAAGGGACGGCCAGGAGATGGACATACCTGTGGAAGATGTTCAGGTAGGTGACCTGGTTCTGGTGCGCCCCGGTGAAAAGGTGCCGGTGGACGGGAAAATAAATGACGGCTTTTCCGCCGTTGACGAGTCCATGCTCACCGGTGAAAGCATACCAGTGGATAAAAAGGCGGGGGACGAGGTTATAGGAGGCACTATAAACAAACACGGAACCTTTAAATTCAAGGCCACCAAGGTGGGGTCCGATACCGCCCTGGCCCAGATCATCAAGATTGTGGAGGAGGCCCAGGGGTCAAAGGCACCCATTCAGCGTTTGGCCGATGTCATCTCTGCATACTTTGTGCCGGTGGTGGTGGGCATAGCCCTGATAACCTTCCTGGCCTGGTATTTTGTGGCCGATCCCGGAAATTTCACCCGGGCTCTGGTAAATTTTACAGCAGTGCTGGTAATAGCCTGCCCTTGCGCCCTGGGACTGGCCACCCCCACCTCCATAATGGTGGGCACGGGCCGCGGCGCGGAAAACGGTATTCTTATTAAAGGGGGCGAACACCTGGAAAAGGCGCACTCCCTTAATACCATAGTGTTGGATAAAACAGGCACCATTACCAGGGGTGAGCCCTCGCTTACCGACGCTATTACAGCCAGTGGCGAATTGTCTGAGGATGAATTGATCCGACTGGTGGCATCGGCGGAAAGAGGATCGGAACATCCCCTGGGTGAAGCCATAGTAAAAGTAGCAAGGCAAAAAAATATAAATCTGGCAGAGCCACATAATTTTCAGGCTATTCCCGGTCACGGGATAGTGGCGGACATTGACGGAAAAACTGTACTTATTGGCAACCGCCGCCTGATGCAGTCCCGTGGCATTGATATTTCAGGCATGGAAGACAAAGCCGACGTGCTGGAGGGTGAGGGAAAAACAGCCATGCTGGTGGCCTTCGACAACAAGCCGGCAGGTGTGGTGGCCGTGGCCGATACCGTCAAGGACACATCGGCCGAAGCAATACAGGCACTGAAGGGCATGGGTATACAAACACTCATGATCACCGGGGATAACAGGCGCACCGCCGGAGCCATTGCCCGCCAGGTGGGAATTCCCCCGGAAAACGTGCTGGCCGAGGTACTACCTCAGGATAAAGCCCGGGAAATAAACAGGTTGAAAGAACAGGGCAGAATAGTGGGCATGGTGGGAGACGGAATAAATGACGCCCCGGCGCTGGCCAGCGCCGACGTTGGCTTTGCCATAGGCACCGGTACCGATGTGGCCATGGAGGCCGCCGACATTACACTGATCAAGGGTGACCTGCGGGGAATAGCCGCCAGTATAAAGTTAAGCCGGGCCACCATGAGAAATATAAGGCAGAACCTGTTCTGGGCGATGGTTTATAACACATTGGGCATTCCCGTGGCCGCCCTGGGCTTCCTGTCACCGGTCCTGGCCGGGGCGGCCATGGCGTTCAGCTCGGTTTCGGTGGTTAGTAACGCCCTTAGATTGAAACGGTTTGATCCCTTCCGGGAATTCCGAAATAACTGAACATAAATCTTGTTTAGACTCTATGGGGGAGTATTGTTATGGAAACTATGGAGGATTTACTTTTAGGAATAGCCCTATTCGCAGGGGCCATTTTCTCCTGGTGGATTTTTGTATACCAGAGACAAAAAAAAAGAAAAGCTTCACTACAAAAGGGTAAAAATCCAGAATCTAAATAATTATTAAAGTCCTTGTGAATCTAGTCAGACAACATGGCCGCAAGCAATCGGCCACAATGGATATGAAAATTGACGACGGGGCATTTTGTCAAAAGCTTATAGATTGTCGGCTTTCGCAGTGATCTAAAAGTTCCGCGGTTACAGTGATACTTTTTTACCTTTTTCTTCCTCCCGGTTCCCCTCATTAATACATATACGCAATCAGTATAAAAAGACCCAATACAATACGGTAATAGCCAAAGGCCTTGAAATCCCTTTTACTGATGTAGTCGATAAAAATGGCAATCACGCCCCAGGCAACCAGGAAAGAAACAACAAAACCAACCGCCAGCACCTGCCATTGAGTTATTGTCAATATAAATCCGGAAGCCACTAAAGAGTATGTGGAAGCGGCAAGCATGGTTGGAATGGCCAGAAAGAAGGAAAACTCGGCGGCCACCTTTCTGGATGTACCCATGAGCATTGCCCCTATTATTGTCGCCGCGGACCTGGAAGTGCCCGGAACCATTGCCAAACATTGAAAAAGGCCAATTATCAGGGCATGCCCGTAACTTAACTCTGAAATATCTTTAATAACACTTATCCTGTTTCTACCCTCTATCCATATCAGTATAACACCACCCAAAATAAGGGCGATGGCAACAGTAACGGGATCAAAAAGAAGTTCCTTGATCTTATGTCCCAAAAGAAATCCGGCTATTAATGCAGGTATAACCCCAACCGCGGTTTTATTCCAGAGCTTTAATATTTCACCTTTTTGATGATTGGTCTGATTTTTGTAGAATGGAATTATTCTGCCCCTGAAATAAACAATCACCGATAATATGGCACCAAATTGAATTACTACATCAAACATTTCCCTAAAGTTACTTTCCAGATGAAAAAACTGATTGGCGATAATTAAATGCCCTGTTGAAGATATAGGTAAAAACTCGGTTATGCCTTCGATTATACCTAAAACAACCGGAGTCAAAAAAATCTCCATAGCTTTTCCCTTTCGTTAACAGATGATTTTATTAAAAGTATAAAGATAATAGGTTAATGGGTTGGGAATGTCAAGACGTAAAAATAGCCCAGCCTATATTGCCCCGTTGATTCCCAAAATAGCTATAAGCTGTAAGCTTTATGAACAGTGTTCTCTGTGATCAATTTTCATTATCCATGATGGCCGCTTGCTTCGGCTATACTAATATAAATCCCCTCCGCCATGGGTCTTACGGAGGGGATTTATTGATATCTTCAGTATATCACTGTATTTTAAATGTATACTTATTGGACAGTTATATTCATACTGTCCTGGGCTATGGTATTTTCACTGTTGTTGAGGTCAACCAGCTTTATATCCACCATGTAATTTCCCACCCTGGTCATGTTCAGCCGGAAGGTGGTGGCGGTGCTGTAGTTCGCAGGAAGGGTAACCCCCCCCGAAAGACCACTATATCCAACCACACTGCTACCAATCTGGCTTAGCGATATATTCCTCCAGATGCCGCCTTCCAAGTACTGGAATTGGGCAATATCGCTTAAAACCGCATTGGACACGGTGAATTTGAACATTACTCTGTCGTATGACCGGCTGTAAAGCGGGTTGGCTGTCATTACCGAAAAATCGTTAGCCTGATTGACATTTATAGTCTGGTCGACTGCTGTGATTACCACATCATCAGCATTTACAGTAACGTTCATACTATCCTGGGCTATGGTGGCCTCACTGTCGTCAAGATCCACCAGTTTGATATCCATGTTGAATGTACCCACCCTGGACATCTTCAGCCTGAAAGTGGTGGTAGAGCTGTAGTTTGCCGGCAGAGAGAATCCCGCCACCGGGCCGGAGTAGCCCACCAAACTGCTGCCGTTCTGGATTAAAGGAATACTCTTCCAGGTATCGCCCTCTCTGTACTGGAATTCACTGATGTCGCTCAAAGTAGCGTTGGCCACGGAAAATTTAAACAGAGTCCTCTGGTAGTTTTTACCGCTCAGGGGGTTGGTGGCGCTTATGCCAAAATCCCTTTCCTCGCCGGCAAAAAGACTTAGATCCCCCACCGCGATTGCAGCAGCCGTCCAGGTGTTTACGTTAACCTTAATGCTGTCCCGGGCTATAATGGCCTCATTGCTGTCAAGGTTCACCAGACTGATATCCACGTTGTAGGTCCCTATCCTGGCCATCTTCAGCCTGAAAGTGGTGCTGGCACTATAGTTTTCCGGAAGGGCAAATCCCGCCGCCGGACCTGAATACCCAACCACACTACTACCCGACTGGCTTAAAGTTATGTTCTTCCAGGTGTCGCCCTCTTTGTACTGGAATGAGGTAACATCACTCAATGTGGCGTTGGCCAAGGTGAATTTGTGCGATGCCCTTTGGTAGGCTGTACCACTCTGCGGGTTGGTGGAGCTCACCGTAAACTCCTTCTCTTCATCCAGGCCCATTATTATATCATCTGCAATTACCGCTGGAAGAGCTTCATTTATTGCCGAACCCAGCAATTTTTTGATCAGGCCCGGTGATAATACAATTCTACCGTTGCCGTTTTTAATTAAATTGACGCTGGTACCGTTTACCAGGGCCACACCTTTCACCAGGTCAATTTCAACGCACTTGCCATCTTTTTCAATCTTCACTGAATCAGGCATGTTCCAGGTAATACTGGCCCCCAGTCCCGAGGTAATGGCATTGACTGGTATAAGTACGCGACCATGCTTGAATACCGGTCCGGGAGCATAATTTTCCCCGAAGAATTCCTTTTTACTTTTCTTTTGGGCCTTCCCCTTAATCTTCCCGTCAGCCTGGTCCACCATAATAACTTTTGCCGGCCCGTCTTTTCCCGGACCCTTTCCCTGGCTCTGTTTAGCTCCGGCCATGCCGGCGGAACCCATCACCAGAGCCGTGCACAATACCGCCGTGATAAAAGTTTTAATTTTTAGCACCCGGTCACCTCCATTTCTATTTTCAACCATTAATACGAATGGGTTTTATCTTATAGGGGGGTTCCTGGCACATGAATTAATAACAATTTATGGAACAAAAAGAGGGCTAACGCCGCAGATAAATACCGCGGCGTTACAATTGCGAGAAGGAGGAAGCGGTTTTTTTAAAGGGACGAACTAAAAATGCACCGGTATCTACCCGGTGCAAGGCTTTCAACTCTCCTAGGAAATGCGGTTAAGCTTGCTTATCTTTTTAATGTGTTCCTTTTCCTCGGCTATGAGTTTTTCGATTATCTCTTTACCGGTGCTGTCAACTGCATTCAGAAATTCCTGAAAAATGATTATGGAGTCTTTTTCAAAACGGAAGGCAATGGCCAGGGCCTCTCTGAAGGTTTTGATATCCCTGACCAGCTCGTCAACATTATTTTGATTGAATACGTGGGAATCAATAATGGATTTTAGATAATCTCCATACTCCCCAACATAACTTTCATTGGGAACAACTTCTTTGGCCAGTTTTGCGCCAATATCTTCAAAAACGCATATATGACTTTCTTCTTCCCGGGCCAGGTAGCCAAACATTATTTTGGCATCAGCGTCATCCACCTTAGCTACCGCCTTTTCGTAAAAATCTTTACCTGCTTTTTCAATTTTCACTGCCAGTTCGATAATCTCTTCACCTGTAAATTTTAAAATACTCCAGGTCATTTTAATCTACCCCCTGTTTATACGTTCATCTAATCCCTTACAAGCTCAAACTCCTCTTTGGGCGCCCCGCAAACCGGGCATTCATCCGGCGGTTCCTCACCTTCGTGGATGTAGCCGCACACCTTACAGACCCACTTCTTAACCTTGGTTTCAGTAGGATCAGCAGGCTGTTTATTAGCAGGTGTCTTTTTCTGCTGCCGGTAAAGGGCATATGTCATAGGCTCTGCGTCACTCTTAACCGATCCTTCCACCACCTCACCTATGAACATGGTATGAGTACCAACATCCACCGACAGATTCTCGTCCACCCGGCATTCAAGATAAGCTATGCACTTTTCAATGACGGGTGCCCCGGTAATACCGGCAGAGAATGAAATACCTTCAAACTTGTTAATATCCCGGCCCGACTTGAACCCGAAATTGCGGACCATATCGCCATGCTCCAAACCGAGGATGCAAACGCTGAAAACTTTGCTGCTTTTTATGTAGTCATGGGTAAGATTGTTTTTATTAACGCCAATTACAACTCGCATTGGGGCATTTGTAATCTGAAATACCGTATTGCAAACCTGGGCGTTGATATTATCACCGCTTACCGACCCTACTATAAACAGCCCGTAGGATATTCTGAAAAGCGCCGGCTCTATCCTCTTTTTATCTTCAGCAGTCAGTTCTTTTATGGGGGCAACAGCTTCATCCTTATCAAAGTCAATCTCGGATATATCCACCAGTTCAAATTTTTCCGCAGGCGCCCCACACCTGGGACAATGCTCCGGAGGTTTTACACCCTCATGAAGCCAGCCGCAAACCGTACATCTCCATGCTTTCATTTCCTCCAAGAAAATTCTCCTTCCATTTTCAGCTTACATTGATAGCGCTGTAAACCGTTTATTCACATCATTCCAGTTCACCAGGTTCCACCATGCCTCCACCCAGGCAGCCCTCTTATTCTGGTATTTGAGGTAGTAGGCGTGCTCCCATACATCAACGGTCAGAAGGGGAACTACACCCCATTGGGTTAGATTCTGGTGTTTCTCGGCTGTTAAAATAACCAGTCTGGAGAATACCGGATTCCAGCAAAGCACTGCCCACCCAGAACCTTCCACAGCCACCGCGGCAGCCGAAAATTGTTTTTTGAAGGCCTCAAACCCGCCAAAAGATTGATTGATTTGTTCAGCCACCGCCCCATTGGCAGGCCCGCCACCGTCCGGCGACATGTTCTCCCAGAACAGGGTATGGAGTAGATGACCAGAGCCGTGAAAAGCCAACTCCCTTTCCCAGTGTTTAACCAGGGAATATTCTCCTTTTTCACGGGCTTCGGCCATTCTGACCTCGGCATTGTTCAAGCCGTCAACATAGGCCTTATGATGGACATCGTGATGTAAGCGTACTGTCTGTTCGTCGTAATGAGGTTCAAGCGCGTTATAGACGTAGGGTAGTTGGGGCAATTGATGTTTCATAAAAACCTCCCGTATAAAATATTTGAAATGAGTACAAAAATATTATTTTGCGATTATAACATAAATATCTTAAAAAACTATTAACTCCAAACTCCCTTAAAATTTTTTTTCCTTATATGACAGTATAACCATTTTATCCTTATACCTGCATTAGCGAATCCCCGATTTAATCCAACTGGCCATATTGTGTTATACTAAACTATTGACACAGTAAACTGGGAGGTTCTGCCATGCAAGCCTTTGTGGACTGCGTTCACTGTTACCTCAAACAGGCAGTGACCTGCATGAGTATTGCGGGTATAGACGTGGACAGACAGCACCAGATATTGTTTGAGCTGATGGATGATATCAAAATAATGGACCGCCTAAGGACACCGGCGGAGAATTCGACGGAAATGCTGCTGAAGGTATATAAACTGATAAACAGCGCTGACCCTTATAAAGAAATAAAAATAAAATCAAATGAAATGGCCCTGGAATTATATTCAGGCTTAAGGGACTATCTTGACAGGTCCCCGGACAGGCTTCGTGAAGCCTTGAAGATATCGGTTTCCGGCAATGTAATAGACCTTGGCATTAACAGGACCTTCGATATAAACGCCAGCCTGGAGGAAAGCCTTAAAAACGGCTTCTCCAGGGACGATTACCACTCTTTTGTTAGAATACTGGATGATGTGGAAGATGTGGTTATTGTGGGAGACAACTCCGGTGAAATAGTTTTTGACAGGCTGCTGGCAGAAGAGCTTTCACACCTTGGAAAGAGGGTTACCTATATCGTTAAGGGCGGCCCCATACTGAACGACGCCACCCAGGAGGACGCCCTACAGTCCGGGATAAATAAAACAGCCCGGGTTATAACCACAGGATCAAACTACCTGGGCGCACCCTTAAAAAAAGTATCCGGGGAAGTAATTAATCTTTTGGAAAAATCAAGACTTATCATATCCAAGGGCCAGGCCAACTTCGAGTCTCTGGAGGATGAAGCGCTGGCCAGGGGCCGTATTTTCTTTCTGCTGAAAATTAAATGCGAAAGCGTGGCTAAAGTGGCCGGTTCAACTTTCGGGGACATTGTTTTTTTTAAGCGGTAGTTTCATCATTTATCCTTGCCTTCCCTGGCCAGCGCTTCCTTGAGCAAATCTCCAAGACAGCTTCCGATGTTTGACTGATCGCTGTACTGGTCGATTAGTCTCTGGTTGGCCTGACTTGCCCGCCTGGAGCTGCCAAACCCCTGGTTATATTCCTTTTCCGGCTGCCGGTGCCCGCAGTTGCGGTCCTGGCAGACCAGCATTTTCCCCCGCTTTCCATTGACCAGAAGCATATATTTGCTGCAGACCGGGCATTTAGTTCTGGAAATATTGTCCGCCTTGTAGACCGAGGTATCCACCTTGACACCGCGCACCAGTTCCACGGTATTCTCCCGAATACCTTTAATAAATGTAACCTTGCTTCCCTTGCCCCTGGCAATATTGGTCAGGCTCTGCTCCCACTGGGCGGTAAGCTCCGGGCTCCTGAGCTCTGGAGCAACAATGTTAATCAGCTGCATGCCTTTGGAGGTGGGCGCCAATTCTTTTCCGTTGCGCTCTATATAGTTGGTGTGGAGCAGCTTTTCAATTATTTCGGCCCGGGTTGCCGGGGTCCCCAGTCCGCTGCCCTTCATAGTCTCACGTAATTCTTCATCCTCTATAAACTTACCGGGACTCTCCATGGCTGTAAGTAAGGTTGCCTCGTTATATCTGGCCGGTGGCTTGGTTTTGGCCTTGTTTGGCTTAATGCTTTTTACCTGCCGGTTTTCACCTTTATTAAGGCTGGCCAGAATTTGGTCCGGCAGAGAGTCTTCCTTTCCCTCCTCCCGGTCGGAAAGACTGCGGGCCACTGCCCGCCAACCCTGGTCTTTTACCACCTTGCCCCTGGAATAAAAGCTTTCCCCGTTTACAGAGGTGACAAGGGTAAGCTGATCATAGCGGTAAGGCGGATAAAGCACGGCCAAAAAACGCCGGACAATGAGGTCGTACAGATTTTTTTCTTCCATGTTGAGATCGGCCAGTTTGACCGGCTGATCGGTGGGAATAATGGCATGGTGGTCGGTAACCTTGCTATTGTCAACAAAGCGCCTGGACGTGGTCAGGGGTTTTGACAGAAGCTGCCTGGCCGCATCGGCATAAGACCCCACTGCAATACCTTTTAGTCTGGCAGGCAGGGTGGGCACAATATCAGTGGTAATATAGCGGGAATCGGTACGGGGATAAGTAACCAGCTTGTGCCGCTCATACAAATCCTGCAGCACACTTAGAGTTTTCTGGGCCGAAAAGCCTAAACGCCTGTTGGCGTCCCGCTGCAGCTCAGTAAGATCATAAGCCAGTGGGGCCGGCTCACTCTTACTCTCCTGGCGCAAATCAGATATTTTACCGGTATGCCCCTTTAATTTATTGAGAAGTTCTTCCACCCTGGTGTAATCGAAGATACGATTGCCGTCTTTCCCCCGCCAATCTCCAAAATAGTCTCCTAAATCGGCCCGTAGGGTCCAATAATCTACGGGCACGAATTTTTTGATCTCCTCTTCCCGCATAACAATCATGGCCAGTGTAGGGGTCTGAACCCTTCCCGCGGTTAGTTGGGCATCAAATTTACAGGTCAGGGCCCTGGTAACGTTAAGCCCGATCAGCCAGTCGGCCTCGGCCCTGCACACTGCGGCATCGTACAGATTGTTATACTCAGCACCGGGCTTTAATTTGGCAAAGCCCTCCCGGATTGCCGCATCGGTCTGGGAGGAGATCCACAGCCTTTTAAAGGGCTTTTTCCAGTTGTTCAGCTTCATTATCCAGCGAGCCACCAACTCGCCCTCCCGCCCTGCGTCAGTGGCTATTACCAGATCCCCGATATCCTGTCGCCTCATTAAGCCCTGAACAACCTGAAACTGGTTGGAGGTCTGGCGGATTACCTTCAGCTTCATTTGTTCCGGCACCATGGGCAGGTCCTCCAGCCGCCACTGTTTGTATTTCTTGTCATAGTCCTCCGGCTCGGCCAGGGTGACCAGGTGACCCAAAGCCCAGGTCACCACGTACCTGGGCCCCTCCAGATATCCTTTGCCTTTGTTATTACAGCCCAGAACCCGGGCAATTTCCCGGGCGACACTGGGTTTTTCAGCCAGTACCAGTGATTTCACGAGATCCCTCACTCCAGTTCTATATGTCAAATAAGCCGCCCTTTTGAGTTTCTTATGCCCAATCCGGGCTGACTCCAAACCCTTTGTGTAGAGCCAAGTTTTTGGCTTAAGTATTATAGCATTTTTAAGTGCAGGGATCCCATGATTTCTTGCCCGAAAGGCTTCAAATTTCCAATAAAATTTTTTATAAGCAGTATGATTTTCTAATCTATTTTTTCCCTTACTACAATTACCGTACACCTAACATTATTAGCCACATGACTACTGACGCTACCCATCAACATGCCTTCTATTCCGCTGAGTCCTCTGCTCCCAACTATCACTAGATCGTATTTTCCTTCCTTTGCCACCTGGACTATGGTGTGAGCAGGATCAGCAATTTCAAGCTTTGTTTCCACCGGCACATGCACATTATTTTCTGTGAATTTATTCTTTAATTCAGCCAGCAATTCTTCTCCATACTCCTCAAGCTGATCCTTTATATTGAAATAAATCCTGCCCAGTTTGCCGGAGTACGATAACCTGCCCGGTAATGCAGCCACATGCAGAAGCATTATTCTCTCTATTTCTATACTTTTGGCAAGCTCTATGCAGTAATCCACAGCCCGCAAAGAACCTTGAGACCCATCAACCGGAATAAGTACATTTTTATACATATTAACCCTCCTGAAAAGATTACTCAACCGATGGAGCAAATATTGTTACATTCCACTATTGTTTATTGAGGGCTTGTAATGAAACCTGTATTACACAGAAGCAAATCCATATTTTTACCTTTCTTTTTAATTAAAATATGCTTTTGCCAGTTATCGTTATCTGTGGCTGTAAAATCTGCCCGGAAATGGGAACCGCGGCTTTCCTGGCGCTGTAAAGCGGACTTAACAATCATTCTGCTCATAATCAACATATTCTCAATTTCAAGAAATCCAGCCAGTTCATTGCCAGCCGCAATATTTATATAGGCAAGATCCTTCTGACAGCGGTTCAGCTCCTGTTCCGCTTTTAAGAGTAAAGATTCCGTCCTCAATATCCCGGCGTTATTCCAGAGCAATCGGCGGATATTTTTTTTGAACTCTATCAAAGATATATCCCTTTTTCCCGAACTGCCCACATATTTTTCAACTGCCTTATCCATGCCCTTTTGGGCCAGAGCGGCCACTTTACCCAGGCCTGAAATTGTGCTTTTCTTTTTATTGACCAGATCCAGCGCCTTTTGACCAGCCCGGATGCCGAAGACAACCGCCTCGGTTAGAGCATTGCCCCCCATGCGGTTGGCCCCGTGCAGTCCACCGGCAACCTCCCCGGCCACCAGCAGCCCCGGAATATCTGTTTGACCCCAGCTGTCGGCTGCCACCCCCCCCATCACAAAATGGGCGGTGGGCATGACCAGCAGGTGTTTTTTTCCGGCTAAAAGCCTGTCAGCCTTTGATTTGATGCCCTTCAGGTGGTCCTCATCATACCCCCAAAGCTTCCCTGCCCGTTCCCAGTCCTTATCGGTAACATTAAACTCCAACACAATTCCACCGCCGACTCCCTTCCCCAGGGCCACTTCCCTTGCCAGGGCCCGGGAAAGTTGGTCCCTGGAGGAAATAGCCAGGGGGAGCTTGTTAATATGATACTTTTCGACCAGATTTTCACCGTCACAGTTTACAAATCTGCCCACGTCAGCCAGTATGGGCAGGAGGTTGCCACCAGCCTGCCCGGTTCCGAATGTGGCCATTGGATAAAACTGTATGAATTCCATGTCCATAAGGGGCAGTCCGGCCCGGTAGGCAAGACAGAAACCATCCCCGGTGGTATTCAGAGGGTTGTCTGTTCGCAGAAAAGTGGCCCCACCCCCCCCGGTTGCCAACACCACAGCCTTTGCTTCGATGGCCAGAGATTTATTATTATATCCCTGCAGACCCCAAACACCAAGGGCTTTATCTTTGCCCCGGATTATTTCACAGGCCTGGAATGGGTATAAAAACCTTACTCCCGCTGATCTGGCGTAGTCTGCCATGGGCCGGGTCAAGCAAAGCCCCGCCGGCCCCTTTTCTTTTGCCGGAACATAGAAGCCCATTGCCCTTTCTTTCACGGTGACGCCATACCAGCGCAAGGACATTATGGACTGATGGGCGTTTTCAACCAGGGTGTCCACCAACACCTGCTCATTTAAATTGTGCCCCGTCTCCAGGGTCAAACGCCTGTGATCCTCTGCAGAAAAACTACTGTTCTGGCTCCTGAAGCCCCCGGCGCTCAAAGCCGAACTATTGGCCAGGCCCGGGGCGGTTTTCGAGCAGAGCAGAACATCCAGTCCCTTTTCCCTGGCTACAATGGCGGTGGATAATCCGGCAACACCACCGCCAATAACCAGGACATCAGTGGTGACAACTTCCATAAACTATCGCCCTTTTCTATTTTTTAAGCTATTTTCACCCCTAGAATTTCATCATCGACGGCAGCCAGGTGGAAATGGCCGGGAATGCCAACAAGAGGATTAAAGAGAGAACATCCACCGACAGCAGCATGCCTGTGCCACGAAAAACTTCTTCCAGCGGTATCTTTGATGTGGCGCTGACCACGTAGGCATTCATCCCGATGGGCGGGGTGACCAGGCCAATCTCTCCCATTTTTGTGCAAACCACCCCGAACCAGATGGGATCGTAGCCCAGGCTCATCACCAGGGGAAACG
>LADL02000853.1_pt1 | contig 12852 bp, 19 predicted proteins | sample 619721 | NCBI WGS metagenome assembly LADL02 (sample SAMN03397408, study PRJNA257561) | rock porewater metagenome | biome: terrestrial; feature: Opalinus Clay rock; material: porewater; isolation source: Opalinus Clay rock porewater BRC-3 borehole | place: Switzerland: Mt Terri URL, St-Ursanne ...
AAGTCCCTTCCGGTTACCGGGGCTTTCATTGTCACGACAGAGTGGCTGTCATGACCGCCAGCCAAAACTGGCCCCTTCCAAACTCGAATTATAGGAATTGAGGACTTCGGTCCAGGCATGCTTCGTATGCGGTTGATTAGGGTATGAGCTGACGTGTTCGGGACGAACCCGTCTTCAATAATAAGCAAACCCGACCTAGGGTCCAGGATGCAACTCAATAGGGGTGCAGTTTCTCTCACCGCCAAAGCGGCGTGCCCCAGCCCGCTGATGAGCAGAGAGTAACGAAAGGCGATTTCTGGGCATCGCGAGCCTACTACCACGATCATTTTATAAGCCTCACCGCCGCCCTCCATCATGAAGGGACATGAATTGGAGCATAACGAGTAAAAGCACTGACTTGACATGCACTCAGAGCGCCATTGCTCTCCAATAGAGTTATGCCGAGGGGGGTGCTATGGAAGAATCCAGCGGGTTATCGGGTATGGACAGCTGGCCAGTGCCAGTCCTTGTACAAACCCAAAACGAGAAATTAGTCCGACTGACGGGATTACCTAAGAGCCTAAAGCAGAGGGCCTGGGACGATATAAAAGCCAACAGCCCTACCCTAGCCAGCCTGCTTAAAGACGAATCCTTACGTGAGGTAGTAGAACATTTCAGCGCTGAAATATTCATTGAAGCTCACATCGCGCCCTGCCTCCCACCGGAATCATTGAAGGGTAGGAAGGCAAAAGCGCCGGAGTAAAAAGCAGACTTAGAACGGCCTCTCTTGGCTCTTATAGCCCGCATCGCGCTGAATCTGAGCCTTGAGTTGCAGGAACGCGGCTCGTTTAACGTCCGGCTCCAGGCTTACTGCCGGCCCGTCCGATACGGTGTAGAGCGGCGAGCTATCCAGGATAGGAGCGTCCACGGTTGAACATGCCGACACGGATGATTTCTTAGCTTCTATCTGGCTCAGCAGGTCGTCTAAAGAGCCACCAGCGGCGCCGTAAGCGCACACCAGCAGCTCTAAGCATTCATCTGTATCTCCGCCAGCAAGGTGAGGCTTGGAATCAACCAGGGCCAGCATTTTAGTGTATGCGCCTTGAATTTGATCAGGGGTTGGCTCGTGCTCTTTGAGCCACCCTCGCGCTCGTTCTGTATAGGTTTGGTCTTCATCACACATGTTGGCCTCTCCAGTTAAAGAATCAGCCAGTATTGAAAACCGAGCTACCCCTGTGTCATCGCAAAGGGGATAGTGAAAATATCTATTGGCAGCTGCTGACCTATAGCAAACAACATTTTTTCCGCGCATGCGCGGGTAATTATCCTCAAAACCATGATGCACGGGAGGTCAGTCATTTCATCTGTTTGACAGGCTTCGCAAGACGCAAGGCTTTGAAATACAAAGAAATATTTAGCTAGATTCGTGCGAACCAGAGTTGAGCGGCGCTTTCTGTGCAAAATCTGGCAAAGTTGCAGCATGAAGGTACGCTAGATTTCTCTCAGCGACGGGTTATTGAAGTGAGCAACCCGCGCATGCGCGGGTTTTCTACAAAGCTGGCAACGTAATCATCATGACCCTGCAACCACCTCCAGAATTCGAAACTGGCAGTCACTCAACCCAGCGTTAGAATCAAGCATGTCATTCAGCTGTAGGTTGATTCCAGGATAGACCGAAACCTTTTCTGCAACTGCCGAAAGCTCAATGTATTGCTCAGCCGACACTTCTTCAACGGTACATACAGGCATTCCATCAACCCGAATCTCTGAGAGCTGTCTGGCCAACGCTACGATGTTGAATTCAGACTGATTGCCTTGACTTGATTGCAATTTAGCCGGCAACGCCTTAATGAAATCATCATGCTGTGCCCATCTATCTTCTGGTTGGGAGTTGAAAGCTATTGCTATGGCCGATGAGGCAAATACTACAAAAATCAAAGAGCCTATAACTAATCTATTACGTCCTGTCATGGGATACCGTCTAAGTGTGGCAAGTTGAGTGGCGTAACGAGCGGCAACTCAGTAGCGTTGTGCTTGTTTTGCTAACGGAGTGTCGAAATTGCCGTGTCCTAAATGGTTATGTGCTGTGAGCTGTTTGCTACTTGCAGGCTGCGCTAGTGGCTGGATCGAGAACCCCAGTCCATCTACTCGAAACCTAGTGAATGACCTTCGCCTTGAAGGATTCGAATGCAAGGCCAGACTCACAGATATCGAGTGCACCCAGATCGAGCCGATGAGAAACAAGCAGCACTCTAAATGCGACTCCAGCAATGGCTGCGTGGAACAGCCGGATATCTTGATCTATAACCGCTACCGCATCGATCAGCCTGAGAATGGCATACCTACGCTAAAACACGATATTGTTGAGCGGATTGACGGGTAGCGGGCCGGTGATAGCTCGGTAACGCCCAATTGAATCAAGCATTCATAAGCGGGTTTAGCAACTCGCTTATTGAAGTATCAAGTGGCAAGTCATCGACAACGCGGCCTCTCGAAGGCAGTACGATAAGACGCTGAACAACCAAACGAACGTCCTCGTTGGATGGCTCAGTACACAAGCTAGCCATTTTCATTTGCAGGATTAGCGAGCAGTTTACTCCATAGCTGGTATGAAGAAATTTGAGGCTAGCCTGCTCAGACCCGTCTCGCACAAAGCACCCTTGATATGCCCCACCAAGACGCTTTGAAATAATGGAGAATAAAGGTTGGGCTACCGTACCTACCCAGCATGCAGCGCCCCGATGTTTTTGCTTGAGCGAAGCTAGTTGGTAACGGTACAAGCTTAGACGGGCAGCGAGCCGGCCCCCAGGCGTAACATTTGGCTTCCCTTCGATCCGAGCTATTCGAGCGCTCAACTCTTGGGCCTCTTTATTAAGCGCAATCAAGCTCCGCTCGTATGCGAATACGAAACTGTCGAGTTTCAAATATGCTTCCCCCAAGCGTTTGTTTAACGCCTGTTAAACTGCGGCGCCTTTAGCCCCGAAGGGTCTGCCAGCGCTCAATTTGAAGACTTGGCCGGGTCAATAACCATACGCTCTGCATCGGCCCAGTGATCTTTAGATATGCTGCCAGTAAGTATCGCGTAGCGCATCCCAACTGATGGTCTTTGCAGCTTCATGAGGTAAGTGGCGGCGCCAGCACACATTTTCTCGCCCTGGAGATAAGGGCGTTGGCGTTCTGAGTCTGTGCCGTCCTCTACGTCTTCATCTAGGTCCAGATGATCATCGTTTTGAAGGGTTTTATGGCAGGTAAATGTTTTGCGGTCGTTGGCCAATAGATCATCGAGAATGCCTTCCAAACGACCCGGACGTAGCTCAATTGCGCCTTCTTTCCGAAAGGGGCAATTCGAGCAAGGCTTACGGAGCTTGAAGTAACTGGCGAAAGAGTCTGTAGCGTCGTGCATGGAGCATGGCCTTGAATACGCAATGAACGAAGGATGTAAAAACCCGCGCATGCGCGGAAAAAATTAGTCCTTCTCAATCTCATGATAGCTTGGGCTCAATTTCTTACCCGCCTCGGTTGCATGCCAGTAGCTAGAGGAATCTCTCGCCACAAGCCCCAACCGGGTCAGGGTAGCCATCGTGTCAACGTTACAAACTCTTGTTCCGTTTATCTCCACGGCGCTGCCGTGAGACACCCGAGCACCCCACCCTGACTGAGCCAATGCATAACGCGTGACTGGGCTGGTGAAAGTTTGGTTTTTTGATTTTGGCGGATGGCATGTCTGCTCCGGTCAGTGAATGGTAGCTATCCCAAGCGGCTTTCCAGTTGACTTGTCAAAAACTTCGATTCCCAAGCCATAGCTTGAAGGTTCTACCTCAGCAACAAACACGTCAAACTCATGAAGGTGATCGGTAGCATATGAGGCTATGGATTGCCCCAATTCGCACTCGTAAGAGACGGTGGGAGCGAGAGGGTGAGATAACGTGTACATACGAGTCAGTCTCTAAAAGCCAGCGAAAGTAGGGCATAGCTTAACCAACGGGGGGGCGTGTCAGTTTCCCAGCGGGATATTGTCGAACGGGTTACGCCAAGCAGTCGTGCAAACTCTTCCTGGAGAAGCTTCATCCTGGCCCTGAACTCCGCTAAGCATGGACCGGTCAGCTCTATCACTAAATGGGGCATCAGATAGCAAGCAAGAAGGCCGCGACTCAGATGCCGTAGGAAGGGCGTCTCCTTCCCGGTTTCCCAGCTTCGAATTGTATTTCGCGAGACGCCTAGCAGTTGACCCAGCTCATGCTGTGACAAACCCAGCTTCTTTCGTACATCTTTCAGCGAGCCTAAGACTTCTACTTTTTTTCGAGCCATCAGCGGACCCCATGAGCCATTCGAAGAATTTGGTTGGCCATGGCCTTACAGCCGCTGCGTAGCGAGTCTGAGGTAGATGCGCCGGCATCAAGCAACATCTGTTCGAGCTGTATGGACACAGGTTCAGGGTCTGAAATGGATGTATCTGAAAATGAAACATGGTCAACTAGTATGCAGGCTCGAATTACACTGCCGTTCTGCTTAATGGTCAGGTCACAAGCAGAAGCTTCAACTACGACCTTGTGTGCGAAGTCTGGAGTTAACACGACCATTTTCTCATGCCTTCCTGGTGAAGCCTTCCGTTCAGATGCAATGGCAAGAAGACGCTGCTGAACATAAGCCGCACCACCGGAAGGAAGCGTAGGGATCGGAGCGTAACGGAATCCGTGCTTACGAAGCCCGAGTCGGCCATCAACTTCGCACAGCTCGTAATGATTGCTGCTCAGGGCGTGGTCTATGACCACCTTCCAATTGGTAAAACCAAGACCGAAAACACAATCATCCACATGGCGCTGCGCAAGACATTGGGCAGCTGAACCCTTATAGGAATGGCCGTCGTGGATAACGCCGTGATCGACAGCGTTCACATCGAATGCCGATGGCTCAGTGCTTAGAAAGGAAAGCTGCTTATCGATCATTGTCGTACTCCATAATTGATGGAGCCATGATCGATGCAATGCGCTTGTGTCACCGGCCCATGATGGACGTGGTGATTAAATCGTCAGTATTGAGATCGGGTTCTGAGAAAGGTTGAAGCTTACAGACGTGCTTGCTCTGCCTGATGGGCCAGAAAATCAAGAGCTTTTAGAGCATCTTCGTTAGTCTCAGGATTCGAATATGCTTCAAGGAAGCTTGTGACGAGTTCGAAGAGCATCTGAGCGGTAGGATGGCCATTGTTAACGGTGGCGAGGCAGTAGCGTTCCATCATATCGATTGGCATCTTGCCCAAAAAATCCTTACCCATCGTGGCTTGAATCTCTTGAGAAAGGAAAGCAAAGACTGCGAGCGAATCCGCCGAGCTGCTGGACCCATTAAGGGGTCCGCCATCAGACGTACTCTGAAACGGCATAGAACTGTTTGTAACACCGAGCCGTGTATTGCCCATAGGTGACACTCTACAAAGGTAAAAAACCAACATGTGCGACCAGTCCCCATTGAAGAAAACGGGCTAGTCGCTCAGGTGGGCTCGATGCCAGCTCAATGCAGCTCTGAGCTGGAAATCTTCCAGGCACTCTAGCGCATTACGAGGTGACTTTCCTTGGATAAGCGCAGGGCGGCAAAGTGCCATGCCAATCATTGAATCTATTTTTGGGTCACCCGATTTGTAGCCTGGATCACGTTCCGCATCCTGGATCAACTGAATGCAGCCCCTGTATGTTTTGGACGCAACAATCGCGTGGCTATCCACCACCAAGGCCTCAAGCATCCAGGGCCAAGTCAAAGAGAGCAGTGGGGTTGGCTCACTCAACTCAACCTGCTGCATGTGCTTCACTATTCCGCAGACGACGTAAAGCATGTACATGTGCTCGGCCAGTGCGTATCGAGGCACGACAGTCACTGAAAAGGAGCCAGTGAACGTTGTGGATACCCACCGAGAGCCGTTATTCCTATCCTTGCGAACCAACCGACCGCTTCCCTCGATTTCGTAGCTAAAATCAGAGTCAGATAGTACCTCCCATGGCTCAAGGGGTAGTCCTGCTGGCAAAAAGCCGGGCTGCTGGACGAAGCTGAGGGTTGACGGCCTGTTAGTCATTTGCTCAGCCCAGATGCTTGGCAATAGCATCAGCAATCGCCTCTTTGACTGGTGGTTTGACGATGTAAGAGCTGGCCCCTGCTGCCGTTGCCATTGCTACGTCAAACATTCCATCCTTCGAAGAAAGCATGACGATAGGAGTCTGCTTAAACTTGCTGTTTGCTCGGATCAGGCGTGCCGTCTCGATCCCGTTCATGCGAGGCATTTCTAAATCGATAAAAAGGATGTCAGGTTGGAAGCTCATCATGTGGCTTATGCCATTCATGCCATCAGTGCAACACATCACTTCATGCCCCAACTCACGCACATAGGCCTCAGTTGTGGTGCGGATGGTTTTCGAGTCATCAATTACCATCACACGACACGGTTTTCCAATCATGTGCAGCTCTCCTTAATTTGTACTGGCCAAGGGTTGGCGTAAGCCTCGGGGCGAACTAAATGCGACCGCTTATCTGATAGTGCAGGTCACTGATGCACTGATCGAGGCGTCCGGGGTTTTTCTTGTCACTTAGTGACTTCACACCCCGTATGAAACCAAGCTCAGTCGCAGCTTGCTTGCTTCCCATACGCTCAGCGACCGCAAACCAGCAGTACGCCGTAAATTCCGGTTCCGGGGAGGCGATTCTCCGCAGCACGACCTGCTGGGCGTAGTCAAAAATAGCCTCCGTATCTCCGCGCATAGCGCGTTCTTTAACGCCGTTCGGAATCGGCTCGACTGCTGGGGTCAGGGTATTTGCCGATTGAATGTAAAACTCAGCGGCGCTGTCATCGCCAGACTCTGCCGATAACCGAGCTAAAGACAAAGCTGCATCTCGGTCTCCGCGCTCAGCAGCATCACGTAGATACTGCTTACCAAGCACTGCGTCATTGAGGTGAGGCGCTTTCTCGTTCGTCAGCAGTTGGCCATATTCGCGTGCGGCGCGAGGGCTGGATTTGCTTGCCTGCTCTAGCAAAAGTCGCCCGTAGTGCTCATCTGCCGGAACCCCTTGCCCACGTAGATACAACATCCCGAGAACCCGCGTGGCCTCGACGTTGCCTGCTTGATGCGAGAGGCTTATGTACCTGAATGCCTGCGCAATATCGTTTGGCAGCGAACCGTCGAGGTACATCCTGGCAAGGTCATAAAAGGCCTTGGAGCTTCCTGTGTAACCAGCTTGCTCCAAAAGGGTAGCCTTTCCCTGAACATCACCCTCGGTCCCAAGTCTTATCGCTTCATCAATCATTTCCTGAATGAGCGAATTCTCAACCGCAAAGGAGGGGACCGTCAGTTCTCGATCCGGCGCAGCCGGAATAGAGACGGCAACCGCATCTTCTGCCGGGCGGTCGAGGGCAGAAGAGGGCAAGCTCATGGCGGAGCCCGCTTTCGTAATCGGAGGCCCAGCGTAAGTGTCTAGCAGTGATACGTTTGAGGGCTCATTAAAAGGGTTGTTACTGGGATCGTAATTATTTGGCGAAGCGCAGCCGCCAAGCGCGGTCAGCGCAACCGCAATAGCAAGATGACGGGGAAGCATGGCAGAACCCTAGTTGAACATCGCCCAGAATTGCCGGCTTCCGCATGTCAATGCAACTCAATTGCTATCACTTCCTCCGCCTGCTTTTCATGAATTCCGCAACCTCTTGCTCAAGCAGATCGATATCCACTGTAGGGGGCTCCCTATCGCTAGCAGGATCAGAATTAGTTTCAGGTCTCGTAGTTGGTTGCTCACTTTTCGCCTGACGTAGCCGTTCAATCTCCAGCTGGAAAGCGTCGGGCTGCGCTTTGCGCTGCCGATACTTCCCCTTTGAAGGTGCCGGCTGAGCTGCATAAGTAGTGCTGATTGTGTTGTCGAGCAGCAATGCATGTTCGCATTTGTCTTGCAGCATACGGCTCAGTTCAGCTTTAGATGGTGCTTTACTCAACAATGATGGACTCCTTGCTCATCGTGATGGCTTTGGAGCGCCCACCCATTAGCGGGCGACTCGTTAACAAATAGGTGCGTTATTCGCCGGGGAGGCGAACCATTGTCCGAGGGTGACCATCCAGCGACTCTACGCAAATATCGTGCCCGGCTACAACATACCGGGAATAGAGCTTCCCTTTCGACGGGATGGCTTGCAGGTTTGCTAGCTTGTCACCCCAACCGATAGCGCCATAGTCGCCAAGAGAATGGCGATGAAGCACACCTTGCAGATCGGAGAGAGACAGCGTGCCGTTTTGTTGTAAGACATGCACAGCGTGAGTTTGAACGGTGCGGCCAAGGCTGATCGGGAATACTCCAGCCTGAACGAATTCAGCGTGCAACCTCACGAACTCTTGTTCGCACTTCGCTTGGTAGGCAGCCTCTTCGGCAGCCTCTTCGGCAGCCTCTTCGGCAGCCTCTTTAAGCTGCGCTTTCAGGGCAGCGAAATCTCTAAGCGCTACGGGGTCAGTGTCATGCTTGGCAACAAGGCAAGGCTGTTGATGCTCATGATTATACGTGATGAACACTTCCTCGCGCTCCAGCGCAGCCAACAGATGCCCCTTGCGCTCATCAAGCGTCGTGAACTGGCCATCGTCAGTTCCGTCGCGAGAGGCGTAGTCGCCTAATAGCTCATCCAGGGTCTCTGGGTTCAGTTCCGTATGAGGAATCAGCATCTTTATGCTCCGGTGTTGGGATTGCTGATAGCTTGAAGGAAGTGATTCTGTGTCATCGTGAAAGTCAAAATTTCTTGTCTGAGCAGTGTTGAACGAAGGATAAAACCGAGTCATGGCTATCTTCGGAAAGCACAGGTAGGTCAAATCCATAGAAAATAGAAGTCTCGGCAGGCAGCCATGCGAAGCCTATTGAGCGTGCCTGAGATAGATCGTATCCAACGATCTGAGATATCCGATACGTAGAGGTTAAGTAGCCGTCAACGAGGCTTGTGGGGCGCACCTCGGCGGCTTGTGGCAGCCCGACGAACGAGCCATCAACACGGAGCGAAAGATGCTTTGCGTCCCTCATGATCTTCGCTGTGTTGCGCTCAGCATCATACTGGGCCGAGAGGGTCATGCCCTCTGAGCGGGAGCAAGCGATCTTGATTCGACCAGTTCCGTTCCAGGTCCGCTGCTCTCCCTGGAGGTACACCTTCCCTCCTTTCCCGATAATGTCCCAGCTAACAGGCAGAACACCATTGTTAGCTAAGTTAAGTTTCAGGGCTTCATCAACTGCAAGTCTTTGAGGCGTAGCCCCGGCATTAACCATTCGCTCAAATAGCGCAGGGGAAACGCCGAGCCGCATTAGGTAACCAGTGATGGCAGCAGATACGACCTGACCGAGGGCAAGGTCTTGCGCTGTGGCGGATCGGCTGTAAAACCGATGAATTCCAAAGAAGGTGTTCGGGTCCGCAAATCTATAGACGCCGCCCGCGAACGTCATCAAACAAGCGCTTTGGCACGAACCGGGTACGGGTTTCCCATACGAATGACCTTTGCGACCAATCGCGGTATTGAATCCTTCCCGGCGTATGAATTCGCCAAGCTCCATGCCGGCATGCAAATCGCCGCCCACGCTATTGATGTAGATTGTGCCGCGCTCGATGCGATTGGATGCCAATGCGCTGGCTAGCTGCCTTGGAAGGGTCGGTGTGATTTCACCATCGATATAGATTTCAGCAGGAGCTGGACGCCCGTCAGCATGCTTGAAGGTCACAGCCTGGATCGTTGGCTCATCTGCATGGGCAAATAAATGTAGAAATGAAAAAGCTGCTAGCGATGAGGCAAAACGCTTGATGTTCAATTCATGGCCCTAATGTCTTTGGGCCCAAGGTTATGAGCTGAGGTGCCTGCTGTGCCACTCAACTGCTTGCAGTCTCAACGTGCGGTCCATTCCCTATGATTGGCACGCCTGTCTGGTAGGTCAGTTATGCCTTGAGAGCGTAAAATTGCGTACTGCACCGGATTGGGTAACGGTGCCGGCAATTCTTCTGGCTCTTCGAGGCCAAGCACAACACAGATACGCTTAACCAACTCACCATACGCGGCCACGTAGCCCAGCTTCTTACCGATGTACTTGGTAATGATCGGATGACCCGGCGAATCCCATTTCCAGCAGGCACGGTAGGGCGGTTTACTCGAAACCACCAAACATATTCCTGGAACAAATCGCGAGGCAGATTTGGAGCTGATCTGCCCGGAACATATTCCCAATTCGATTTCTTTTAGGTCGCGCCAACGCTGAGCCATGCCCATTGCCATAGCCTCATTCACAACAGGCGTAATCCTGAAAAGCTCGGAGTGGGTTTGGCGCGTTAGCCCTCGGCCCTGCTGGATCATGGGCCGGAACCCAATAATATTTCCATCCAGGTCTCTCAGCGGAACTATCCGTCTCATCGCATAAGCGGCTGCTGTTTTCCACCGGCCAGCAGCCTGGAATGGGCGTTCGCTATCCGTGCATACGGAGTCGCTGTTCTGGCCAAGAGCGAGCTGGAGGTCAGTATCTTTATCGGGCAGCCTTGTCATGACCAGCCCAACTGACGGTGCAACTTATTCAAAAGGGTCACCAAGGTCGTTAAGCGTAAGTCCGTCAAAACTAAGCCACTCATCGTCACCTAGGGACGCATCTGTTTTATGGAAGAGGGGAGGCGAGACCTCGGCTTCAATGCTGTTCACTCGTGACGGACCCAAGCATGGTTCAGCGTCGGCGAATGAGGCAGGCTGTGGTTTCCGATTTGTCCGGGTTGAGGCAGGCGTGGAACGGTACACAGTCAACGTGCCGTCAGAGTCAACGAAGACCTCGGTTACAGCAGACCCGGAACGAGACAGACCGAGCGACCTAGTGCGCAAGGTTCCCTCTATGTAACAAGTATCGCCTTTGCGCGGGATGTTGTTCCGATCAGCCTTAGCCCCTACGACGAGAACCTTATGCCAGTCGGGCGGAAGTAGTCCTCCGCCCGGTCGCCTCCCAGTAGAGGCAGTCGCTAGACTGAACCTCAATACGGGCGTCCCTTGAGGGGTATAACGAAGCACAGCGTCCTCTCCTGACCTTCCTATCAGGAACACCAAGCACCGACCTCGCTGCATCAATTACTCCTGGTATGGGTTCCAACTCGTCACGCACGTAATGCGAAGCTGTGCTCCTGCAAACTGCCGGTGGAGCACACCATCAAACCTTTCAGTGCAGATCGGTCCCGCTCTCATCGGCGGCAAGAGCAGCCTGCGCCGCGTCTAGCAAGGCTACAGCTTCACCGTAGGGTAGCGACTGAATTTTCCCTATCTGCGGCAGCAGCATTTCGAGTTGATCGGCGAACGGATACTCTCGATAGGCTTCTGCTCGTCGATTATCCATCAACAACATTTCGACGACCTGGGCGTCAGTCACTTTCATCACGACACGGGCATCCAGATCGTTGTTCTTCTGGATAAACGCAGCAGCGAAGGATTCCTTTGGATTGACCTCAACGTAGAACCGACCGTGGCACCATTCTGTGCAAGCGTTTGGTGTTCCAAGCAACGGGCGAGGGGCATTGAACACTACGCATCCTTCGCTGACGGTGAGAGCTTCGAGGTTCCGAGCAAAGACAACCTTGGTGTCGATGAGTGCAGGATGAATTTCGAGTTGCATGGCGTGGCCTCCTTTTTAAGTTCGACCATCATCGCCTGATATACGAAGTGTCATCGCCACGGAGAAGCAATCCTCAGAGCCTTGGCTGGGATTCGAGAAGCGGGCCCACTCAGTTGGGCCGCAATTTCATCATGCGCAGAATTACAGCTCCGGCTAGGAGGGGGATAAAGCTGAATGACACGCCATACAGCCATCCATTCTCTTCAATCGTTTCGATGAGCGAAAACACATAAAGCGCGATAACCAGAAGCGTGAACAAGCCGGTTTGGATAGCGCCTTTTCGGTTTCCAGCAACTCGCTTGGCCCATGGCGTGTAAGCCAAGGCAAGGGCTGCGGCGAGGAACATTGTGGCGTTGATGAGAATTTCTGTCATGTCACACTCCAATCGACCATGGGACGGTACTGCGGCAGCCGTAATGGAGCAACCGAACCCAAGGCAGTTTCTTGCAGGCAAAAGAAAACCCCCACACGTTTCCGTGTGGGGGTTCTCAGATTGTCAGACCATTATGCGACCCACAGATCAGGATCGTACTTGAGTTGTAGATCAGCGTATTGACGCTCACCTTCCTCCCATGTGATCGATCCAGCCTGTACCTTTGTAAGTACAGCAAGAGCCTCGGTCGAAAGCTTCCACAATCGAGTTTGAGAGAACTTGTCCAGCGTGTCGGCAGGCGCTAACTGCGTGTAACCGTTGTCACACAGCTCAACAACAGCTTCATCCGCAGTGCTGAACGTCGAATGGGCGAAGAACCCTTTCTTGTCGAACAGCTGGTAGCGGTACGCACCTTCTTCACTCGCGTCTTTCAGCACAAAACCGTACTGATTCAGCGAGTTCGAGTAAATCGAGCCGATGCCCTGTTCATCGTGTAGCTTGAACATCGCATCGAGCACGATCTGTTTGGCATCAAGTTCAGCAGCAGCGCCCTCAACGAATGACCCGAACGACACCTTTGCAGGAGTTGTATCGATGAAAAATTCGCGAAGGTCTGCGGCACGCTCTGAGAAATATTGACGCAGGTTTTTGGTATCCATTACCGCCTCCTTATTCATTAGCGCCGAAAGCGGAGACAGGGCTGCCGTCTCTGAACTCTTGCCCGTTGAACGTGTAGCGGATGCTTTTCGCCGCTTCCTTACGAGCTTTGCATTCCGCCAGCTGAGGCTGGGATTTGCACGTCTCGATAAGGAAGGCGTTGGCTTGGCGGTCGTGTTGAATCCGATCTATAGCTCCTAACCCAATGGCCGTGAGTGCGG
>LADL02000997.1_pt1 | contig 12767 bp, 11 predicted proteins | sample 619721 | NCBI WGS metagenome assembly LADL02 (sample SAMN03397408, study PRJNA257561) | rock porewater metagenome | biome: terrestrial; feature: Opalinus Clay rock; material: porewater; isolation source: Opalinus Clay rock porewater BRC-3 borehole | place: Switzerland: Mt Terri URL, St-Ursanne ...
GCAGTATAGATCGCGAAGTGACGTTGTGATGTCAGCCAGATTCGTGATCCAGAGATTAGAGATAAGGGTCCATTCCTTGTTGACCAGAACGAGCAGTCCACCGGAATAGTGTTGTTGCAGTTGTTCGATGACAAAGCTTTGGTATATTTCATGCAGTTTAACGACAGGTTTCAATATAAACACCCCAATCGCGATCAGTAAGGAAAAATATTTTTCCTAGTCACCAAATATCTAATTGGATGCGGATTAGCGTGGAGGATTTTAATAACGGTGGTTCAAGCAAAGCCTTGTGCCATCTAACTCGGCGAATGCCGAGAGACTATTAATAATTAAAGGAGGCAAAAATATGAAAATCTTAGCATTGGGAGGAGCAGGAGATATGGGGAGGATGGCGGTAACAGTGCTTCTTTCCCACCCCGGAGTATCCTCGGTAACTATAGCAGACAGGAATTACAACCATGCAAAAAAATATGTTGAGTTGACAGGGTCGGACAAGTTGTTTTTGAAACAAATAGATGTAACCGACAAGGAAGGTCTTCTTAAACTAATTTCTGAACATGATTTGTTGCTAAATACAGTCGGTCCTTATTTCCTGTTTGGAAGAGATATTATGGAAGCAAGTATTCTTGCTCAAAGAAATAGTATAGATATCTGTGACGACTGGAAACCGATGTCGGAAGTTCTGGACATGGATGAAAAAGCCAGGAAGGCAGGTGTTACAGCTATAGTAGGAATGGGCTCAAGCCCCGGCATTTTAAATTTAATGGCTGTTCGGGCCTGTTCCCGGTTGGATGAAATAGATGAGATAGTAACTGCATGGGGATTAGGGGGTGTGAAGTCAGGAAGCAGACTGCCTTTCTATGTAAGCAAAAAGCATCTCATTCAGGAAGCCGGACGAACACCCCCACGATCTAATGCTGCTATTGAACATTTTCTTTATGAATGTACTGGAAACATCCCTACATTTAAAAATGGCAGGTTGATTGAAATTGAGGCTCTCACCGAAGCAGAGCCATTTAGTTTTCCCGGATATAAGGATGTTTCCGTATGCCATATTGGCCATCCGGAACCTGTTACGCTTCCGAGAACTATAAAGGCTAATACTGTATCAAACGTTATGTTTTATGGAAAAGCGATAACTGACCTTCTAAGAGTTTATAGCAAAAAGATTTCCTCTCATCAGATGACAATTACAGAAACGGCTATGTCTTTTGAAAAAGAGTATTATGAGTGTTTTAAAATGCCCGAATATCAAAATCTGGAATTTCCACCTGTTTTAAGCCTTACTGTTACAGGGTTAAAAGAAGGAAAGAGGAAAAAAATTGCCATAGGGCTAAAGCATGCCCCCTACGGTCAGATGGCTGGAATAACTGGTGTTCCCATGGCCATTGCTGCAATCATGCTTATGGAGAACGAAATAAAAGCTAAGGGTGTTATCACTCCCGAGTCCTCAATTGATCCGGACAGGTTCTTTAACAGGTATGCGCCTTATTGTGGAAATGACTTAACTGGAGAAGATGTCTTGATAGAAAGGGAAACATACATTTGACCAGACTATAAATAATTATTTGAAACGATAATGTATAACAGCAGGAAAACGTTACTGTATTACTCGGGGGGATGTGAATATGAATTTCTTAACCAGTGAGAAAAATGTTCTTGGCAGACTCCTGGATGAAAAGGCTGAAAAAAACGGTGACAAGCCTTACATATATTTTGAAGACCAGATTATATCTTACAGGGATTTGCATGAAAGGACAAACAGGGTTGCAAATGGTCTCGTAAAAATGGGTGTTAAAAAAGGAGACAAAGTTGCGATAGCCATGGAAAACTGCCCTGAGCTGATATATACCTGGTTTGCGCTGTCAAAGATTGGTGCCATAGAAGTGCCAATCAATATCGCCCAAAAGGGAAAAGTTTTGGAATATCTTTTGAATTATTGTGATGCACAAATATTAGTGATTACTAATAGCTTAATACCTCAGATTAAAGCAATAGAAGATAACCTGAAAGAACATATAAAAACTATACTAGTTAATGGAAATTATGATGAAAAACAGCCATTTAATAGAATGTCAACAGAATTATTTCAAAAACTTTTTGACAATCCGTCTAATTTTCCTCAAATAGATGTCAAGCACAATGACCTGATGGCAATAATGTTCACCTCAGGCACTACGGGTCCATCCAAAGGGGTTATGATAACTCATAACCAGGCCTTGTTTGTGGGAAATCAATATGTTGATTTACTGGGGGTTGGATCCAGTGATCTTTTTTACCTTTACATCCCATTATTTCACATGGCTGCACAGTTTGGAATGATAGTTGCCTCACTGCTTTGCGACAGTGCATTAGTTTTAAGGAGAGAATTCAGCGCCGCATCATTCTGGAAGGATATTAACAGATACAGCTGCACAATTTCCGGAATGTTTGAGGCTGTTCTAAAAATATTAATGAAGGATACCGAAAAGGATGGTGACGCTTATAATACAATAAAAGCATTTGCGACAGCCCATATTCCCCCGGACATTCATGAACCTTTTGAAAAAAGATTTGGAGTAAAACTGGTGAACGTTTATGGTCTTACCGAAGGGGATTGTATATGCAGTGCAACTCATAATGACATTAGGGTAGGGTCCTTTGGTAAACCCAGAGGCTATTTCGATGTTAGAGTATTTGACCAGATTGATCAGGAACTTCCTACGGGCAAAGTAGGTGAGGTTGTAGTTAGACCTAGTCAATCAAATATAATATTCGAGGGTTATTATAAGATGCCGGGGAAAACCTTGGAAACGTTTAAAAATTTGTGGTGGCATACCGGCGATTTGGCGTATAAGGATGAAGAAGGATACTTTTACTTTGTGGGCAGGGAAAAAGACATGATTAGGAGGGGGGGGGAGAATATCTCAGCATTGGAGGTTGAGATGGTTGTAGAATCACACCCTGATGTAAAGGAATGCGCAGCCATGGCAACACCTTCTGATATATGGGGCGAAGAAGTAAAAATAGTTGTGATTAAAAAAGAGGGAAAAGAGATAGAGTATGAAGATCTCATCAGATTTTGTGATGATAGAATGGCTTATTTTGCAGTGCCAAGATTTATTGAATTTATTGAGAGCATACCAAGAACAGGAGCAAGCCAGAGACCAATAAAGAGTCTACTTAGGGGTATTACAGTAAATACCTGGGATAGGGTGAAAGCCGGGGTAAAAATACAAAGGGAAATACAAAAAGGCAAATAATATTTGTAGTTTTTTAGTTTTAAAATATGGGGGTATAGTTTTTGAAAGTTATAATATTGGGTGGATGCGGAATAGTTGGTTCCTCTGTGGCACGCGACCTTATAAAGAGTAAACAAATAAAAGAAGTCATTCTGGCCGATATAAAAGCTGATTCGACCAAACTGCATGATTCAGTAAAAAACAGCGATAAAGCTTCCTGGAAAAGCGTTAATGTCACTAATTTCCAGGAGTTAGTTAATGTTATGAAAGGAAGCAATGTTGTAGTCAACACTGTCGGTCCGTATTATAAATATGGTATTCACATTATGAAGGCTGCACTAGAAGCAGGCATAAACTATGTGGATGTCTGTGATGATTATGATGTGACAAGAGTGGCATTCGATCTGGATGAGGCGGCTATAGAAGCAGGCGTAACTATTTGTCACGGTTTTGGCGGTGCTCCCGGAACTACAAATTTGGTAGCCAAATTCGCTGCCGATAAATTGGACAAAGTTGATGAGATTGAAATTCTATGGGCGGCTGGTGTAAATGATCCAATAGGGCCAGGAGCTTTGCTACATGCAATGCATATGTTTTCCGGTAATGTTCCCCAATATATAGACGGTCAGTGGGTGGATGTACCTGCCGGATCTGGTGCCGAGGAAGTTGAATTTTTGGAGCCGACAGGAAAAGCCGAAGTTTTTTATGTCGGTCATCCTGAACCATTGACGCTTCCCCGCCACATTAAGGGGGTTAAAAGGGTTGTCAATAAAGGAGGCCTTTTACCATCATTTGTGTCTAGAATGTTTATGCAATTTTCAGCCCATGATTTCTTTGGAACAACGCCGGTGATTATGAACGGTCTTTCTATACAGCCAAGAGACTATCTGGCATCTCTTCTGAAACAGGCCCCCGGCTTCTTAAAGCAGGTGGAACCGTATACAACCTCACCAAGCAATATTGTTGTAAAAGGTTGGGAAGCAGACAAGAGAGTTACCTATACTTACCGTTTTGATGGTCATCAGGCTCCGGGTACAGCCATATCTGCATCTATATGCGTGCAAATGCTTTGTAGGGGTGATATTAAGAAAAAAGGTGTTTTGGCTCCGGAAGGATGTTTTGATGATCCTAAAATATTTTTTACTGAGTTTGCCAGGAAAGGATTTGAGCTTACTGAAACCAAGACTTCCACCATGGATATTAAATTTTAAAATTACTCAAAATTCATTAAATATTCATTAAATATTTAATTGTTCTTATAATGGGCGGTGTTGAGATTTGTTGGAGCTAAAAGGTGTCCTGGTTAAATACGGTGGGGCGGAAGCTTTAAAAGGTATCTCACTTAAGGTTAAAGAGGGCTCTATTGTAGTTTTGATAGGTGCCAATGGTGCCGGAAAATCAACTGCACTGAGAGCCATATCAGGGCTAAGGCGGATATCATCCGGTGAGATATGGTTTTTGGGTAAACGAATAGACGGAAGTAATTCAAACCGGATTGTAAGAGAGGGGATTACCCTGGTGCCTGAGGGAAGAAGAATTTTTCCCTATATGACAGTACTGGAAAATTTGGTAATGGGGGCTTATTCAAGAAAAGACCGATCCGGGATTAAACGCGACCTGGAAGAGATACTTGAAATGTTTCCAGCTTTGAGAGAAAAAATTCGGCAACCGGGTGGAAAGTTAAGTGGCGGACAGCAGCAGATGCTTGCTATTGGGCGGGGTTTGATGGCAAAACCCAAACTTCTTCTTATGGATGAACCAACAATTGGATTGTCTCCGCTAATCGTAAATGAGATTCTTAACATTATCAAAAATATAAACCAAATGAATGTGAGCGTATTGCTTGTTGAGCAGAATGCCCAAATGGCTCTTGCGGTTGCTCATGAAGGTTACGTATTGGAAGTTGGCAAGATTACTCTTGGAGGTCCTTCCAAAGATCTTGTCAACAACAAATATGTAAAAGAAGCATACCTTGGGGGGTAGTTCGAGATAGCAAACATTAATTAACGAGGGGGCTGAATAAATGATTTCTTTACTTGAACAAAAGTTCCTGGAAGTAATTTCAGGTGAGGAGGCCAAAAATAATCTATCAAAACTTATATATCCAATGGACAGATCAGCCGGTTCAAAAGCCGAGACTGAAGTTGCGCTTAAGATTAAGGAAATGATGACTCCCTATGTTGACAGCTGTTTACTCGAGGGATTTCCTGTGACCGCTTATCACAGAGTGGAAGGCAGACTGGAAGTCGTTTCTCCCGTTAATCTTACAATCCCATGCACTCCGGGGCGGTTGTCCGGACCAGGAAGCGGGACGGTTATACTTTTGGACGCCGGTGACGGTTCAAAGTCCTGTTATGACAGGTTAAAAAAAGAAGTTGAAGGTGCCGCAGTGATGGCATCAGGAAGGGCTCAAACAGTCATAGGGCAGATGAGGTTTTCTGCAGAAGACAGAATGATTATAACCAGAGAGGCAAGACATCGCAAGGCAAGTTGCTTTATTTTCTACATGCCGGAAAAAAGAGATGATTTGGAATCTGAACTAATATTCAATGTTGATTTTCCTATTCTAACTATTAGCAATAAATCGGCAGCAGAATTAAAACAATTATTATCTGAACATGAGGAGGTAAAAATAAAATACGAATCGGTTATTGAATATGCGGACAGCACTACTAATTGCGTAGTTGGTACAATTATCGGCAGTGAATTTCCAAATGAGGTTATATATATTACAGGTCATCATGATTCCTGGTACTATGGGGCAAATGACAATATTTCAACGGTCGTCAGCCTGATTGAAACAGCAAAAATTTTTAAAAAAAACAGGCCCAGGCGTACAATAAGGTTTATTTCCTGGGGTTCTGAAGAATCGGGCCCCCGGGCTGAGGAGAATATGCTGTTCGGGCTGGGCGGATCCTGGGGGTATAGCGAGAGGTATCGTGATAAACTTCAGGGTAAGGCCGGAGAAATTACGATCGGCATTGTCAACGGAGAATTTATGGGCTATTCACCGAGAATGGATGCCATGTGTTCATCCGAACTCCTGCCACTTATCCGGAAAACAGCAGCGGATGCGGGACATTATGCTACAGCGAGAGAACCGTCTTTCCACTGGACTTTAAGCGATCATGTATCATTCCATACCCTCGGGGTACCGTCCGTGTTGTTATGGTTGGCCCCGGATCAGGGAACCGGAAGGCCTTCGCCTTGGTATAAGGTATATCATACTAATGGGGACAGACTGGATGTTATTAATTCCGTAGCCTTAGGGACAAATGCTTCGCTGATGGCCTTACTTGCTCTCAGAATGGACTCCGTTGAAGTACCGTTTTCATTGGAGAGTCTGAGAGATGCCACATTAAGAAGTATTAACCACCTCACTAACAGCGATACAATCAGGGCTCTTTATGATGAAAAAGCAAAGCGCTGCTTTGAAACCACTCAAAGGGAGGAAAGGATTAAGAAAATAAGTGAACTGGCCATTGTGGTTAACAGTAGCCTTTATACTCTGGTAGGTTATGCGTTTGCAAACAAATTCGAAATAATAGGCGATGCCATTGCCAAAATAAGGGATGCCCGCAATATTCTAGAGGTTGAGTGCGACTTGAACCGGACCCGTGATGTACTATTAACTATTCCGCGGGCGACAGATTATGTGGATTTCAGCAAAGAGGTGACAGAAGCCATAAACAGAGCAGTGGAAGTTAGCGCCACATCAACAAGACTATCTCCATATATACTCGATATGCGTGATATTTTTGATGCCATTGAAGAGGCAGAAAAGCACGAAGACATACTTGCAAAAATATCTTTGAAGTTGGAGCAAGCTGTCAATATCGCTGAAAAATGGGGGGCCAATCTTGAAAAATCTCTGCGGGACTTGTAAGGAGAATAATCAGATATAAATCCTATTCTATTATTAGAAAGGAGATATTTATAATGAAAAAGATATTGGGTTTAATTATTGTTCTTATTCTGACACTTACACTTTCTTCCTGCGGAAGTAAAAAAGAAGAGGAATTAAAGGTCCTCAAAATAGGTGCCCTTGCACCTCTGTCGGGGCCGGCGGCGCCCTGGGGATTACCTATGAAAAAAACTTTCGAGCTTGCTTTTGATGAGTTGAATGAAGCAGGCGGCATCAAGGTTGGGAAGGAAACATATAAGGTTCAGCTTGTAATTATGGATACAAAGGCAAGCCCCATAGATGCTAAGGCAGCTGCAGAGAAGCTGGTGCTCAATGATGGCATTAAATTCATTCTAGGGCCTGTCGTAAGCGCCACAACGCTTGCGGTGCAAACCATAACTGAGCCCAATAAGGTTATAATATTTCATACATCAACCGCAAAAGATTCTACCGGCAAACAAAAGCCATACAGCTTCATGTTAATGAATACCACCAATCAGAGAATGGCGGTTTTGTGCAAATGGCTCCGGGATACATATCCTGATTCAAAGCGTTATGCAATAATTAACCCCGACAACGACGGAGGGCGAAGTGAGACCGAAGGTCAAAAAATATTGCTTAATAAATACGGCTTAGAATTGGTGAGTTCGGAGTTTTATCCGCAAGGAACTAAAGACTTTTATCCTATTTTAACAAGAATGATAGCCAAAAAACCCGATATGATCAGCCTTGGAGTAACTACCCCGGGGGATCAGGGCCTGGTACTAAAACAATTAGGAGAGCTTGGGTACAACAAAATAAAGATGATAAACACCTCGGCTATGGCTTCGCTGTTATATAAAGTAGCCGGGGAAGCGTCAAACGGTACTATAATTCTCGATGAAGATTATGCCAGCGGCGGGAAATTCATGACTCCTGAAAAACAAGAATTTTACGATAGTTTTGTTAGTAAATACGGCACAGAGAATTGGAGTCCAAGTACACGCATCGCATATTCGTTCACACAGATTTTATTTGCGGCGATACAGGGAGCGGGAACGTTAGATACAGACAAAGTTGTAGAGTATATAACCAGTAACGAAATAAACACCCTCCTTGGAAAAGTCCACACCGGGTCTCCGGGTAAACGGCAGGGATATGCTCCTGTTCCTATTACCATTTTAGAAAACGGTAAAAATAAAACAATTGATATGGTGCCAATTCCGGAGCCCGTACCGGGAATGGATAATTAATAAGGATATATTACAATTATTTTATTTAATTCCTTAATCTATTATGTAATGATGCAGGAGGGATAGGTTTACTGATGACCTTTCTTGTATATTTGAGACTACCCGGTAAATAGGCGGCAAGGGGAATGATAAATCTATCTCTAATCCTGCTATTGGGTCTACGCTGTTACTTGAGGGTTTTTAATCAACCTTGGTTTACATGAACGGGGGTTAAGCTGTGCAGGTCATCATAAATGGGCTTGTAATAGGCCACACCTATATATTAATTGCATTAGGACTGGCAATAGTTTTCAGTATTGGAGGAGTTCTTAATTTTGCTCATGGTGGTTTATGCGTTTTGGGGGGCTTTTTTTTATATGCCCTTTTCCAACAACTGGGCCTGAATTTTCTTGTAGCATTTCTCCTGGCATCAATAGGGGTAGCTGTTGTTGCGGTCATTATTGAGAGGTTATTAGTGCGCCGACTGGCTGGCCAGCTACACGCTATTGTTATAGTCATGCTGGGGTTGACGTTAATTCTGTCCGGCGGATCAATTTTAGTCTTTGGGGAACAGGATAAGGTTATTCAGCCTCCGTTTAAAGGCGTTCTGTCTATTGCAGATATTCATATTTCAAATGAAAAACTACTAATTGTTGAAATTAGTGTGGTATTAATACTTGCACTAGTTATATTCCTAAAGAAAACCACAGTTGGCCAGGCATTGAGAGCTGTTGGGCAGGACTCTGAAGCGGCCGCAATTGTTGGCGTGAATACTTTGCAATACAGTACAATCTCTTTTGCCATTGGCGGTTTTTTAGCAGGAGCGGCAGGTTCAATCGTGGGTGTGGTGTTCTTAGTAAGTCCGACAGCGGACATGTTTTTTGTTATAAAGGGTATCACAATAATTATGATTGGGGGGCTGGGCAGCATGGGAGGAATTGTTCTGGCCGGCCTTCTTGTCGGTGTATTAGAAAGCTTCACACTGACTTTTATTGGTGCAGGAAGTGAATTAATTACTTTTACCATTTTGATAATTATAATTCTTTTCAGACCAAGGGGGCTATTCGGGCATGAAGAATAAAGCAAATAATAAAACATACATATTAGCCATGTTATGTTTGTTGCTTTTTTTTATTCCTTTTCTCATCAGTTCATATAAACTGGGTATAATTATAATGATATTTGTAAATATCATAATGGCAGTAAGTATACGCATTGTATTGCTGACGGGACAATTTCACCTCTGTCATGCAGCATTTATGGGTGTGGGTGCTTATTCTTCAGCATTATTGGTTAATTATGCAGGTATGCCCTTTTGGGTTGCTTTTCCGGCTGCAGGACTTTTAACAGCTCTGCTTGGCCTCGTTATAGGAAATATGACCTTCAGGTTAAAGGGTTTGTATTTCATGGTGGTAACCTTTATATTGGGAGAAGCGTTCAGGCTTGGAATAGCTAATGGTCCGGGTATCCTTGGGGGATATACGGGGTTGGGCACTAAATCGATAACTCCTATATCTGTGGGTTTTGTTGCAATAGATTTCTCATCAAAAACTTCTTATTACTATCTTATACTTATTATGGTCATAGCAATAGTTTTGCTGGCTCTACGCATTGATTCAACACGGTATGGTAAGATACTTCTTGGAATACAGCAGAATGAAAAGCTTCTTGAAAGCTTGGGTGTTAATACATCCTATTATAATGTTTTGTTTTTTGTATTGTCATGTGCCATAGCAGGAATGACCGGTAGCTTTTGGGCTCACTATAATCTGGTTATAAGCACAGACAGCTTTGGTATATGGCAGTCTATATTTTTTCTAGTTTATTGCCAGCTCGGGGGGCTCCAATCTGTTTATGGAGCAATAGCCGGTGCTACTTTTTTGACATATTTGCGTACAATACTGCGGCCTGTGGTTGAGCTTGAGCCAGTTATCTTCGGCACCATTCTGGTAATAAGTATATTTCTTCTTCCAAGGGGTTTGATAAGTATTGTTGAGCCCGTCCAGAATTGGATTAACAAGTTATTTACCAGGAAAAAACAATTGCAGAATACTTTATAAAAGTTTATTGAAAAGCGCCTAGCGATAGAAGGGAGATGAGTATGCTGCTTGAAGTAAAAGGATTAACCAAATTTTTTGGCGGTTTAACTGCTGTTAATAATCTCAGCTATAATGTTGAAGAAGGAGAAATAGTAAGTTTAATAGGTCCTAATGGATCAGGAAAAACAACGACTTTCAATTTGTTATGCGGAGTTTTTAAACCATCCGGGGGGCAAGTCATTTTTAAAGAGGAGAATGTAACAGGTCTTAAGCCGCACCAAATAGCAGAAAAAGGTATTATTAGAACTTTTCAGAATGAAAATTTATTCGAACAAATGACTGTTATGGAGAATTTAATTTTATCCTGTCATCTATCAAATAAACTTAGTTTTTGGTCAACAATTCTTAGAAATACTAAATACAAAAAAGAAAAACAAGTTAGTGATGATAATTGCATTAAATTACTGGAACTTGTAGGTTTACTCTCAGCCAGGGATGAGGTTGTAAAAAATATACCGCACGGACATAAACGTGCTCTTGGCCTGGCCATGGCCATTGCCGCAAATCCAAAGCTACTGCTTCTGGATGAGCCGGTAACTGGAATGAATACTGAAGAAACTATAAATATGGTGAATTTAATCCGTAAGGTTAATGATACAGGAGTTACAATTTTACTTGTGGAACATGATATGAAGGTAGTCATGGGAGTTTCGGACAGAGTCATCGTCATAAGTTATGGAGAAAAAATTGCGGAGGGTAAGCCTCAAGAAGTAAAAAATAATAAAACTGTTATTGAAGCATATCTCGGAAAAGATTATGTAGTTTAGTACTTTATATTATACCCAAATTTGTAACTTTTTATCCTGCTCAATAACGAGGTGGTTTAAGGTGATTTCAGGCACAGAAAAAGAAAGAAAATACTTTTAACCTTCCCTACCCCATACATATTTTACCTTTATCAATGAGATATTCACTGAGCAGCTAAAAGACTGGCTGGGATGGGATTTCCGGTGCCCGAAAAGGCCATGCTCCTGGTGGCCAACTGGTATCTCGTGCCTTTTTAGGAATGGAGGGATAGCCGTGAATATCAACCATTATAAATTCTGGCCTGCAAGGATTCCCCACGAGCTGGTTTACCCCCGGGTGCCCCTTTTCGAGTTCCTTGACACATCTGCCAGGCGCTACCCCGAAAGCGATGCAATCATTTACTACGGCACCCGTATAAGCTATCTGAGCCTTCTGAATGCGGTGGAAAAACTGGCCGGGGAGCTGCACGGAATGGGCGTGAAGAAGGGTGACCGGGTAGCCCTCTACCTGCAGAATTCCCCTCACTTCATAATCAGCTTCTTCGGGGTGATGAGGGCAAATGCAGTAGTGGTGCCGGCAAACCCCATGCTTACTGAAAGGGAGCTTAAATTTGTGATCGAGGACAGCGGGTCTGACGTGCTCATCACCACCCCGGACCTTTATTCCCGGGCAGCCGGACTGAAGGACAAAACACTACGGGAGATAATTGTCGGCGATTACAACGACTACCTGCCTGAAAGCGCGGCAATACCGGTTCCGGCTGGCATTGCTGCTAGGGGGGAGATTTCAGGCGACGCCATCCCCTGGCAGAAAATGGTCGACAAAGGCATCAATGACCCGCACGGGGTTATTCAGGTCAATCAATTCTTCCAGAGTTGCCGGAAAAAGCTGCTGCTGGCTACGGTCTTCTCCACATATGTATGCCATAACTGCCCTCCCGATATAGCGTATCAGTTATCCTATATAAAGATTATACGCTATGCTGTGCTTTTGCGGGTTTACTTTTCGGACAGTCTGACCATAAAGCCAGTAATGGCAAGGGTTTGAGCCGAATGTCGATTTTAAAGACGTTCGGCTTTTTCCTTTTGGGACGTATGGATAAAGTGTATGTGGAAAAAAGTTTGGTGTTAATCGTGAATTTGCACATCGACAGCGTTGTCTTCACTTCTGACTTCATATAGATTTTCAGGCTTCCTATACACGTTTACCAACTGGTGGCTTGTTGAGAAAGAGTGATCCTCAAGAAAACTCTTACTCCCGAAAATCAATTCTTCAATTGATGGAGACTGCTGTTCAGTCCAGTCGGGCTGTTCTTTGCACAGCTTTTCAACCTTTTTAATCAACGTAAGATTCCCCACATTTTCGGTATTGTCGTCAGGCATAATCACAAACAAGTAATCCCTCGCACGGCTGATGGTGTTAATGTCAATGAAAATTCCCCACTTTTGACGGAGAAAATTACCCACCCCGAGTATACACTTTCTTGAGGGGAACCAGCCCAGTTATGACGGGATCGATTCCCCATAGAATTTATTCACCTGTCTGTCAAGTAGATACCCATCTAAAAATATTTACGATAAATTAC
>LADL02000779.1_pt1 | contig 12707 bp, 9 predicted proteins | sample 619721 | NCBI WGS metagenome assembly LADL02 (sample SAMN03397408, study PRJNA257561) | rock porewater metagenome | biome: terrestrial; feature: Opalinus Clay rock; material: porewater; isolation source: Opalinus Clay rock porewater BRC-3 borehole | place: Switzerland: Mt Terri URL, St-Ursanne ...
GGCCGCGCCGTCGGGACCGCGACCGCTGAGGGCGCAAAAACCGCCCTGACCGGCTGGGCCGCCGTCACCGCCACGCTGGCCGACTATGCCACCAAGGCCCGCGACATTGGCGGCGATATCGGGAGCACGCTGGTCGGAGCCTTCCAGAGCGCCGAGAACGCCGTGGGCAATTTCGTCAAGACTGGCAAGCTCAACTTCGGCGATCTGGTCACCTCGATGATTGCCGATCTGGCCAAACTGGCGGCGCGGCGGTTCATTCTTGGCCCCATCGCCAACGCGCTCTCCGGCGCGCTGGGCGGCGCGGGCGGGTTGTTCGCCAGCATCCTGCACGCAGGTGGCGTGGTCGGATCGCCGGGCCCCGGTCGCATGGTCCCGGCGCTGGCCTTTGCCAATGCGCCGCGCATGCATGCGGGTGGCTTTGCCGGACTGCGCCCGGACGAGGTTCCGGCGATCCTGCAACGCGGCGAACGGGTGCTATCGCGTCGAGAGGCGGCTGGCTTTTCCTTCCTTTGTGGTGCCAGGTGTCAGCGTCCAGCCGCCTTCATCCATGACGATCCGCAGTCGTAAAATTTGTTTCCCTCGGGTCCTCGCGTCGGCTAACCGTTGCAACCTGGCCGAGGATTCTATGCACCCACGATCGAACTTCATTTCGTTCGGGTCGGATGCGATCTGTAAGAAAATGGGCCAATGAAAGGGCGAGGGGAGCATATTTTCCTTCTGATGCGGGATTCAGTATGACATCGAGAAGTTCCGCGAATGTTTTTCGAGACCGCTCATTGTACTTTTGATTGCGTGAGATCTGGTTACTTTGCGCTGAGCCAGAGCATCGCGATCAGCAGGGCGACGCGCAGCAGCCTCCAGCATCTGGCGTTGAATGTCATGTATCTTCTCCGATGTTGAAAGGCGCTCGGCGACCTGTGTTCTGGATTGCCGGAAGCTGTCGGCGTCACGCGCGTTGATCGTGACATTGACGGCGGGTGCTGCAGACTGGCCTTGGCCAACCCTCCCCAACCCACGCCTGATCGACTGGAGACGGCAATGAGTCTCCTCAGCGAATGCCGCAAGTTCGAGGCGACCGCGCCCTGAAGTCGTTCCCTGCCAATTTGTTTTCGCGACGGTTTCAACCTCCCAGGACATAAAAAAGCCCCCGTTTTTCAGGGGAACACGTCAAACGTTTTGATGTGCCGCACTGAAAGGACCCCGATTTTCCTTAGAGTTTTCCGCAAGGACTCCCAGGCTGGGAGGTCATGAGTTGTCCGCCGTTGCCTGCGAGTGCGCGCTGGTGCTGTTTTTCTATGGCAGTGTTGATGTGGCGTTGATGTAGGATGCAAAAGTGCCTGCGGTATAAATATACCTCAGCTATGCGTTTGATATTGTTGTTAGATTTGGTTGCGGGGGTCAGATTTGAACTGACGACCTTCAGGTTATGAGCCACAACCCGTTTGCTCCGATGAACCCTTTAATTTCAATCACTTGGCTGGCAAGCCTTTGAAAGCACGACGATCTTCGCCGTTTTTGGTCGGATTTCAGCGTATGCCGACGGAACCGGATGTGCTCAAAACCGCGTTCACGGGTTGACCACACGTTGACCAAAGCATTCAGTCGATTGTGAGGCAATGCACCGAGAGCCGTCATTCGCTGCGTTCATCACGAATGTCGGCTGTGCGCAGGGAGCCGACCCTGCAAAACTGCAAACTATGGTCGCCCTTCACGACACACCCGGCCCCGAGCCGACGTTGGATTGCCTGAATTGCCGCATCGCAGCATTCTTTAAAGCGGACATCCAGCGCGGAAGAGGCATCTCAGCCGACAAGAGGCCAGGAGAGCGGAAATCACTGCCGTTCGGTGCAGGTGCAGCTTGATCCGACTTGGTCAGATGAAATGCAAAGAAAATGTGACTTGCATATGCAGGATCTCACACTTGTCCACGCGGACGTTTCCCGAGATTCAGGTCGTCGTAAAACTGATCGAATGCATTCGAGCCACATGCGGCCTCAGGCATCCGACATGTTCGCAAGCGCAAGCGCGACCTGATCTGCAAAACGAGACGTGGCGACTGACAAGACGCGCCCTCGCATCTGCCCCAAGAGCAGGTTTCCCGGCAGCATGTCCCGCGCCGCGATCGGACGGAACACCATGTCGCTGTCCTGTTCCATCGAAAGACCGATGGGGATCTGAAAGCCGACCGCGCGTTCATTCATCACATAGTAGCGGATCAACTCGAATGATTCCGTTTCCACCACGGGCGTCACCGCCCGGCCGACCCGCTTGGCCGCCATGTCGAGCAGGCCGCGCACGCCGTATTTGTGGGCAGGCGCGATATGCGGATGGTCGAGACAGTCCCGCAGCCGCAGTTCAGCCCGCTGGGCAAGCGGATGATCCCGCGCAAACAGCGCGCAGACCGGCTGCGGGATAGCGTGCAGCACCTCAAAATCCACCAGAACTCGGGGTTCGAACACCAGCGCCAGATCGCTGCGGAAACTGACCAGCTCCGCTTCGGCCTGTTCGCGGTCGCGCACATTGACGGCAAAGGTCACGCCCGGATGCGCATTGCGATAGGCCGCGATCTGTTGCGGCAGGAAAAACGGCAGAAGCGCCTGCGAACATGCGATTGTGACATGGCCCCGGCGCACCCCCGAAAGGTCGGCGACCTGGCTTTTCACCCGCGCCAGATCCGAGCGTTGCGCGCGGTAGTGCTGCAACACCAGCTCTCCGGCCGGGTTGAGCCGCACGCCGCGCGGCAACCGCTCGAAGATCTGCGCGCCGAACTCGGCCTCGAAACGCGCCAGACGGCGGTTCAGGGCCGAGGCGGTGATGTTGGAATCCACCGCCGCCTTGCGGATTGACCCCGCACGCGCAATCGCCTCGATCAGGCGGAATGTGTCCAGGTGCTGCATCACGACGCCCTGCGAGTGGTGCATTCAATGCACCGGATTGATGAAAACATAGCATTTTGCGAACTGCCCGCAACCTGCCATACTGCAGGGCAGAAAATGATCGACGCCAAGGGGGCTCCTACCGATGCACACCAATCGAAGAAATTTCCTGAAACTGACCGCCGCCGCAGGCGGCGTGGCCATGACGCCCTTTGCCTGGGCCAGACGCGCGGATGCGCAAGGGCTGGAGACGATGGTTGTGGCCTCGGGCCAGACGATCAACAGTCTGGATCTTCACCGCACCGGCACCAACCGCGCCAGCTACCAGGTCGCGATCAACTGCTATGACCGGCTTGTCGGCTTCGGGTCGCGGCAATTACCGACCGGCGAGATGTCCTATGACTACGACACCATCGTGCCGGAACTAGCCGAAAGCTGGACCATTTCTGACGATGGCCTCACCTTTACCTTTACGCTCAAATCGGGCGCCACCTTCACCGATGGCACGCCCGTGACGGCGGCGGATGTGAAATGGTCGTTCGACCGCGCGGTCACGGTGGGCGGGTTTCCGTCGACGCAGATGCGCGCAGGCGGGTTCTTCCGTCCCGACCAGTTCGAAGCGGTGGACGCGCGCACCTTCGTGCTGCGGCTCGACTACCCGTCGAAGCTCTCGCTGCCGAACCTCGCCGTGCCGGTTCCATTTATCATCAACTCCAAGCTCGCAATCGCCAATGCGACCGAAGCCGACCCCTGGGCCACCGAGTACCTGCACACGACCACTGCCGGATCGGGCGCCTACACAGTCGCGCGGTGGGATCAGGGCCAGCAGATCGTCTATGACCGTAACGATGCGTGGGTCGGCGGGCCACTTCCCGAGATCCGCCGCGTGATCATGCGCGAGGTGCCGAACAATTCCACCCGCCGCGCCTTGATCGAACGGGGTGATGTGCAGGTGTCCTTCGACATTCCCGACCGCGATGCGTCCGAGTTGGTCGGCACGGTCGATGTCTTCTCGACGCCCATCGAAAATTGCATCCATTGCGCCTGCCTCAACACCCGGTTCGAGCCGTTCCAAGACCCCGAAGTGCGCAAGGCCATCGCTCATGCCATCCCCTACGAGGCGATCTTTCAGTCCGCCGCCTACGGCCGCGGCGCGCCGATGTGGGGCGGAGAGACGGAGATCACTGACACCGCCTGGCCCCGGCCCTTCCCTTATGCAACCGACATGGAGAAGGCGCGCGCGCATCTGGAGGCGTCCAGTTTCGCCAGCGGGTTTCCCGTGCAGATGTCAATCAGCCTCGATCTGGCAAGCTGGATGGAACCCACGGCCCTGCTGATACAGGAAAGCCTTGGGCAGCTTGGCATCACCACCACCGTCGAACGCATCCCCGGTGCTAACTGGCGCACCGTGGCGCTGGTCGACAAGTCGCTGGATTTTCATCTGGAAAATTTCGGCGGCTGGTTGAACACGCCTGATTACTACTTCTTCTGGGCGTATCAGAAGGACCGGCTGTTCAATTCGTCGAACTACGACAATGAAGAGGTGAACGCCCTAACCGAACAGACGCTGCACATGTCGATGGACGACCCCGAATGGGCACCGCTCGTGAAGAAGATGTTCCAGATCGTGATCGACGACCTGCCACGCATTCCGCTTTATCAGCCGGCCTTGAACGTCGCGGTCAATGGCGCGTCGGGCTACGAGTTCTGGTTTCACCGCCAACTCGACCCGCGCCGCATGACGAGGGTCTGAGCCATGGCCGGGCGGACGCGCGCGATCGGGATGCGGCTGGCACAGACCGTGCCGGTGATTATCGGGGTGATCGTGATCAGCTTCATCCTGACCCGCGCCCTGCCCGGCGATCCGGCGGTCTATTTCGCGGGTGCCATGGCGGATGCCGAGTCCATTCAACAGGTGCGCGAGGCGCTTGGCCTCGACAAGCCGCTGGTGATGCAGTTCTTCCTTTATGTCAGTGATCTGGCGCAAGGCGATCTGGGCCGGTCGATCAGCACGGGGCAGCCGGTGCTGACCGATCTGGCCGCGCGCCTGCCCGCCTCGCTGGAGCTGACACTGTCGGCATTGGTGCTGTCCTGCCTCATCGCCATTCCGCTGGGCGTGCTGGCGGCGGTGCGGCAGGGATCGTGGGTCGATCACCTGTGCCGGGTGCTGGTGACGGCGGGCGTGTCGCTGCCCACCTTCTTTACCGGTATCCTGCTGGTCTACGTTTTCTACTACCTGCTGGGCTGGGCGCCCTCACCGCTGGGACGGCTGGATTTCATCTATTTCGAGCCGCCGCGCGTGACCGGCTTCTACCTGATCGACAGCCTGATCGCGGGCGATCCTGAGACCTTTGCCGCCACCCTGCGCCAGCTTACCCTGCCGACGATCACGCTGGCGCTGTTTACGCTGGCCCCCATTGCGCGGATGACCCGTGCGGCGATGTTGCAAGCCCTGTCGTCGGACTACATCCGCACCGCGCGCGCGGCGGGCCTGTCGCGGGGCAAGATCCTGTTCAGCTACGGGCTGCGCAATGCGTTGCTGCCGGTCGTGACCACGCTGGGCATGGTGTTTTCCTTCGTGCTCGGCGCGAACGTTCTGGTGGAAAAAGTCTTTGCCTGGCCCGGCATCGGCTCCTACGCGGTCGAGGCGCTGGTCGCCTCGGACTATGCCGCCGTTCAGGGTTTCGTGCTGGCCATGGCGCTCCTCTTCGTGACGCTCAACCTCATCATCGACCTCAGCTACGCGCTGATCGATCCGCGCATCGGGTTCGACACCAAATGACCCAAGTTACCGATATTCCGGGCCGCAAGCCCGATGGCGCATGGGCGCACCTACTGCATGTGCTGCGCGAGAACCCGGTGACGATGCTGTCCTTCGGCATGTTCGCTTTTTTCCTGCTGCAGGCCTTCTTCGGAGCGTATCTGGTGCCGCATGATCCGCTCGCAACCAATGCCACGAACGCGCTGCGACCGCCCAACTGGACCCATTGGTTCGGCACCGACAGCCTTGGGCGCGACGTGTTTTCCCGCGTCGTGGTGGCAACGCGGCTGGACCTGACGATTTCGGTGCTCGCCGTCGCCATCTCCTTCGTGATCGGCTCGGTTCTGGGGGCCATCGCGGGCTATTGGGGCGGCTGGATCGACGCGGTGCTGAACCGGGTGCTGGATACGATCATGGCGTTTCCGCTGTTCGTGCTTGCGATGGGGATAGTCGCGGCGCTGGGCAACACTGTGGAAAACATCATCTACGCCACGGCCCTGATCAACCTCCCCTTCTATGCCCGCCTTGTCCGGGCCGAAGTGAACATCCGCCGCGAAGCTGGCTTTGCCCTGGCCGCGCGCTTGTCGGGCAATTCGCATTTCCGCACGCTGGCCTTTCACATCTTCCCCAATGCGCTGCCGCCCATGATGGTGCAGGTGTCGCTCAACATGGGCTGGGCGATCCTGAACGCGGCGGGCCTGTCCTTCATCGGGCTGGGCGTGCGCCCACCGACGCCCGAATGGGGCATCATGGTCGCCGAGGGGGCCAATTACATCATCTCGGGCCATTGGTGGATCGCGCTGTTTCCGGGGCTTTGGCTGATGCTGGCGGTGTTTACCTTCAACCTGATGGGCGACGGTCTGCGCGACATCGTCGATCCGCGCCGGAGAACGTGACGATGTTGAGCATCAGGGATTTCGCGGTGTCCTTTCGCACCCGGCGGGGCGAGGTGCAGGCGGTGCGCGGCATCTCGCTTGATCTTGGGTCAGGCGAGACGCTGGGCATTGTCGGCGAAAGCGGGTCGGGCAAGTCCGTGACCTCCTATGCGCTGATGCGCATTCTTGACGCGGGCGGCCGGATCAGGGCGGGCAGCGCGGTTTTCGAAGGGCGTGACCTAGCACAGGCGGCCGAACGCGACATGCAGGCGGTGCGGGGCCGCGAGATCAGCATGATCTTCCAGAACCCGCGCGCGGCCCTCAACCCGATCCGCAAGGTGGGCCACCAGTTGGAAGACGTGCTGCGCCGCCATGGCCGCGCCACCCGTGCCAACGCCCGCGCCAAGGCCATCGAGGCATTGGAGGCAGTGCGCATCCGCGATGCGGCGGCGCGGTATGATGCCTATCCGTTCGAATTGTCGGGTGGCATGTGCCAGCGCATCGTCTTTGCCATCGCGCTGGCCTGCGGGCCGCGTCTGCTGATCGCAGACGAACCCACGACCGGCCTAGACATCACCACGCAGAAGGCGGTGATGGATCTGGTGCGCGACCTGACCCGCGCGCGCGGCATGTCGTCGATCCTGATCACCCATGACCTTGGGCTGGCGGCCGAATATAGCGACCGTCTGGCGGTGATGAAAGACGGCCAGATCGTGGAAACCGGCCCTGCCGCCGTCCTTTTCGCCGATCCGCAGCACCCGTATACGCGCAAGCTGGTCGATGCCACGCCTCGCCGTGGGGCGGGGTTGCGCGACCTGCTGCCGCTTGAGGCGCGCACGCCGCTGGCCGATCACCTGCCGGGCGACCGTGCGCTGGTGCAGGTGCGCGATCTGGTCAAGACCTATTGGGGCAAGTCCGGACCCGTCCACGCGGTCAAGGGCATTTCCTTCACCATCCGCGAGGGACAATCCGTCGGTCTGGTGGGCGAAAGCGGTTGCGGCAAATCCACGACATCGTCGATGCTGGTGCGCCTGCTTGACCGCACTTCGGGCGACATCCTGTTCGAAGGGTTCGACATTGCCGCCATCCCCGCCGACCGCTTCGTGCGCGACAAACGGCGTAGCCAGATCCAGATGGTATTCCAGGACGCCACCGACAGCCTGAACCCCCGCCATTCCGCCCGCCAGACCATCGCCGACCCGATCCTGCGGATGAGTGGTCTGCGCGGGACGGCCCTGCAAACGCGGATCGAGGAACTGGCGACGTTGTGCGGCCTGCCCCTTTCGTTGCTGGACCGCTTTCCACACCAGCTTTCGGGTGGGCAGAAGGCGCGGGTGGGCATCGCGCGGGCCATTGCGCTGGACCCGAAGTTCCTGATCCTCGATGAACCCACGGCGGCGCTTGACGTGTCGATCCAAGCGGTGGTGCTGAACCTGCTGGCCGACCTGCGCGCACGGTTGGGCATGACCTATCTGTTCGTCAGCCACGATCTGAACGTGGTTCGGCTGCTGTGCGACCATGTGATTGTCATGCAGGGTGGCGAGATCGTGGAACAGGGGCCCGCGGCAAAAGTCATGGACACCCCAAGCCATCCCTACACCCGCACTCTGCTTGCCGCAGCGCCCGAACCACCGACCACGAAAATGAAAACGACCGACATCGCTGCAAAATCCGCTGCCGAATAAAAGAATAAGAGAAAAAAGACCATGACCACGCCTCTTTCCAACTTGCCCTTCACGCTCACCTCTCTACGCGATGCCTATGCCTCAGGCGTGACGCCCGCAGAAGTCTTGACAGAAGTCCTCGCCCGGCTGGACGCGGTGCGCGATCCGGCGATCTTCATTCACCTCGCCAGTGCCGACGACCTCGCTGCTGCGGTCGCGGCCCTGGGGGACTTCGACCCCGACCGTCCGCTTTGGGGAATACCCTTTGCCGTCAAGGACAATATCGACGTGGCTGGGATGCCCACGACCGCCGCCTGCCCGGACTATGCCTATGCCCCGGACGGCGACGCCTTTGTCGTGGCCCGCCTGCGCGCGGCAGGGGCAATTCCAATTGGTAAGACCAACCTCGACCAATTCGCAACCGGCCTTGTAGGCGTACGCTCGCCCTACGGAGTGCCGCGCAATGCGCTGGATGCGGACATTGTGCCGGGTGGGTCGTCTTCGGGCTCGGCCGTCGTGGTGGCGCATGGGATCGTACCCTTTGCGTTGGGGACCGATACCGCAGGGTCGGGCCGCGTGCCTGCCGCGCTGAACGGGATCGTCGGGCTAAAGCCCAGCCTGGGTGCGCTGTCGGCCAGCGGCGTTGTGCCTGCCTGCCGCACGCTCGACACGATCTCGATCTTCGCGCTGACCGTGGCCGACGCGCATGACGTGCTCCGTACCGCAGCCGCGTTCGATTACGCAGACGCCTATTCCCGACCTCTGCCAGCGGACCCGATGCCCGCCCCCGCACCAGCGCCGCGCATCACTGCCCCCGATGCCGCCAGCCTGATTTTCTTTGAAGATAAAGTGCAGGCAGCGGATTTCGAGGCGACGTTGACAACGTTGGCCGAAAGCGGGGCACGGATCGACCGGGTGGATTTCACGCCCTTCTACGACGTCGCGCGGATGCTCTATGACGGCGCATGGATCGCCGAACGTTACGCGGCCATTGAAGACATGATGACGTCCCGGCCCGATGCCTTGCACCCCGTGACCCGTGCCATCATCGCCAAGGCCGAGGGCCTAAACGCGGTGGATGCCTTCAACGGCTTCTACCGACTTGCGGAGTTGCGCCGCGCCTGTGCACCGATCCTCGACCGTGCCGACATGCTCTGTGTGCCGACGATCCCGACCTTTGTGACCTGCGCCGAGCTGGAGGCCGACCCCGTGACGCCCAACTCCAACCTTGGCACTTACACCAATTTCGTGAACCTGCTGGATCTTTGCGCATTGGCCGTGCCGACTGGACCCCGCAGCGACGGTCGGCCCGGAGGCGTGACACTGATCGCGCCCGCAGGCGGGGATGGAGCGATTGCGGCGCAAGGGCAGCGCCTAACGGAGGCCCGCCGACCCATACTCGGGGCTACGAGGATCGAGACGCCCGATCTGACGAACTCGGAGGCTGCCCCTGTGTCCGGGAGCGAGATGACCCTTGCTGTTTGCGGCGCTCACATGTCAGGCTTGCCACTCAACCACGAATTGACGTCGCGCGGGGCGCGGTTCCTGAAGGCCACACAGACGGCACCCTGTTACGCGCTTTATGCGCTGCCAGGCGGACCCCCGGTCCGTCCTGGCCTTTACCGTTGCGACGACGAACACGGCACCTCCATCGCGGTAGAGGTTTGGGCCATCCCAAAAGACGTCGTGGGCGATTTCATCGCCGGTATTCCTGCGCCGCTCGTCATCGGCACCGTTGAGATTGAGGATGGATCACAGGTGAAGGGATTCCTTTGTGAGGCAAGCGGCAAGCGTCATGCCGAAGACATCAGCATCCTTGGCAGCTGGCGACGTTTTCTGGAACGGGACACAAAGGTGATAGCATGAATGTATCTTCTGAATGCTTCAGCAGTCGAATTCAGCTGCGGCATCGATCATCAAAATGAGCTCCTCGCACCAAGTGGCAACCCGGCAATTTGCACTCCCGGCATAGCAATCGAATGGCGGCTTCAGCCCGATGCTGCGGTTGCGCTGCCGCATCCGCGAATGCCTCCTTTCCGACCTCCTTGTCGATGGTCCGATCTGTGCTGCAACGTGCATGTGGGTCCGCTGAGGGCTGGGAGCGGTCATTCGCCGCGCTGTCCACGAGCGGCAGGTCGGGGACCGTTCGCGCACCTGAAACTGCATGCTTTCCGCACCCGGCGGGCAAAGCCTTGGGCGCCAACCATAGCGGATTCCCCCTCGACAGTTCCGCGATTCGCCCCTGTCCGCGCTGGGCGCCCCCTGTAACCCGTTGACGACGCTGGCCGGAATTCGCCGCCCGCTTCAATTCCACCTTCCGCCTGTTTTCCTCCCCCTGCTCCGTGATCTGACTTGATAGAGGCGCGGATCCACGCCTGTGTCCATCGGGAAAGGAGGGCCGAACGCATGGCCAGACGGGTGAAACTGAGCGAGAAAATCCTGCGCGACGCCGAGCCTCTTGAAGGCAAGAGCTACCAGATCTTCGGTAAGGTTCCGCCGAGGGCCGTCTTGCCTCAGCAGTTCTTCTCGTCGGCCATGATGCTCTCGATGACTTTGGGATCACACTGTTCGTCACGCAGGAACTCACGGATGCCGCCTTCCCATGTCCGTATGTCCGCGAGAAGTTCTTGGATGCATTCGATGCCACGGTCTGTGAAGGTCTTGATCCCCTCCTCGGTGCCGTCGTCTACCCAGATCATCTCGCCATAATCGATGTTGTCGGAATTGGCGCTGACAATCTCGACGAGTTCGAGGTTCTCGCCGATCCTCTTTGCGACCTCATCGATGGTGTGGACATGGGTGACCTGGGCCATCATGCCGCCTCGACCGATCTGGGTGCCTGCTTCTGCCAGTTCCATGGCAACAACTCGTGCAGCCGTGAGACGGGCATGTCGGAGATGCGGGCGATGACGTCTGCGAGCCAAGCCTGGGGATCGATGTCATTGAGCTTTGCGGTGCCGATCAAGGTGTAGATCGCCGCCGCGCGCTGCCCGCCGCGCTCGGATCCTGCGAAGAGCCAGGATTTTCGCCCCAAAGCCACACCGCGCAAGGAGCGCTCGGCGGCGTTGTTCGAGAGGCAGACCCGCCCATCCTCGAGGAACCGCGTGAAGCCCGGCCAGTGGTTGGGTGACAGCAGGTAGTCGATGGCTTTCGCCACCTTGGCATGTTTCGACAGAAGGGCGCGTTCGCTGCGAAGCCAGCGCTCCAGGTCCGCGACCAGCGAGGCCGATTGGTGCTGTCGCATCGCCAGCCGCGCCTTCGCGGACTGCCCGTTGACCATGCGCTCGATCTCGAACAGCGCGTCGATGCGCTTCACCGCCTCGACGGCGATGGGCGATATCTCCTTGGCCGGCTTGCCCTTGCGGATGTTGGTCTGCACGTCGGCGAGCTCGAAGAACTTGCGCCGCGCGTGTGCCCAGCACAGCGCCGATGCCACCGGTCCGGGTTGTCGGGCGGCATCGTAGAGCTGATTGTACCCGGCATAGGCGTCGGCCTGCAGGATGCCCTGCCAGCCTGCCAGATGTTTCGTCGGATGTTCCCCGGCGCGATCGGAGGAGAAGCGGAACACGACTGCGGGCGGCGCGGTCCCGTCGAAGGGACGATCATCACGCACATAGGTCCAGAGCCGGGCGGTTTTCGTGCCACCACGGGCCAACAGCGGCACCGTGGTGTCGTCACCATGCAGCCGGGCCGCGGTGAAGACATGCGCCTCGATCAGCGCGTTCAGCGGCTTCAGCAACTCGGCCACCGCGCCGACCTGATCGGCGAGCGTGGAGAGGCTGAGGTCCACGCCTTCACGGGCGTAGCGTTCGGCCTGACGGTTGAGAGGCTGATGCTGGCCGTATTTTTCGAAGACGATCATCGCGAGCAGGCTGGGACCAGCCCAGCCGCGCGGGATCGGGTGGAACGGGGCGGGCGGCTGGCTGATCTTCTCGCAATCGCGGCACGTGAACTTCTCGCGGACGGTCTGGATCACCTTCCACTGGCGCGGCACCACCTCCAGCGTTTCGGTGATGTCCTCGCCCATCTTCACGATCCGGTCCGACCCGCAGCAGGCACAGGCGCTTGGCGCATCGACCACCACCCGTTCGCGCGGCAGATGCTCGGGAAATGGCTTCTTCACCGGCTTGCGCCGCTCGAAGGCGCCGACCTTGGTCGTCTTCCGCTCGGTCTGCACACGGTCCTCGGCGGCGTCCGCGACAAGCTCCTCAAGCTGCAGTTCCAGCTGGTCGAGCAACCTGGCGCTACGTTCCGCGCTGCGCCCATATTTGTCGCGCTTGAGCAGCGCGATCTCGAGCTTGAGGCCGGCGATCATCGCCTCGGAGGTCGAGACCACCGCGCGCGCCCGTGCCAGATCGGCTTCGGCCGCCGCCGCGCGCTGCTCCGAAGCGGCGAGCGCGGCGCGCAATTCTTCGAGTTCGGAGCGGGCGTCTGACATGGCCTTCATCTACCATGGCAGCGGACCAAAGCCCAGCAAAACAAGGGCTATCAGGCCGATTTATCCAACCTTCGCAGGGCGTTGCGTCCAGCG
>LADL02002224.1_pt1 | contig 12651 bp, 12 predicted proteins | sample 619721 | NCBI WGS metagenome assembly LADL02 (sample SAMN03397408, study PRJNA257561) | rock porewater metagenome | biome: terrestrial; feature: Opalinus Clay rock; material: porewater; isolation source: Opalinus Clay rock porewater BRC-3 borehole | place: Switzerland: Mt Terri URL, St-Ursanne ...
GCAGAACAGGGTTGTGTCCATGATCAGCGACATGCCCCCTTTCAGATTTTCAGGTTCCGTAAGTCAATCATACCTGGTCATCGAATTTCCGTCTGGCGCCTTGCTAAACACCGGTACCCTCCCAGGGGACATAATACAAATTGGCAGTCAGAGGTTGTAATCTAATAAACATCCGGGCCGTATCAAAGCGGCCACCAGGGAGAACGAAAAAACCAACCACAGAGACACTGTGGCAAAAAGCTTATAGCTTATAGCTATTTCTCAGAATTTTAAAAGGGGTGATGCGGCATGAGTAAAAAAATCAGCACCACGACAATAACCTTTAAAATGGGACTTTACATGGCCTTACTAATCACTTTTCTAATGTCGGCAGTGGGTTACGGCAATTATTACAGCACCAGGGAAACGATGAAAATACAGTCCCTGGAAAAAGGATGGGGCATTGTTCGCAGCGGCACCGCCTTTGCCGCCGAGCACCTGCAAGCAGGAAATCCGGACCTCCTGATCGAGCATGTGCGGAATATAAAGGCCAATGAAGATGTAACCTACGCCGCTATAATAAACGCCGCCGGTAAAATAGTAGCACACACCGATCAAAGGCAGTTATTTACGACAGCTAACTTCAAGGGAGGCCCCCCTACCCAGAACACCGTCAGCTATTACACTGATTCGAAAGGAAATCCCCTGGGAAACAACTTTCTTTCACCCATCATCACAAAGGGGGGAAGCACAGTCGGATATTTCCAGGTGGGTCTGGATAACTCCAGATATGACGCGCTCTTAAATGACATTCTGTTTAACATGCTGCTGCTTTCCCTGGCGGGTGTTGTGGCCGGAATAATGCTGGCCAGGGTAATGGCAGGTCGCATACTGAGAAAGCCCATAGACGACCTTAGAGAGGCCACAGAACACATCGCGTCCGGTAACTTCGCCCACCAGGTGCCGGTGCGCCAATTGGACGAGTTGGGGGGATTGGCCTCGGCCTTTAACTCCATGACCGGCCACCTGGCCAACCTGTTCATATCGGTAAGGACCAGCGCCTCCGAGTTAACCAGGTCCAGCCAGGTAATACTGAGCCGTTCAGAGGAGATCAAAATTGCGGCTCAAATAAGCAATAAGGAGACCGACACCGCCCAAACAGAAATGGACAACAGAAAGCAGTTGGAGGCCCTCCAGGAAATAACCTCCTCGGCCAAAAAAATGGCCCGTCTGGTGGACCGCCTGAACAGCCTCTCACTGCAGTTCAAACTTTAAGAGCCGCGAAGAAGACTGTTGTCACGGGATGAAACAATCGGCTTCCAAAACAAGGGCCCGCTTTGATTTAAGCGGACCCTTGTTTTTTTATATAGCTTTCAGCTACAGCTTTACTCCACTATTGCTTCCATGGGAATGCGGTCCTCACAAGGTACCCCCACCTGGCAGAGCCCGCACCCTGTTTTGGGAATCCCGTAAAGTTTTCTCTTGGCAGTAGCTTCCTCCCCGCTGTAGGTCCATTCATGGCAGAGGTTCTTGTCATGGCCCGACCCGGATATAGCCCCTGCGGGACATCTTTTTATACATGCCTGGCACCCCCGCCCGGCTATACAGTAGTCCATATGCCCCTCGTATGGCCGGTGCGCCTCCGGAAGCGCGGTGTTCACAACAACGCTGCCAACCCTGTGGGCTATGCCCCTTTTAGTAATAAGGGCGTCATTGAGGCTGAAAGTGCCCAGGCCGCAGGCGTATGCCGTATGCCTCTCCGACCAGTTGGAGGTGAAACCTCTACGGTCAGGGTCTTTGATAGTCCTGAACTCAGGCAGCAGCATAGGGGCGGCGGCCAGATACCCCCTGCTCTCCAGCCAGCCAATCACCCGGCGCCTGAGGTCATTGTTGAATTCCTCCCCATAAGACCTGGTGTAAGACCACTCAGCCGCCGGACCGGACTTTTCAGCCCGGTTTTTTTCCCTCACCAGCAGACTGATTGGCAAAACCCAGGAAATGACGCTTACCTCCCCCTCCTTCAACTCACCGGCAAAACCCCTCGCCTTTAGCGAGCAGTTCAGAGCCTGGCCGGGAGACATGGATTCCGGGCCCACCTCTTCCCTGATGATGTCAAATATATGATCGTCTCCCCGGGCAAATCCCACCAGGGGCTGGTCGAAAAATTTCCCCCCAAACTGTTGGCAATAGTTGCGGGGGCTTGTTTCAACATAGCCGCTGATTACCCTGTTAATTTCCTGCGCTAAGACATCCGGGCCTTCCTTTGTCATAGCCATTCCTCCCCGTAATTTTCCAGAACTACTCTAAAAACAGCTATAAGCTTAAACCACTGAGGGTATTGTTTTCATCCTCCGTGGCGCCGCTGGCGGCATGGGCATTTATTCTATAATCTTTTGCAAAAATCAAAAAATACCTGCCGGTTAAACTAATTTATTTTCCCTGAAAATTTTGCAGGTATAAGCTATAAGCTTTATTTACCGAAGTATCCGTTTTCCTCATCCCCGCACTGAAGCGCAAGGGGGGATGCCCCCCTGGAACCCCGGCACAGGAAATTTATAAATTTCCTCTGCCGGGCGCTTGAGAACAGGGGGCCGGGGTGACAGTAAATCATTATATACTTTCCTTAACTACAAGAAAGGACCTTTGTTCAAGGTCCCTGCTGATTCTATATATTAAATCTGAAATTGATGATATCCCCGTCCTGAACTAAGTACTCCTTGCCCTCCAACCTGGCCAGCCCCTTTTCCTTAAGCTTGGCCATGCTTTGCAGCTCTGCCATATCTTTGTATCCGGCCACTTCGGCTCTGATAAAACCTCTTTCGATGTCAGAGTGTATCTTTCCAGCCGCCTTTCTTGCATCGGTGCCCCGGTCAATGGTCCAGGCCCTGACCTCATCCTCTCCCACCGTAAAAAAGGATATCAGCCCCAGTGAATTATAGACTGCCTGGGCCAGCCTTTCAGATCCCAGCGAGTCGATTCCCAGATCGGCCATAAACATATCCCTGTCTTCCGGAGGTAGCTGGCTGATTTCCATTTCCATCAGCCCACACAGCTCGATCAGCCCAATGCCACGGCTAACAGCCAGATCAGCCAGTTCCTTTTTCCCCGGATAATCACCGGCCCTGAACTGGTCCTCATCGGTGTTAACCACCAGTATTAGCGGCTTGTCCGTGAAAAAGCTGTAATTCAACAGCATATCCTTCTCCTCGCCGCTAAGCTCAATGGATCTAAGGGGAATTTCATTTTCCAGCCCGGCCAGTATCTTTTTCATCAGCTCCAATTCGGAGGCGTTTTCCCTGGTGACCTTTTTGCCCCCCTCTATGCGCTGAATCCTCTTCTCCACAAAGTCCATATCTGCCAGGAGCAGCTCCAGGTCAATGGTCTCCACGTCCCTCAGGGGGTTTATGCTCCCCTCAACGTGAAGCACCTCCGTGTTTTCAAAGGCCCTGACCACATGAACCAGCAGATCGGCCTGCCTGATACCGTCCAAAAAGGTATTGCCCACTCCCTTACCCTGGCTGGCCCCCCTCACCAGACCCGGCACGTCGCTAAATTTCACCTGGGCATATATTGTCTTACGAGGCTTGTAGAGGGCCGAAAGAAAATCAATCCTCCGGTCCGGAACCTCTGCCATACTGACGTTGGTGTCGGCCTTTCCGGTAAGAAACTTGGAAGTCTGAGCCCCGGCGTTAGTCACCAGATTAAAAATGGTGGTCTTGCCCACCATGGGAAGCCCTATCAGTCCTGCTGAAAGCAAACAAAAACACTCCAATCGACAATGTATATTTATCGTGACGCCACCTGCTATATTCTAGCAAATAAAATGTATTAACTCAACCGTACATGTTGTCCGCAGAAACAGATTAACGCCCGGGGACAAACTTAATTAGAAAATTAACTTATTAAAAAACCTTAACAAAATTAATTACTGATTTAATGAAATTAACATAATGTTTTAAATTATTTTAAGAAAATGCAGGAAAAAAAGTCTGCCTGCTTAATGATAATACTATCATACCTTGAAAGGCTATAAATATTATGATCAAATCGGCTTTTATGTGGCGAACCGTGGCTGTGGGCTGTTTAGCAGCAATTGTCACCCTTAGTTTTGGGAGATTGTCTTACGGTGTGGTCATGCCCTTCATGCAGAAAGGGCTGGCACTTACATATGTACAGGCCGGCGGCCTTGGCACAGCCTGCTCTCTGGGCTATGTGCTTATAGTAGCCTTTGCCGGCCCACTGGCCTCCAGGTTGGGCAGTAAATTTGTAATCACCACAGGCGTGTCAGTGGTCTGTGCGGGGCTGATTTCCCTTACCTTTGTCCAATCTTTCGCCTTTGCAGCCGTACTGATGATTATCATAGGTGTCGGCACCGCCTTAACCTATACCCCTATGATAGCCCTTCTGATCAACTGGTTTCCCGCGTACAGGGGATTGGTAACCGGAGTTATCAGCAGCGCCATTGGCTTTGGAACAGTACTGACAGGTGTTTCGGTGCCTTTTCTGGTCACCCTTGACCCTGAAAATGGCTGGAGGATGACCTGGGAAGCCTTTGGCCTGGCGGGACTCCTGGTCGCAATATTGTGCATAGCCTTTTTACGAAACCCCCCGCAGTCTAAAAACCCCGGTTCTGTATCAGTAAGCGGCGCCCGATCATTTTATTTCCGTAAAGATATCATCTTTATTGGGCTTACCTATTTTCTGGTGGGTTTTTCCAATATAATTCCCACTACTTATAACATGGCCTTTATGCTGAACTCAGGTCTTGTTAAGGAAACCGCAGGTATAATTATAGCGGTGGGAGGAATTCTGTCCCTGATAAGCGGGCCGCTCTGGGGCACTCTTTCGGACCGTCAGGGAAGAAAAACCATTCTTACCATACTTCTAATCCTAACGGCCACCACCACTATTATTCCGGCAATTCAACCAAACCTGTTAACCTACACCATATCCGCAATAATTGGCGGCCTGACCATATCCGGCCTTTTTGGCCAGGTGCTGGCCAGGGTCAGTGAACTGGTCGATCCCATCCAGGTTCCGGCAACTTTAAGCTACGTTACACTGTTCTTCGGAACAGGCCTTTTTATCAGCCCCTCTCTGGCAGGCTGGATAATTCAAATGCAGGGCGATTTCCGCCTGACCTACATTATAGCCGGAGTAGTGCTTATCCCTGGCGTATTATTCAACCAGGCAGTACCGGAAACCGGAGAAGTGACACCGGCCACCATCACCGGCCAACATTTGGTGAAAGAGTGAACTCGTCCAGCTTAAGCGACAACATCAAGGCTTCAAATGGAGATTCTAACTAACTGAAATAAAAAAAGGCTTATTCTAGCCCCCCTGCCCACGACAATAAATTAACAGCATTAACCATTTGTTGTAGTAGTAGGATTAAGAATACAAAAATTAAATTCCAAATTAATTATGGTTTAATTTTATTTAACACATTGGTTTTAAGCTAATAACAAAGAGTTCAAATGATTCTACTATCTCTTTCTCCAAATTATAAATACCTTTATTTATACACCAATTCAAGGCAATGCCCCTTGCATATCTAAGTAAAACTCCTGCAGTTTTTTCAGCCGTCAAGTCATTACGTATTTGATTATTGATCTGTCCTTCTATGACTATTTTTTGTAAAATTTTAAAAATAGATCTATTCGTATCAATAGTAAATTTTTTATTTGATGACAACTCACTTTTAACAAGTTGGCTTGTGAAATCTATTCCCTGATCATTAACATATTGCCCAAAGTAACTGAAATATAAGATGATTCTATCCAAAGCATTTGTACATTTTAAAACATGAGGTGCCTTATCTTCAAAATATTCATCTATTTTTTTAAATGATTCTACAATAATATCGTCCTTGTTTTTGAAGTGATGATAAAAACAACCAACTGAGATACCTGCACCCTTACAGATTTCGTCAACACTTACATTATCGTATCCGTTTTTATTTATTAATTCAACTGCAGTATTAAATATTCTATATTTTGTATTCATAGCTTGAATTTTTCTTTTAGTAATTGCATTACCCATTTTACCCTGAGGCCCTCCTAATCAGCCATAAGTTATAAAAAATGACTTATATTTATTGTAATTTAAATATATTGTATACGTCAATATTTTGCAGGTATAACTCACGATATTTTTTCAGAACCTGCTATCAACGGCACTTTGCTCGCAGCTTACGGCCTGCATTAAGTACGCGTATGAGAATCCATACGCTACCCGTCTCCTTCAGTATCCCTGCTGCCTTGCCGGCGTTCAGTATGCTCGGTCGCCAGGAGCATTGGTCAGACTCCGTATCTTTGGTTCGGCTTTTAAATTGACCCCAGAGTTGATTGTCAGCTTGGGTCAATTTTTATTTTATTCTTTCCCTCAGGGAAGTAATCGGTTGACAGATGCAAATTAATATCTACGCACTCCAGCTTGGACGAAGGCTTCAGGTTCTTTTTCTGTACCCTTTCCCTATTTTCAGCGGTAGTATCAACGATTACAAGCCTGAGTATTTCCAGCGGTTTGTAATTTGCCGTTGACGACAAATTACAAACCGTTCTTCTACATTAAAGGCATTCCCTATGGGATAATCCCTGTTTATTCCGATATTAAATTAGTACGTATATAATACAAATAAATAAAGTTGACTAAATTTTCATAATAAATTATACTATTTTTAACCGAATGCATTCTGTTAAAATTTAATAATTAAATATGGAGGGTTCTTTGTTATGCAAAAAAATATTTTGATTCCGAAATTCGGTCCTTTAGCAGGTGTAAGGATACTTATTACCGGCACTTTGATTGCAATGCCACATGCAGCGACAATGTTAGCTGATTTTGGTGCAGAGGTTATTGCTTACGAAAGAAGGGATGTTGGAGAGACATATAGGCTATTCCCACCGCATATTAAAAATGAAAATGGTGCAGTTGGCGCAGCATTTGCACAAGATGCCAGAAACCGTTTGAATGTTACATTTAATCTTGACCTAAGTAATCAAGAGTCCCGTGATATTTTTTTCGGACTGATTAAACAGTCAGATATATTCATGGAAAACATGGTTTGGATGGATAAGTTCGGCATCAATGATGATTTACTGCTAGAATTGAATCCAAGGTTGGTTGTAATCCATGTTAGTGGGTTAGGAAACAAAAATTTTGGCGGTATTGAGGAGTTATGCAATAGAGCTTCCAATGATGCAGTTGGTCAAGCATATAGCGGGGCACTGAGTATTAATGGTACTGTTGATCAGCCGGAACTTACCTATCCATTTACAAATGATTACATCACCGGGTTAACAGCTGCATTTGCGGCTTTGAGTGCATATATACATGTAAGTAAAACAGGTGAAGGTCAAGTAGTGGATGTTTCTCAATATGAGTCTCAAGCAAGGGTTCTTTCCGACCTATTTGTTAATTTCACAGAGAACGGTTTCGTGAAACGTCCATCTAGAATACCTGTACAACCTGCCGGAATATTTATGGCGAAAGATAGATTTGTATCATTGGCCGCAGTTGGACCATCCCAATTTAGTAAAGCATTAGATATTTTAAAATTCGATCCTGAATACTTTGCATTTAAAGAAGTAGCTAGTGGTCCGGCTTTGTTTTCCGAGAAAGGCAAGGAGTTCGATTTACGCTTTCGTGAATGGTGTAAAAACCACACTGCCGATGAAATTGTGGCAGCATTTGCGGATAAAAAGATACCTTGTTCAGCCATCAATACAGTAAAAGATTCTTTTAATGAAAAACACTGGCATGATAGAAACAATTTCTTAAAATATGAAGATCAGACTTTAAGAAAAGAAATTACAGCCTTCGGTATTGCCCCCAAAATGAGTAAAACACCTGGAATGGTTTGGAGAGGTGCTCCTAGACTGGGACAGGATAATGAAACAGTCTTAAAGGAAATTTTGGGGTACTCTGATATTAAAATTAACGAATTAAAAGATAAGGGTATTCTCTAATTTTTTATTTTGGAACGTCCCCTGGAGTTAAAAGGAACCGATAGGATTGATCCAGAGAAAGTATTGCAACTTGTGGCGAAAAAATCCAATAGCAGTACAAGTTTTTCAAGGAGGAATAATATATGAAGCAACCTGTAATCCTTAAGAAAGATGGAAGTATTGCCGAAGTAATTTTTAACAGGCCGGAAATACATAACGCATATAATTTTGATACTGTTGATAGACTCAATGAAATTCTAGTTGAATTGAAAGGAAACACAGATATTAGAGCTGTAATAATCTATGGTGCGGGTGATAAAGCTTTTAGCTCTGGTGGAGATATAAATTCAACATTTATGAATCTCAGTCCGATTGAAGCCGCTCGCAAAGTAAAAAGCATTCAAGATACATTTTCGCTTTTTGAACAATTACCATCAGTGGTCATCGCGGCTGTTAACGGATTCACTTTTGGTGGTGGTTTTGAAGTTGCCTTAGCTGCCGATATTAGAATAGCATCAAAATCAGCAATTTTTGGGCAGCCAGAAGTCACTATCGGTATACTTCCAGGTGCTGGTGGCACGCAACGCCTAATAAGGTATATAGGGAGCAGATCTGTTGCAAATGAAATACTGCTGGCCGGTAAAAAAATAAGGGCTGAAGAGGCATATAGACTAGGTCTCGTCAGTGAAGTTTATGAAACCAACGAAGAACTTCTGGCTGCAGCTAGAGAAATGGCAAAAAGAATTACTACTACGTGTGCACCCAGGGCAGTTGAATTTATTAAGAAGAGTGTCATTTATGGACAAAGTATGGATTTAAATGGAGGTTTAAGATTAGAAGGCGAATTATGGGCACTGCTTTACTCAACCACTGATCAACGTGAAGGAATGACTGCCTTTATGGAAAGAAGAAAAGCAAATTTTAAAGGTTTCTAGTGGTAATATAAATGGATTTTTTATGATTCCCGAAACCTTGCCCCTATTACAACCCCCTGCACAAGAAATAAGCCGCCTGTTGGCGGCTTATTTAAATAGAATAGAGTATATCCACCAGTATATTCTATTTTTCACTTTTATCTTTATAGAAGTATGATTCCTGTTTCTCTCCTTTTAAAAGCTGAATTGTCGGTTCAACAACCATTTGAGAAGGTGGAATGGGGCTCTTAGGTGTTTTTTCATGTTTAGTCTTTGCCATATGTATACCTCCCTTAGAATTAACTTGTAGGGACAAGTCCGCAATACTTTGGCGATTCTCCTTATTTTTTTAGTATTAACTTTTCCTGAACCAAAAAACCATGCAAAACATTAACAATTAATTCCAGTAGCATTGCAGAAACAAATGGCCAAAACTGCAAGACTTAAATTTACTTAAACTGATTTAAATTTGACTAAATTTGTCCATTTACCATAAATATCATGGTATTCCATTAAAAAACTCCTAATAATAATGGTATAGCAGATAATCCTGTCCATATCTCTAAAATAAGGAGATTACGCCATGGATCATTTAATGAAGTATTAAATCAGTTTCCTTATGAAAAATTTTGTTCTCTAATCAAAAACACCGGTGCAGACAGGTACATCAAAAAACTATTTACAACTAAATTGCTCTACATCATGGTTATTATTGCCCAGATTGACCAAATTGAATCAATGAGAGCTTTGGCTGACAGGGTAAAAAATGATACTGATCTTCAAGGCACTCTAAAGATTGATTCAATCAGCGCATCGCAGTTATCCAGACGTCTCAAAGAGATGAGTAGCGACTTCTGGGGAGCCGTGTTTACCCAAGTTGCCAGAAATGCAATGCAAAAAAACCACCAATCATTGAAGTCCATGTGACCTCCATCAAGTCGATATGCCGCAGGAACTCCGCGACAAGCAGAAAGAGAAGGCTTTGAAACGGGCTGCTAAACTGTTGATCGCACAGGGTATTATTCAAGCCTCGGACATTTCAGCAATATCATTACGACCTGCCTAAAAATTCCATTTTCACGCCAAGGGATAAGTGTACCCTTTTTTAGGCTTGCACCTTCAGCCGGGTGTTTTCACGCTAATACCTCCGTAATAACCTATCTACGAACTGTAATCATACCAGCCCCTGCCGGTTTTTCTTCCGAACCTGCCAGATCTGACAAGGTTTAATAAATCCTGTGTCGGCCTGAAGCGGTCCCCATATATTTTTGTCAGCGCCTCACACACAGGCCCTTCCAGGTCCAAACCGGAATAATCAGCCAGCTCAAATTGGCCCATGGGAGGGCCAAAGGCCAACCTGAGTGTTTTGTCTATGTCCTCCTTGGTGGCTATCCCTTCCTCCAGCAGTCTGTAGCACTCCAGCCTCAGCGCCATCAAAACCCGGGTGTTTATGAAGCCCTGGGAGTCTCTGCACACCACCGTTTCCTTACCTACAACGGCAGCAAAAGCTCTGACCTGTTCCACAGCCTTCTGACTTGTGTCCAGACCCTTAACTATTTCAATCAGCTTCATCATCACCGGCGGGTTAAACCAGTGCATACCAATCACCCTTGCCGGGTTCGACGCCGCTGTAGCTATCTCTGTAATGCTGTATTGAGATGTGTTGCTTGCCAGGATGGATTCAGGCTTGCATATAGAGTCCACTTGCTTGAATATTTCCTTCTTCAGGTGCAAAATCTCTGGAATTGCTTCGATAACTAGGTTAGCGTTTTTGAAGGACTCCGCCATGTCAGTACAAAAGGTAATTCTGGCCAGAATATCCTGCTTGTCCCGTTCATTAATCTTCCCTTTTTTCAGCAACCTGCCAAGTGGCTGTTCAATGTTCCCTTTTTCCTTGGCCAAAAAAACTTCCTTAATGTCGTTCAGGATCACCGTAAAGCCCGCTGTGGAGACAACATGGGCAATCCCGTGCCCCATGGTGCCTGCGCCAATAACCGCAATTTTTTATCTCCATTTCCTAAAACCTCTCTTCTTACCCGATGGAGTATCTTCCATCTTTGAATTGTTGCGCCGGTTATATAGTCAGAGATTTCAGATGCAAGAATAATGAGGTTTAGACTATTCTTTCGGCTCGCCAAGCCTTCTAAGGGTACCTTGTTCATTGAGTCCCGTATCATCAGAGAATTGCCAATCAACCAACGGCCTCTGATTCTATTCAGCCAATTGGTTGATTGGATCTCTGCTTTACATATAATCATGCTTATTACACTTTACAAAAGGTAATAAAAGGTTCTGAGAAAAGAGTAAAAGCCATACAGCTACTTAGTGCGGCGAATATATTACATCCTTTATTTACCCTTAAATTGTGGCTTGCGCTTTTCTTTAAAGGCAGTTATTCCCTCCAGATAATCCTCAGAAGCCAAAAGCGTTTCCTTGCCCTTTTCTTCATAGGCAAAAGCGGTGTGCAGGCCAACCTCCGTCCCAAGGTTTATAGACTGCTTGGCTAATGTTATAGCGAGCGGAGCGTTGGTACATATTTCTTCCGCCAGTTGCCATGCCTCTTCCAATAATCGGTTGTGCTCAACCAACCGTTCCACCAGACCGATCTCTTTTGCCTCCCGGGCGGAAATACGTCGCCCTGTAAAGATAATTTCTTTAGCCATCCCTTTTCCCACCAGCCTGGGCAGGCGCAGCGTTCCACCCGCACCTGGAACAATACCGACTTTTACCTCAGGCAGGCCAAACTCAGCTTTTTCCGAAGCAATACGTATATCGGATACAAGACATAACTCACAGCCGCCACCCATGGCAAAACCGTTTATTGCTGCAATAACTACCTGGGGTATATTTTCAAGGGAGTTCAACACTTTTACATAGCGTTTCCCGGTTCTAATCCTCTCACTCTTAGGCAAGTCTTTGCGTTCTTTCAGGTCTGCCCCGACACAGAAAGCGTTTCCTGTCCCAGTAATAATCAAAGCCCGGATTTCCTTTCTCATGGGAATTGTTTCCACTAATTTTTCCCATTCGGTAATCATCTGGGTATCATAAGCGTTTAATGACTCGGCACGATTTATTGTTACCAGTAAAATACCATCTTTTTCTTCCTGAAAAAGTCTTTGTTCAGCCACAATAATACCCCCTTCATTCATTTGACGCAGTTTTTACACATAACATCAGTTTTACGCCGGCTATATTTCTGCAAAAAATTGTTGTAATGGCTCATCGCAGCCATTGCCCGCACCGCCCTTTCCGGGGAGGAATATAAGGGTATACCATTTTTTCTTAGACATGCCATCCCGTCAGAGGCAAGCGAAGGCGCTATTGTCCACCCCACAGTAATGGGTTTATCAGTCTTCCGGCTGACCTCCACAATGCTCTCAGCCAGCTTGGTGGCGAGGGGTTCCCTAGTTGTGGTGAGCATAAGAAGCAAGCCATCCACATTGGAATCCTGAGCAATCACTTCAATGCTTTCCGTGAAAAAACCAGCATCCTGTCCTACTTGCGCAGTGGTGTCCACGGGGTTTTCCGCTGATCCGTAGGGTGGAATGAACTTTTTCAAAAATTTTGTGGTAAACGGTGAAAAATTCGGTACTTCCAGTCCATAATCCATACAATTATCTACTGCTATGCTGCATGCCCCACCGGAAGTAGAAAGGATACCCATACGGTTTCCCCTGGGCAGGGACTGCCTGGACAAGGCCAATCCGATTTCAAGAAGGGCTTCAAGGTCGGTGACCCGAAGCATGCCGTATTGTTTACACAATGCCTGAAATACCTCATCGGAACCCGCCAGAGATCCGGTATGGGAC
>LADL02000052.1_pt1 | contig 12643 bp, 9 predicted proteins | sample 619721 | NCBI WGS metagenome assembly LADL02 (sample SAMN03397408, study PRJNA257561) | rock porewater metagenome | biome: terrestrial; feature: Opalinus Clay rock; material: porewater; isolation source: Opalinus Clay rock porewater BRC-3 borehole | place: Switzerland: Mt Terri URL, St-Ursanne ...
AGCCTTGCCGCGCCTTGCATCTGGAGCTTTTTAAAAAGCCTCCGGTGGTAGTCGAAAAAGTACTTTGTTGACCTCTTAATATAGTTTTGCAACATTCTCCTAGAGTTACACGGAATTTTTCGCAAAATGTACTTCGGTATGAACTGATGAATCAGGAATATCCTATATGAAAGGCAAAATTCGGTTTAAATGGATATGTACAGGAATGTCCCAGAGCTTTAGAAAGTTCCATGACTGGCCCCGAGTCATTTAGAAAGGAGGAGTGTAAATATAACGTCAGTTTTTCAACACAGCAGAGGTTTGTTGGTTGGAAATCCAATCAACCCGGTTAAGAACAACAGTAAGATTTGTTATCGTGAAAAATATTTTTGAAGGACTGATACGGCCAGGTGCCGGGATTATGACTAAAGAAGGCATGGAAAGACTCAAGCCCAAAAACAAGTAGTGCAAAAAAAATCTGGACAACCGGGAAAACCAGTGTCTGACGATTATATTTCAAAATAAGGGGTGTAAATAATGAAAAAATTATTCTATCTTCTCTCATTAATCCTTGTCCTGTCCCTGGCTTTAAGCGGCTGCGGTGGAGGAGACAAAAAAGATGCCACGCAAGCCCCCCAGGCTAAAACCGCTCCGGAAAACAAGCCCACCGTTGTACTGAAGCTAGCTCACTCGTTTCCTGTAGGCCATAATTCCTATCAGACTGCGGATTATTTCAGCAAGCGGGTCGAGGAATTGTCAAAGGGTCAGGTTAAAATTGAGGTATTCCCGTCCGAACAGCTGGGGAAGCAAAAAGATATGCTGCATCTGTGCACCCAGGGCATCGCTGACATTTCCTACATTAATACTTCCTTTTTCGCAGGTCAGCTTCCTTTAGCAACAGTGATGATTCTTCCGTTCTGGACAACTGCCACTGAGGGAACAGAGATCTTCGCCCGATTGATCAAAGAGTGCCCGGAAATAACCCAGGATTATCAAAAATATGGAGTCAGGCCCCTGTTTGTATATGGAATCTCGCAAAACGACGTGGGTACCGTCAAAAAACCTGTGCAGTCTCCCGAAGACCTGAAGGGCCTTAAACTAAAAACCTCCGGCGGCACGTTCGATAAAATTGCAGTCAGATACGGAGTCCAAGCGGTAACTGTGGCCAGCCCCGAAATTTACGAGGCTACACAGCGGGGTATAACTGAGGGGAACATACTTGGCTTTGTCAGCGTAAAGGGTTACCGCATCAATGAACTGGAAAAATTCCACACCTCGGGCTTAAGAATGGGCGGTACTCCCACAGCCTATGTAATTAACGACAAGAAATGGCAAAGCCTGCCTGACGATATCAAGAAGGTTTTGGAACAGGCCGGAAAAGATACACAAAAGTACCACGCCGAGCGCTGGGATAAAGAGGACGCGGAACTGGAAACCAAATTCGCCAAAGAGGGCATGACCATTTACCAGATCAAGCCCGAGGACAGGGCAAAATGGGAGGCCCCCCTTAAAGGCATAGAGGAAGAATGGGCGCAGGATATGGAGAAGAAAGGGCTTCCGGGTAAAAAGGTGCTTAACACGTTCATGAAGATATGCAAAGAAGTGGCCAAATAGTTTTCCACCCCTGAATAAATCCTTGTATAAAGGAGAAATAGACTATGCTTATTGGACGTATTTTCGATAAAATTGAGATATTTGCATGTTGGGCAGCGTCGTCGGCTTAATGTTAATGGTGTTCCTGTCAGCTTTTAATGTGCTGGCGAGAAAGATGTTTGGTTAATCCATACCCAGTCTGTACGAGTTTAAAAACAGGTTTATTAATATCTGAAAACAAAAAAGCCAGGAGTGTATACAATGAAAAAACTATTATCTCTTCTCTCCCTGATCCTGATCCTGGCCTTAAGCGGCTGCGGCGGGACGGACAAAAAAGATGCCAAGGAAAGCCAGGCCAAAGCGGCTCCGGAAAGTAAAACCACTGTTGTGCTGAAGTTAGCTCACTCGTTCCCTGTGGGCCATACATCCACTGAGACTGCGGAGTATTTCTGCAAGCGGGTCGGTGAAATATCAAAGGGTCAGGTTAAAATTGAGCATTACCCGGGCGAGCAGCTTGGGAAGCTCAAGGATATGCTGAATCTGTGCAGCCAGGGCATAGCTGACATTGCCTACGTGCCCTCCTCCTTTTTCGCCGGCCAGCTCCCTTTAAGCACAGTGATGATTCTTCCATTCTATACAACAGCCAAAGAGGGAACCGAGATCTTTAACCGCCTGGTCAAAGAGTGCCCTGAAATAACCCAGGAGTATTCAAAATACGGTGTCAGGCCTCTATATTTATACTCAACCTGTCAGTACGATGTTGGCACCGTCAAAAAGCCGGTGCAGTCTCCCGAAGACTTGAAGGGACTTAAACTGAAAACCTCCGGCGGCCTGTTCGATAAAATTGCGGCCAGATACGGGATACAAGCGGTAACTGTGGCCAGCCCCGAAATTTACGAGGCTACCCAGAGGGGTATAACCGAGGGTAACATTCTTTCCTATCCCAGCATAAATAGTTACCGCCTCTGCGAGCTGGAAAAGTTTCACACCCTGGACTTAAGGATGGGTGGCTATCCCACAGTATATGTGATCAATGATAAGAAGTGGCAAAGCCTGTCCGACGATGTTAAGAAGGTCCTGGATCAGGCCGGAAAAGATACAACCAAGTATCATTACGAGCGCTGGGACAGATTGACCAGTGAGCTTGCCGAAAAATTCGCCAAAGAAGGCAATACTATTTACCGGATTAAACCCGAGGACAGGGCCAAATGGGAGGCACCCCTCAAGGGTATAGAGGATGAGTGGGTGCAGGAAATGGAGAAGAAAGGACTCCCCGCCAAAAAAGTATGTGACGCTTTCATGAGGATCAGCAAAGAAGTGGCCAGGTAGATTATTTAGGCAATTGCAAAAGAATGGTTTGCCTGGAGCAATATAGTACCAAAAAATGATAAGGGGGCGGTGGCTTTATGGAAGTAATTTCTGCAGATGTGCTGGTCATTGGCGGTGGTCTCGCAGGTTTATCCGCCGCTATTCTGTGCCGGGAAAGCGGCCTGGACGTGCTGCTTTGTTCAAAGGCCGCCCCGGGCCTGGCCAACTGTACGGCCTTGAGTGGCGGGGGCTTCAGAAGCCAAAACAGCGGTTTTTCCTCAGATGAGCACAGGTCGCTAACTCTGAAGGCCGGGCACCACTTAAATGAGCCGGCTCTGGTGGACACCCTGGTCGAAAACGGCCAGCAGGCTATTATGTCATTGAGCCGGTACGGAGTCAACGCAAGAGAAAGATCCAGGGGCTTTTACGTTACGGCGGACAAGGGGCCGGCCGGGCTTGGCATCACCAGGCCTATGGTGGACTATGCCAGATTGGCGGGTATTAAATTTCTATACCCGTTCCAGGCCTTTGAAATAATCCGGGAAAACAACATGGCTATGGGTGTTTGGGGTCTGCTGGGGAAAGAAAACCATAAAATTTTGACCATCAGGTCCAAGGCTGTAATTCTGGCAACCGGGGGAGGCGGGGCCACTTATCTGCGCACAGACAATCCCCTGGGCGCCACCGGAGATGGGTACTGCCTTGCCTACCAGGCCGGACTGCCCCTTATTGACATGGAATTTGTTCAGTTCTTCCCCATGGCAGTATGCTCCCCCGGCCAGGGCGGAGGCAATCTCCTCCCGGCCATTGTGGCTGATGTGGGCAGGTTTATAAACAGCACGGGGGAAAATCTGGCTGAAAAATATAGAATAGATAATCCGCCTCTGGCTATTTCATCCCGGGACCAGCTTTCACGGGCCCTGGCTGGAGAAATTGCCGGGGGGAATGGCGTCAACGGAGGAATAATACTGGATTTAAATGTTTCCGATAAGGAGTGGGAACGGGCGAGAAAGATCTGGGGCTATGATACAGATCATGTTCAGCGGATAAGGTCGCGCACCGACAAAATGCTGGCCGGCAAAAAAAATCTGCTGATCATGCCTACTGTCCACTTTTTCATGGGTGGTGTGGTTGCGGATAACTGGGGGCAGACAGATATTCCAGGGCTTTTGGTTGCCGGGGAGGTTGCCGGCGGGCTTCACGGGGCTAACCGCCTGGGAGGCAATGCACTTACAGAGGCAGTTGTTTTCGGCTTTCGGGCGGGGCAAAAGGCCGTCGAGCTGGCCAGGAAAACCAGAAGCACATCGGCAGGCCTCAATATGGCAGTAGCCCTGGCCGAAAAGGGACTGGCCAGGACAGCAGAGAGATATGCTGACAGACCGACAAAAAAAGATATACCCTTAACAGAATTCAAGAAAAATATCCGCCGTCTGTTCTGGGAGAATATTGGTGTTCTGAGGACGAAATCTTTACTCATTCAGGCAGAGCAGGAACTGGAACGCTGGCAAAAGTATTTTCCCCATATTGATGTTTCCGGCAACAGCGGCCTGGCCGGAATGAATGACATTGATAACCTGCTGCTTCTGGGCAGGATGTTGTCTAAATCGGCGCTACAGCGGCAGGAAAGCCGGGGCGCCCACTGCAGAACAGATTTTAGCGGAAAAAATGACGATACCTGGCAAAAGCATATAGTAATCAGAAAGCAAGGTAAAAATATAGATTCCATGCTCTGCGAAACAGGCTTTATAAATAGAGTTTGCTAATAATCAGAGAGCTTAATGGAAGCAAAAATTTCCGCCATTTATAACAGGTTGAGTTTAAGAATCTATAGACTCATCTTCCAGTGCTGCTGCCCTGGCAGCAGCACTGATTTTTAAATATTGAAAATGAATAAAACATAAACTATTTAATGCGGAGGTGAATACAAGACGGTCATTACCTTTGTTTGGTTTAATTTTTTAGTCAAAGGGGGTAAGTTTTATTAATGTTGGATAAAGTGTTTAGCTTTCAGTTGCCACGAAAGATTATTTTCGGTAATTATTCAGTGGAAAAGCAACTTTGCAAAGAAATTAAAAGACTGGGTGGAAATAATGTATTAATTGTTACTGACAATGGAGTTGCTAAAGCCGGTTTAGTGGATAAGGTGAAATCGGAATTATCAAAAAATAATATTAAAGCAAAGGTCTTTGACAAAGTGCAGCCTGATCCACCTGTAGGTGTATGTGAAGAAGGAATAGAACTGCTAAAACAGGATGGATATAATTTGATATTAGGATTGGGAGGCGGGAGTTCTCTTGACACTGCCAAAATAATAGCCGTTATGGGTAACAATAGCGGTGGCATAAGAGACTACGCCGGTGCTGATAAATTCATGAATCCCGGCGTACCGACAATTCTTATTCCAACTACAGCTGGAACCGGAAGCGAGGTAAGTAATGCTGCAGTTTTATTTGACGAAAAAAGTGGCTCAAAAATAACTTTCTACGACCAAAATATTTTTGCTGATTCAGCTTTAATAGACCCGGTTTTAACTTTGACTTTACCGCCCAAAATAACGGCTGAAACCGGGATCGATGCTTTCAGTCACGCTATTGAGAGCTATTTTTCGGTACGCGCAAACCCTTTCTCTGAACCCCTGTCTTTACGTGCCATTGAACTGATAGCAGGCAATTTAAGAACGGCATACGCGCAGGGTGGGAATATTGATGCCCGATACAATATGCTATTGGGATCAATGACCGCAACCATCAGCCTGAGAAGTGTAGTTCCAGGGATGGCTGTTCACGCTCTTAGCTATCCAATTGCAGCCGATTATAATTTGTCTCATGGTTTATCTCTTGCTATGGTGCTTCCGTCAGTTATGCGGTTTAACATGATCTCCAATATAAATAAATTTGCCAATTTAGCCAGTGTGCTGGATGAAAACATTAAGGGTTTGTCACTGTATGAGGCAGCTGAAAAATCTATTGTTGCAGTAGAGCGCCTGATTAAAGATGTGGGTGTTAATAATAATCTGGGATCACTGGGTGCAAAAGAAACCGACTTTTATGCTTATGCAAAAAAGATAGTTTCTACATATCTAGGTCTGGAAAATAATTCAAGGCAGTTAGATGTTGAGAGTATAGTTAAGATCTATAAAGACGCTATGTAATTCTAAAAGGTAAATGGAGGTAAAATCGATGAAGAACACAAAAATTAAAAGTTCTTTGTGTATAATGTTGTTTTTAATATTAGTAGTCTCTATTTTTGGCTGTGCCAAGAGTCAGGATAAGCCTGCGGAAAAAAGCGCCCCTGTATCTGCGGATAAGGCTGCAAAAAAAGATATGCCAAAGACAATAAGCTGGACTGCATATGATGTTGGCAGTTCGGGGTATGTGGGTAGCGCGGCGATTGGCGCAACATTAAAAAAGAATGAGGGAATAACTCTCCGGGTTATACCGGCAGGGGACGATATATCAAGGCTTTCCCCTGTCAGGGCCGGAAGTGTTGACTTTTCAGCAACCGGAGCCGGTGTTTTTATGGCTTTCGAAGGAATTAATGAGTTTGCCGCATCTGATTGGGGACCGCAAGACTTTCGTCTGGTATGGGCCAACAACCCTGACTCTGCTTCCTGTACGATTGTGACCAAAGTATCCGGGATTAATACATTGAACGATTTAAAAGGAAAAAAGGTTGCATGGGTAATCGGCGCTCCCGGATTGAACGTTCCTATGACTGGAATGCTGGCTTTTGCAGGTCTGACCTGGGATGATGTAAAAAAGGTTGAATTTCCAAGTTTGGCGGCGGCCGGTGCCGGGATTAAAGAAGGTTCCGTGGAAGCAATGTATACGCGTAACGATTCGCCCCTGGTATATGAATTGGATGCTTCTCCCCGGGGTGTGAAAGTAGTGGAGATGCCCCACAGTGATAAAGATGGTTGGGCAAGATACCAGAAAGTGGTTGAATACATGGTGCCTATAAAATCTACAGCCGGGTGGGGCGCTACACCCGAAAAACCTCTGGAACTGCCTGATTATCCCTATCCCATAATTATAACCCGGGCTGATCATAATACCGATTATGTATATCAAATGACCAGAATGCTTGCTGTGAATTATGATGACTATAAAAAATCTAATAAGGCCTTGCTTTCATGGAGCCCCGATCGCCAGCCAAGGACATTCAAATGGCGTGTACCCTGGCATGAAGGATCGATAAAATATTTTAAGGAACAAAAAATGTGGAATGATGAGGCGCAAAAGCACAACGATCAGCTGATTGAACGATCCAAAAAATTGCGCGAAGGCTTTGAAAAAGCACTGGATGAAGCATCGGAGAAAAAATTGCCGGCCAAGGATTTCCCTGCCTTATGGATGGAAAAGAGAAAGGGTTTATAGAAAAAAATGCTATAATCTGGCGGCAGGAACCCTACTGTTAAAATTAAGGTTCCTGCTATCATACATACAGCCTTTTTATAATTTATAGCCCCTGATTAATGCTGAAAGAGGTGACGCAATGCAAAGCAAGGAACTACAAAGTAAATACAGATCATTGCAGGGTATATACAAGTATATATTTATCCTATTCACAGGCATAAGTATCTTTTTATCGATCAATCAATTATTCAGATTAAGTATATTTGGCCTTGTTCTGGTTGAAAACATTTATTTCTATTTGATAATTGCACTTTTACTGTCACTGACTTTTCTATTAATCCCTGCAAGGTCAAGGGCCTCAGATTTTTATAAAGTTCCTTGGTATGATGCTGTCCTTTTTTTACTTACTGTCTCTCTCTCAATTTATATTGCCAGTCATGGAATGAATATTCTACTGCAGGCATGGGAATTTAATGCTCCCCCAATCCCCACTTATTTGTCTCTGGTCATGTTTGCCTTGATTCTTGAGGCTTTAAGGCGGGCCGGAGGCACAATACTGTTCGGTGTAACCTTAATATTCTCTCTTTATCCTCTTTTTGCAGGTTACATGCCGGATTGGATATCCGGTATTCAGTATGGTTTTCTGGCCACCATAAAATATCACGTTTTTAGCACACAAAGCATATTAGGACTGCCGCTGAGAGTTCTTGCCAATACAATAATCGGTTTCATAATTTTTGGTGTGGCACTGCAATTCGCCGGCGGGGGTAAATTTTTTATTGATTTCGCCATGGCTCTGATGGGTAGAAAAAGAGGGGGGCCGGCCAAGGTAGCCATATTAAGCAGCGGCTTTTTTGGTTCCCTGAGCGGCAGTGTTATTTCCAATGTAATCACAACTGGGTCGATGACCATACCTACCATGAAAAAAAGCGGTTACGATAAAAAAGTTGCGGGCGCAATTGAAGCATGCGCGTCTACCGGTGGAGTGCTTATGCCCCCTGTAATGGGAGCAACTGCTTTTATAATGGCTTCATTTCTTGGAGTTCCTTATATGCAAGTGGTAGTTGCAGCTATTATCCCGGCGGTATTGTATTATTATAGCTTGATAATACAGGCCGACTGTTATGCGGCCCGTCATGGCTTAATGGGGACCGAGGAAGGTATCCCCTCTCTTGTTCAAACTCTTAAAAATGGGTGGTTTTATTTTTTTGTTATTTTTCTTTTGGTTTACTTTTTAGCCATTCTGCAAAATGAGACCTGGGCGCCGTTTTATGCAACAGTGTTATTGCTGCTGTTGGGCCTTTTATACAAAAGAATGTCCGGAAACATTGCGGATTTCTTAATGAACTGCGGTAAGGTGCTTGTGGAATTGGTAGCTATTGTGGCGGGAATTGGCATGATTATCGGTGCCTTATCAATGACAGGAATGGCCCAGGCGTTTTCAACAGAGCTTGTACTCATGGCTGGTGAGAATATTTATGCCCTGCTCCTGGTTGGGGCGCTTGCGAGCTTTATTCTTGGAATAGGCATGACCGTAACCGCCTGCTATGTATTTTTAGCCGTTATTCTTGTGCCGGCCTTAACACAATTGGGTTTAAATGAAATGGGAGTGCACATGTTTGTATTTTATTGGGGGATGCTCTCCTATATCACACCCCCTGTGGCGCTGGGTGTTTATGCCGCTTCTTCCATTGCCGATTCCGACCCTATGCAGACTGGCCTTGAAGCTATGAAAATAGGACTTTCAATATACTTTTTACCCTTTTTCTTCGTGCTTAGCCCAACACTAATTTTACAAACAGGAACCTTTTTCGAGCGGCTGTTTGATATAGGGCTGGCCGTAATAGGACTGACGGCGGTGGCCGCAGGCACACAAGGGTATTTATACTTTGTGGGGAAAATAAAAGCCGGCTATATGGGGGTTTCGGCCCGGGTGTTATTATGCCTAGGGGGAATAGCACTTGCTATTCCGGAAACTATTACTGATTTACTGGGAATGGTAAGTCTGATTTTAGGAATAACTGCTGCCGTACTTTCAAAAAGAAGTATTGATTCCAAAAACAGCATTATTCAGGCAAAAGGCAATTAACAGCCTATGCCTACATTACACGGCAGAAAGAGGTTATGTAAATGATTAGCAGACCACTTACAGGTGGGTACATGGGTAAAATACTCCATGTTGACCTGGATACAAAAACGTGCCGTTACGAGGAAACTGACCCCGGGATAATCGCAAATTACTTCGGAGGTTCATGCCTGGGCGCAAAGATTGTTTTTGATCGGGTCGGGAAGGACGTTGAACCTTACAGCCCCGATAATATTATTGTATTTACCACCGGCCCCCTGACAGGTACCTCAATACCCGGGTCAGGAACCTACTCAGTGGTCACCAAAAGCCCTCTCACAAATACCCTGTCAACTGCCCAGGCCAACGGGCATTTCGGTTCCAGGTTAAAGTTTGCCGGCTGTGATGGCATTGTAATCCGGGGTGTCAGCGCGCAACCGGTTTATCTTAACATTGGGGATGAAGGTGTGACGCTGGTTGATGCCGGTGACCTGGCTGGAAAAAATACCTGGGAGACAGAAGAGATATTAAAAAAAAGGCATGGCGGGAACTCAAGTGTGGCCTGCATCGGGCCGGCAGGAGAAAAAAGGGTCAGGTACGCGGTCATATACAACGACAGGGGCCACATCGCGGCATCCGGAGGGCCCGGAGCTGTAATGGGTTCAAAAAAACTGAAAGCCATAGTTGTTCGTGGTGGCAAGAAAGTGCCGGTTGCCTGTGAGTCGGAGTTCAGGCAGTTAGTTAAAGAGTGGCGTAGCGAAGCGGCCGGTTCCAGGATGGGCCGTACCGTGTCCACCGTTGGCACTGGTGCAAATTTTGAGATACGGCCCTCACTTGGGACCCTGCCGGTGAAAAACTATTCCGCCAGGGTTAGCCCGGACCTGCTGGCCGCCCTGCCACTCTATAACGGTGACTACTTGCGGAAGAAATTCAAAATGAAGGCCCGGGCCTGTCATGCATGCAATCTGGCCCACTGCCATGAGGTGGAGGTAACCATCGGGCCGTATACCGGCTTTGTTGGTGACGAGGTGGAATATGAGGGTCTGGCGGCGTGGGGCAGCAATGTGGGCGTTTTAGATCCCGGGGCAACCACAATGCTTTCAAATCTGGTTGACCAATTGGGGATGGATTTAAAGGAAGCAACATTTACGGTTAGTATGGCCATGGAATGCTTTGAGAAAGGCATTATAACCCTGGCCGACACCGGCGGCATAGATCTTACCTGGGGGAATACAGAAGGAATAAAAAAATTGCTGGAACGCATCTCCACGCGAAGCGGCCTGGGCGACACGCTGGCCGAGGGTGTGATGCGCGCCGCCAGCCATATCGGCGGTGAGGCTCCCCGGATGGCTGTTCATTTCCTGAAAGGTAACGCCCCCCACGTCCATGATGTGAGGGGGATGTGGGAGCTTGTTTTTGCCCAGGCCATTTCCAACCTGGCCTCCTTTGAAGGAGGACCGGTATTTAAGGACATCAAGCCACATCTGGGTATAGATGATCCACTTCCGCTTTCCGGGCCAGAGGCTGTAACCGCCTTGCCCAGGGGAGTGGCGGCAACTGCAAAGGAAAGACAGTTGCTGGATAGTCTGGTGCTGTGTAATTTTGTCTGCCGTATTGATTTCAATGTTATCTTGCGGGGAATAAAGTATGTCACCGGTATTGATTATAATGTTCAGGAAGCGTTGAATATCGGGTGGCGGACTCTTACGCTGGCTCGCCTGTTTGCCCTGAGAAATGGTTTTACTGCTCAGCATGACGGTATTTCTCCGCGCATTGCCGAAGCTCCCCAGGAGGGCCCAATGTCAGGAATAAGCATAAGCCCGGTTTTTGAAAGCATGAAAAGGAATTATTATGAAGCGCTGGGGTGGGAGCGGGAAACAGGGGTTCCCCTGCCGGAAACCTTACGTGATCTTAGTATGGTAACAGGTGATTTACAGACTAAGTAAAGTTTTCAACTATACAAAGGATGTCCGGGAGGATAATGATGTCATGCAAAGCCCGCCTATAAATGTTAAAGTCTATCTGAAAGGCTTTACAGAGGCCCGGGTAAACAGCGTAAGGATGGTGGAACTCACTTTTTCCAGTACAGTGGGGGAGTTAATAACTACCTTATGTATGACGTACCCTTTTCTTGAAAAATACCTGTTACTTCAGGGAGAAAGATTTTGTGGTTATATTGTGTTGAATAACAGGATAGTTGATGAGGACAAGTTACTGCAGGATGGTGACACAGTAATTATATTCCCCCCCCTTTTGGGGGGGTAAGATCTTTTTTCCGCTTTATACACTGTTAACCTGCATACAACTTTACAGATAATAGTGTACAGGCTGCAATAGCTCAGCCACCAGTAATACCTAATACTAACAACCAATAACCTATAATTCACAACTCACAACTTACAGTTTATCCCGTACAGGTCGGTGCGCCTGTGTTCCAAAAGTGGCAGTTCACGCCTGACCCGGTCAATTCTTTCCTGGGAAATTTCCCCCACTACTATCTCTTCTCCATGCCCGGCCCTGGATATAACATCTCCCCAGGGATCAATAATCATGGAATGGCCGTAGGCCACGTAAGAAGCCCCGGTGTTCCTGGCCGGGGAGGCCGCTATTACATAAACCTGGTTATCCACCGCCCGGCAGCGGTAAACCATATCCCAGTGGGCCGGGCCGGTGGTCATGTTAAAGGCGGCGGGTATCACAATGACCCTGGCCCCATCCAGCACCATCAGCCGGATCAATTCCGGAAATCTAACATCGTAGCAGATGGCCACGCCTATATCACACAGTTCGGTTTTTATCACGGTAGGCTGGCCGCCGGCCCCCAGAGTGCTGGATTCTTTAACCCTTACACCTCCGGGAAGATCAACATCGAACAGATGCATTTTCCTGTGCCGACCCAATAGGCTCCCATCGGGCCCAAACACAAAGCTGCTGTTGAAGGTTTGATCTCCCTCCCTTTCGGGCACCGATCCCCCCACCAAAACTATTTTTTCTTTGGCGGCGGCCTCCGACAGCATGATAAAGGTTTCCCCTCCGGGATAGTTTTCGGCGTACAGGGGAAACTGCCTGGCAACATACGGGCAGTTGAACATCTCCGGCAGCACCACCAGCCTGGCCCCCCGGGCAGCCGCCCCGGCAATCATGCTGCGGGCGGTATCCAGGTTTCTTCTTTTGTCTTCAACCACTTCCAGCTGGCATACCGCCGCCTTAAAGTTTCCTGTCAAGTCCTCCACCTCCCGGTCAGGACTACCATACTAATAACTGCCATCGGGTAATCTAATACCTTCTATTCTGACGCCCGACCCCCGACTGTCGACCGTTCCTTCCTCCCCTGCTTCCCAGC